>OLWJ01000529.1_pt1 | contig 14094 bp, 10 predicted proteins | sample 1674291 | NCBI WGS metagenome assembly OLWJ01 (sample SAMEA103958159, study PRJEB25191) | human gut metagenome | biome: human-associated habitat [ENVO:00009003]; feature: intestine environment [ENVO:2100002]; material: feces | place: Germany | collected 2013/2015
TGGGATACCAGCAGAGGAGGCACTCGATTATGAGACGGTGCGGGAGTATATGGTGGTGATTTCTCGTATGACCGGGTATGAGGATGAGGATATCCGCGAGTATCTGGAGAATAGTTTTGCGGAACTTATATGGGATTGGGGATATTTTGCGTTGATCATTTAAATTGCTGTTTAACAGCGGGGTCTGGAGCCTTTTGTTTTTCAGAGGGACGGATTTGCGGGGACTGTTCTAAATATAAGTTTTTTCGATGCGACGGAAGAAGGGGGGATATTCTCTTTCTGCGGAAAGAGAATATCCCCCCTTTATTCGTGCAGCGCCATCGGCGCTGCCTTTCCCCGCCGCGCAGCGCGCGGCATTATAATCTTTTTCCATACATGAAAAGATCACATTTGAGCATGCCATTGTACAATTTCCGTTTCTTATCGGCAAAGCGCCCGTAGCAGCGCTCAAAATCTGGATGTGACGACAGCACATACACCCGCCAGGTGTCGGGTAATTTGTCCATCGCCTTGCCGAAGGCCTTGTACAGCTCGCCCGCCTCTTCGCGCTCAAGAAGGCGCTCGCCATACGGCGGGTTCGTCACGATGCGGCCATACAAGCCGCCCCAGTGGAAACGCGTGGCGTCGTCGACCTCGAACTTGACGATGTCGTCGACCTCGGCCAATTCTGCGTTATGGCGCGAGAGCTCGACGGCGTCGGGGTCGATGTCGCCGCCCCAGATCTCGTACTTGCCGTGGAATTCCTTGTCCATGGCCTCGTCGGCTGCGTCGAGCCAGAGCGTTTTATCGAGCGTGGTCCAGTGCTGGGCGGCAAAGCTGCGGTTGAGGCCCGGCGCACGGTTGCGCGCGATGAGCGCCGCCTCGATGGCGATGGTGCCGCTGCCGCAGAAGGGGTCACAGAACGGGTCGCGGCCATTGTAGTGCGAGAGCTTGACCATCGCGGCGGCGAGCGTTTCCTTGAGCGGGGCGGCCACGCCGTGGGCGCGGTAGCCGCGCTTGTAAAGGCCCTCGCCCGAGGTGTCGAGCCCGACGGTGACCTCATCCTTCATAATGGAAAAGCGCACCTGATAGCGCCGCCCCGTTTCGGGGAACTGCGCGATGCCGTAGGCCGCGCTCAGGCGGTCGACGACCGCCCTTTTGACGATCGACTGGCAGGCGGGTACGGAGTGGAGCGTCGAGTTGATGGAATAGCCCACGACGGGGAATTCGCCCTCGCGCGGGATCCAGTCCTCCCAGTGCACCGCGCGCACGCCCTGAAAGAGCGATTCAAAATCCGTCGCGCGGAACTTGTGCAGAACCAGAATGACGCGCGCACCGCAGCGCAGATTGATGTTGAGCCGAGCGATGTCGCGCGCCTCGCCGCGGCAGAGGACGCGGCCGTTCTCAACGCGCACATCAGAAAGCCCCAGCTTTTTGATCTCATCGCCCACTAAGCTCTCAAGGCCCAAGAGGCAGGGAATGACAAATTCCAGCATAATAACGCTCCCGAAAAAATGATTTGTTCATAGTATAGCGGATGGGAACAAAAAAGGCAATCGCCGCGTCAAAATAAGCATGGTAAAGCGGTGGAGCGTGTGGTACAATAGGAAAAACAGCGCGGAAAGCGCGCTGTCACATGAATGTAACATCAAACTTGCGCGAAATTTTTCGAAAAAACACGGAATGCAACACTAAAGTTGCTGGAAATGGACGCGCGGTTTTGGTATCTTATCCTCAGACAGAGAAACGGAGGGAACGCAATGGCATTTGGCGAGCGGCTCCAGGAGGTCCGCAAACGCAGCGGACTGACGCAGGAGGAATTTGCCGAACAGCTTCAGGTCTCGCGCCAGTCGGTCTCGCGCTGGGAGTCGGGCCGCGGCTACCCTGAGATGGAGAAGATCATCTTCATCTGCAACCGCTACGGCGTAACGATGGACGGGCTGTTCAAAGAAGAAGTCCCCACCCCCGGCGAGCCGCCGGTCGAAGCCCCGCTGCTGTCCGCGCGCACGCTCGGCAGCGAGTTGTCGAACCTGTATGCGAATCTGTCGCCCTACAACAAAAGCATCGGGATCATGCTGCTGACCGTCATCGCGATGATCGGTCCGGCATACGTCTACTGTATGCGCAGTTTGAAAGGAGGAGCAGATGAAATGATGACCATTATCTGGATCGCCGCCATCATCATCTTCGGCATTGCCGAGGCGGCGACGGCGGGGCTGGTGTCAATCTGGTTCGTCGTGGGCGCGGTGGCCGCGCTGGTGGCGACGGAGCTGGGCGCGGCGCTGTGGCTGCAATTCGCGGCTTTCCTGATCGTATCCATTCTGGCGCTCATCGCAACAAGACCCCTTGCGCGCAAGATGCTGGATAAGACTATCGTGCCCACGAATGCCGACCGTGTGCTGCACCACGAGGCCAAGGTGACCGAAACGGTGGACAACGAGAACGCCACGGGCGCTGTGTACATCGACGGCAAGACATGGACGGCGCGCAGCGAAGACGGCAATATCATCCCTAAGGGGAAAATGGCAAGAATCGTTCGCATGGAGGGCGTCAAGCTCTACGTGCGCGAGAGTAAAGAGACCGAGAGAAGAGAGTAAACCCAAATTACACAACATTTTAGGAGGAAAAGAACTATGGAATGGATCGGCTATATCGGTATCGGCATTTTAGTGCTGCTGGTGCTTCTGGTGCTCGTCACGAACATCCAGATCGTGCAGCAGTCGCGCGCCTACGTCGTTGAGCGCCTCGGCGCTTACAGCGCGACCTGGGGTGTGGGCCTGCACTTCAAAATTCCGTTTTTCGAGCGCGTCGTGAAGAAGGTCAGCCTCAAAGAGCAGGTGGCCGACTTCGATCCCCAGCCCGTCATCACGAAGGATAACGTCACGATGCAGATCGACACGGTCATCTACTTCCAGATCACCGACCCCAAGCTCTACACCTACGGTGTCGAGCACCCGATGAACGCCATCGAGAACCTGACGGCGACGACGCTGCGTAACATTATCGGCGAGATGGAGCTCGACCAGTCGCTCACGAGCCGCGATGTCATCAACGCCAAGATGCGCTCTATCCTCGATGAGGCCACCGACCCGTGGGGCATCAAGGTCAACCGCGTGGAGCTCAAGAACATCCTGCCGCCGCGTGAGATCCAGAACGCGATGGAAAAGCAGATGAAGGCCGAGCGCGAACGCCGCGAGTCCATCTTGCAGGCCGAGGGCCAGAAGCAGTCCCAGATCCTCGTGGCCGAGGGCGAAAAGCAGTCCACCATCCTGCGCGCGGACGCCGAAAAGCAGGCGGCCATCCTCAAGGCCGAGGCCGAGCGTCAGGCCGCCATCCTCAAGGCCGAGGGTGAAGCGCAGGCCATCCTGAACGTGCAGAAGGCGCTCGCCGACTCCATCAAGATGCTCAACGAGGCCAACCCCAACGATCAGGTCGTCAAGATCAAGGCGCTCGAATCGTTCGAAAAGGCCGCCGACGGTCAGGCGACGAAGATCATCGTCCCGAGCGAAATTCAGAGCCTCGCCGGTCTCGCCGCGAGCTTCAAGGGGCTGCTTGAAGAGAAGTAATTTCAAAAAGCGGCAAAGCCACTTTTTGAGGAGGCTTTCAGGCCTCTGCGCGCATAAAACGCCCGCCATTGGCGGGCGTTTTCCACACTTGCGGCCTGCAAAGTGTTTTTTCTGACGCACATGTCGTCAGAAAAAACGAATCAGAATCATTTGCCGTCTGCGGACGGCAAAGTCTGCGACGCTTTTACAAGAAGCCAAAAAGGAAGAGGTTCCCGACGGGAACCTCTTCCTTTTTTGTGATGTGTTTTGTGATGTAAGGTGTTGAGAACTTTAGCCCTCGGAATCCGTGCGGTTTCTCCAGGAGATCTCCTGCTCGAGCTCGTAGCGCAGTTTCTTGTTCTCCTCGACAAGCTCGTCGTAGTGCTCGCCCTGCACGTAGTACTTGACGAACGTGAACGTTGCCTCGTCAAGCTCCTCTTCCGTGTAGGACGGGAGAAGCGAGCCGTTCTTGCGCTGAAGGCCGGAGATATTCACGACCACCAGGCGGCGGTGCTGCTCGGAGAGCTGGAAGAGCTGGAGCTTTGCGGGAATTTCAAGCCCTAAGTCATAGGTGCTGTTCACGCGTTCCATGATGTTGCGGTACTCGGGCTTGGCCGAGACGATGACGCCGTGCTGCATAAACAGCTTTTTCAGGTAGTCCACAGAAACGTCCTCGCGGGTGATCGTGCCCTTGCCGAGACCCGTGAGCATCGTGTTAGACAGGTTCAGGCTGACGTAAACTTCTTCGCCGGTCTTGGGATAGCTCATAATTTGCCTCCATTAAAGTCTGCGCCGCAAGCGCGGCTGGGATTGATATGACATTTTTATGGTAGCATGGCGGAGCGGAAAATACAAGCGGCAGGTTGTATGAACTGTCGCTTACAAATTTGTCGGAATCGCCGCCGCGGCGGGATTTTCCTTGACAAGAGCGCGCGCCGCTGATACACTTTCCTTGTCTATTACGGGTGCGCACCTACCGGCAGTCAGGCGGAAGTCTGGCTGCCGTTTTGCATCCGGCCTTTGAATAGGAGGGAATATTTATGGCTTACTTCTGGCCGCTCATTCTCGTTGTGGCGTCGAACACCGTGTATCACATCTGCGCCAAATCGCTGCCCGAGAGCGTTGATCCGCTCGCGTCGCTCACGGTCACGTATCTGATCGGCTCGATCTTTTCGGGCATCCTGTATTTTGTGACGAACCGCGGCGGGGCGAACCTTCTGCACGAATACAGCCAGATGAACTGGGCGCCGTACCTGCTCGGTCTCGCGGTCGTCGGTTTGGAAGCTGGCAGCATGCACGCCTACAAGGCGGGCTGGCCGGTCAGCGCGTTTCAGGTGTCGTCTGCGGCGGCCATCGCGACGATTTTGGTGTTCATTGGGTATCTTGTCTACCACGAGGCCATCACGGTCAACAAGCTCGTGGGCCTTGCGCTGTGCCTTACGGGGCTGTTTTTCCTCAACAAATGAGTTGTGCCGCGGCTTTTGCCGTGGTATGATGGGGAAAACTTGTTTTAAAGAAGGAATTTTGATCTATGAAAGCTGCACGCGACTATCCGATCCTGACCGTCACCGCCAAGGGCACGCGCTGGCTCGAGAGCGGCCACCCCTGGGTGTACGACTCCGACGTCGCCCGCGAGCCGGACGAGAGCGAGTGCGAAAACGGCGCGCTCGTCGACGTGGTGTCGGAAAAGGGCAAGTACCTCGGAACGGGCTTTTTGAGCCGCTTGAGCAAGCTCCGCGTGCGCATCGTCTCGCGCAACGCGAACGACCGCTTCGACGAAGGCTTCTGGCGGCGGCGCGTGCGCTACGCCTGGGACTACCGCAAGGCGGTCATGGACGGGCAGACCGGCTGCTGCCGCCTGATCTTCGGCGAGGCGGACGCCTTCCCCGGCCTGACGGTCGACCGGTTTGAAAACCTGCTCGTCACGCAGACGCTCTCGCTCGGCATGGAAAAGATCAAGGACATGCTCTTCCCCCTCATTGTCGAGGTGCTGGAGCAGGACGGCGAGACGATCGACGGCCTTTTTGAGCGCAACGATGTCGTGCTTCGCGAAAAGGAGGGCTTGACGCAGAACAAGGGTTGGTTTCCCCTCCCCGGCAAAAAAACGCCCGAGAGCCCCATCACTGAAATTTGCGAGAACGGCGTTTTCTACCGTGTGGATGTCGAAAACGGACAGAAGACGGGCTTTTTCCTCGACCAGAAGTTCAATCGCCTCGCCGTCGCGCACCTCGCGCGCGGCAAGCGCGTGCTCGACTGCTTCACGCACACGGGCTCGTTCGCGCTCAACGCCGCCAAAGGCGGCGCGGAGCACGTGACGGCGGTGGACGTGTCCGAGAGCGCCATCGAAATGGCGCGCGCGAACGCGGCGCGCAACGGCCTTGAGGACAAAATGGACTTTCTCGCCGCCGACGTCTTCGACCTGCTCCCGCAGCTCGAGGCCGCGCACGAAAAGCCCTATGACTTCATCATCCTCGATCCCCCGGCGTTCACAAAGTCTCGCCGCACGGCGAACAACGCCGAAAAGGGGTACAAGGAGATCAACCTGCGCGCGATGCGCCTGCTGCCGCGCGGCGGCTACCTTGCGACCGCCTCGTGCAGCCACTTCATGCCCGCCGAACGCTTTGAGCGCATGCTGCGCTCCGCCGCCGCGGACGCGGGCGTCGAGCTGCGGCAGATCGAAGCGCGCACGCAGGCAAGCGACCACCCCATCCTCTGGAACGTGCCGGAGACGGATTACCTCAAGTTCTACTTATTCCAGGTAGTATAAAAGGATACAAAAAATCCCTGCTGTTACAGCAGGGATTTTTTTACGTTACTTGCTTTCCTCGTCGGAGGGGGCGTCCTTCGTTTCACCCTTCGGTTCGTCCGCGGGTGCTTCGGGTTCAGCCGGGTGTTTCTCCCCGGTCGAAGTTTCCTCGCCCTTGTCCTCCGGCGGCATTTCAATCTTTTCGCTCGTCATCGAAATGTGCTTGGCGGGCGCTTCGATCACGCTCGGCTGCGAGGGGCGGAAGCCGTCCTCGCTCTTGCGCGTGGAAGCGTAGGCCTCTTCGACGGTCGAGGGATCGCGGCCTTCGAGGATGGCGACCATTTCGCCGCCCGTGATGGTCTCCTTTTCAAGGAGGTAGGCGACGACCTTGTCCATATCCTCGCGGTTGTCGCGGATGACCTGTACGGCGTCCTTGTAGCACTCGTCGAGAATGCGCTTGACCTCGCGGTCCATGACGGCGGCGGTATCCTGCGCGCAGTCGAGGCCGTAGCCGCCGTCAAGGTACTGATTGCGCACCGACCCGAGCGCGACCATGCCGACCGCGTCGCTCATACCGTACATGGCGACCATGTTGCGCGCGATGCTCGTCGCCTCCTGAATATCCTGCGAGGCGCCGTTGGTCATCGTGTTCATCACGACCTCTTCGGCCGCGCGGCCGCCCATCGAGACGGCGATCTTCGCCATCAGCTCATCGCGCGTGCGCAGGTTCGTCTTGTCCTCTTCAGGCATCAGGAGCGTGTAGCCAAGGCTTCCCTCGGTGTGCGGGACGATCGTGATCTTCTGCACGGGCTCGGCGTTTTTCTGCTTGTAGGCGACCATCGCGTGGCCGACCTCGTGATAGGCGACGAGCTTCTTTTCAAACTCGGTGAGGACGCTGCCTTTCTTCTTGCTGCCCGCGATGACGAACTCGAACGCCGCGAGCATGTCCTCCTGCGTGACGAGCTTGCGTCCCTTGCGCACGGCGCGCAGCGCCGCCTCGTTGGCGAGGTTGGCAAGGTCCGCACCCACGCAGCCCGCGGTCGCGAGCGCGACCTTCTTAAGATCCACGTCCTCGGCGAGCTTGATGCCGCGCGTGTGGACCTGCAGCGTTGCTAAGCGGCCGGCGAGGTTCGGGCGGTCGACGGTGATGCGGCGGTCGAAGCGGCCGGGGCGCAGCAGCGCCTTGTCGAGCACCTCCGGGCGGTTCGTCGCGGCAAGCACGATGACGCCCTTGCTCGGGTCAAAGCCGTCCATTTCGGCGAGCAGCTGGTTGAGCGTCTGCTCGCGCTCGTCGTTGCCGCCGCCGTAGCGGCTGCCGTCGCGGGACTTGCCGATGGTGTCGATCTCGTCGATGAAGATGATGCAGGGGGCGACCTTCGACGCCTCGGCGAAGAGGTCACGCACGCGGCTCGCGCCGACGCCGACGAACATTTCGACAAAGTCAGAGCCGGAGATCGAGAAAAACGGTACCTTTGCCTCGCCCGCAACGGCCTTGGCCAGCAGCGTTTTACCGGTACCGGGAGAGCCGACGAGCAGCGCGCCCTTGGGGATCTTTGCGCCGATGGCGGTGTATTTTTCGGGGTTGTGCAGAAAGTCGATGATCTCGACGAGCGATTCTTTCGCTTCGTCCTGACCGGCGACGTCCGCGAACGTCACGCCGGTGGATTTTTCCATGTAGACCTTGGCGTTGGCCTTGCCGACATTGCCGATGCCGCCGATGCCGCCCATACCGCCGGACTTTTTCGCGATGAAGTTCATCAGCAGCATGAACGCGCCGACCATCAGCACCGTGGGCAGAATATAGCTCACCATGAACGTGAGGATCGGCGAAACGGGCGGCTGATAGGGCTTGGTGTAGGTTACGCCGTGCTCATCGCACAGGGTGATCAGCTTTTCCGTCGCGTCGGGAATGATGGTGGTGAAGAGCGTATAGTTCTGATCATAGCTCTTGCCGTCGTCATCCGTGTAGGTAAAGCCGTCGACCGGCGTGATGGTGAAGACCGTGTCGCCGAATTCGATGGACTTGACCTTCCCCTCCTCCACGAGTTCGACAAGCTCGCTGTATGCGATCTCACACGAAGACTCGGCGGTGCGGGCCTGGTCGAGCATGACGGAGAGGTAGTTCACGCCGATCGTCAGCAGCAGCGCCCATAGGACGATCGACCACATGCCCCCGCCGCGCCGGCGGTTCTTGTCGCCGCGATTGCGGTTGTTTCTGTTGTTTGGCTCCATGTTGTTCCTCCTGTCGGGAGACAGAAAAATGCGAAGATGCGCACTTTTTGAATTAGTGATTTCAACTATACCATATATAAGAAAATCGCACAAGTTTTCTATGAACTTTTGTTTTGCGCCCTCTTTATCTTGCCCTTGTTCTGTGTTATAGTTGCAATGGAGTGTTCTATAAAAATTTGTCACAAGGAGAAATTTCTTTTATGGATAAGGAACGCAAGGAAAAGACCGCGCGCGTGCAGGACGCGGAGGCCGACGGCATCATCGAGGGCCGCAACGCCGTGATCGAAGCGCTGCGCGCGGGCACGACCATCGACAAAATTTTCATCCAGAAGGGCGAGACCGATAAGACGCTCGGCCACATCGCCTCGACCGCCCGCGCCGCGGGCGTGGTCGTCGTGGACGCGGACAAGCGCAAGCTCGACTTCATGTCCCGCACGCACGCCCATCAGGGCGTCATCGCGCTCACGAGCGTGCGCGAATATGTCAGTGTTGAGGATATCTTGAACATCGCGCGCGAAAAGGGCGAGAACCCCTTGATCGTCGTCTGCGACGAGATCTCCGACCCGCATAACCTCGGCGCGATCATCCGCACGGCGGAGTGCGCGGGCGCGCATGGCGTCGTCATTCCCAAGCGCCGCAGCGCGGGCCTCACGAGCATTGTCGCCAAGACGAGCGCGGGTGCGGTGAGCTATGTGCCCGTCGCGCGCGTGCCGAACATCCCCGCGCTTTTGGAGCAGCTGCAAAAAGAGGGCGTCTGGGTCTTCGGTACGGCGGCCGAGGGCACGAGCGACCTATACTCCGCGGACCTCAAGGGCCCCGCGGCCATCGTCATCGGCAGCGAGGGCGACGGCATGACGAGACTGGTGCGCGAAAAGTGCGACTTCCTCGTCAGCATCCCGATGAAGGGTAAAATTTCGTCGCTCAACGCCTCCGCGGCGGCGGCCATCCTCCTCTACGAGGCGGTGCGCCAGCGCTTGGGGCAGTGACGGTAAAGAAGGAACGATATGGACCCCAAAGACCTTGAATTTGAAGAAACGCTCGCCGACTCCGAGCTGCTGCTGAAAAACACGGCCCGCAGCATGGACGAGGACGCGGAGTTCACGCTCGAGAGCATTCTGGCCGAGTACGGCAGCGGCACGCCCGCCGCGCCCGAACCGGAAGAAAAAGCAAGCGAGCCGCCCGCGGAGGAAAAGCAGTCGGCGAAGGTCGTCCCCCTGCCGAAAAAGGCGGAGGCGGCGAAAAAAACGGTGGATGAAACGGCGGATGAGACCGCCCGCATCCCCGTCATCCCCTTCCCCGGCGCGAAAAAGGCCGAAGAGCCGGTGGAAGCCGAGCCGGAAGAAACTCCCGAAGAAGAGCCCGCGCAGGACGACGAGCCCAAGTCCATGAGCTTGCAGGACATCCTGGCCCAGACCGTGCAGGAGGCGCTCTCCGAGCGCGAGGACACGGTCATCGAGGAGGAGCCGCCGCGCCGCGGTTTGTTCTCCCGCCGCAAGATGCGCGACACCGAGCAGCTCTACGACGACGCGGAGGAGGAAGAGGACGAGGAAGAAGAATTCGAAGAGCCCGAACCCGAGTTCCCCGAGCCGCCGCTGACCGAAACGCTCTCCGACTACCGCGCGCAGCTCTCTGGCGCGACGAAGGCGCGCCGTGGGGCGGGGATTTTCACGCTTTTGCTGTGCGTCATGGCGGTGCTGGAGCATTTTTCCATCCTGCCGGAGGCGTACACCGCTGATCCGATGATCCGCGCGCTGCCGCTGCTGGCGGTCGAGGCGATCGTCTGCGCCATCGGCTGGCGCATCTTCGCGCGCACGATCCGCTCGCTCAGGCAGGGCAAGACCACCTCCGGTTTTTTGACGATGCTTCTATGCCTTGTCACGCTGCTCGATACGGCGCTCTACGCTTTTCTTCCCGCACGCGCGGCGCTGTCGCTGCCGCTGCCGGTGCTGGGGGCGATGTCGGTCTACTGCGCGCTGCTGGGCGAAAGTCTGCGTCTGCACGGCATGTATGACACGTTCCGCATCGCGGCCATCGGCAACGCGCCGTATATCGTCACTGTGACGGCAGGGGGCGCGGCCAAGCGCGTGGGCCTGCCGGGCGGATTTTCGAATTCTGCGCGCGCAAACGCTCCCTATTCGCGCTGGCAGAGCGTGCTGCTGCCGGTCTTCCTCGCGGCGGCGGTCGTGTTCGGCGTGCTCTCGACGCTCGAGACGAAGCAGAACGCGCTGCTTGCGTGGAACCTCTCGGTGATGCTCGCGAGCGCGAACCTGCTCGCGTTTCCGATGGTGTGCGCGCTGCCGCTCAAGCGCATTGCCGCGCGGCTTGCCAAAAGCGGCAGCGCCGTGGCGGGCTTTTCCGGCGCGGACGCCATCCGTCGGAGCAACTGCGTCATTCTGACCGACGGCGACCTGTTCCCGCCAGGAACGATCACGCTCGGCGGGCTCAAGGTTTTCGGCGAGGAGAGCGGCAAGGTCATCTCCTACGCCGCGACGATGGCCCACGCGTCCGAAAGCGGCCTGAGCCGCCTTTTTGACAATCTTCTTGCCAGCGACGGCGGCTTCCGCGAGCAGGTCGAGGATGTCGACTTTTACGAAGAGGGCGGCGTCGGCGGCCGCATCCACGGCGAAACGGTGCTCTTCGGCACGGCGGGCTTTATGAGAAAGCGCGGCGTGAACCTGCCGCGAAACCTTGGCCTCAAGACCGGCGTGTTCCTCTCGGTCGACGGCACGCTGATCGCGGTGTTCGCCGTGAAGTACATGCCCGCGGAAAATGTCGACTGGGCGCTCCACGCCCTGCACCACAGCCGCATCACCCCCGTGCTCGCCGTGCGCGACGGCAACATCACCCCTGCGCTCTTAAAGCGTAAGTTCGGCACCGACGCGCGCGCGGTCTACCCCAAGCTCTCGACGCGCTTGGCGCTCTCCGAGCGCGGCGGCGGGCGGCCGTATGCGCTGCTCATGCGCGAAGGCCTCATGCCGTATGCCGAGGTCGTGCTCGGCAGCAAGCGGCTCTGCGCGTCCGCCAAGCGGTGCACGGTGCTTGCATTTTTAGCCGCCACAGCGTCGACGCTCCTTGCATTTTATTTAACTTTTGTCGGCGCATACAGCGTGCTCACGCCGTTTTCTCTGCTCATTTACGTACTTTTGTGGTCGCTCAGCGCGCTGGTCGACGCCCTGCTCAGCGACCGTTATTGACACTTCGAACGAAGAAAACGAAAATTTGCGGAAAAATATGGTTGTAATGGAGAGAAAAACATGATATCATTTCTGCATTGAGTATTATCCCATCTTATGGCGCGAGCCGATTTGGGATTTACGATTTTCGGAAGGAGACTGACCCATTATGAGTGCAAAAGACATCCGCAATATCGTGCTGCTTGGCCACAGCGGCAGCGGCAAGACCACCCTCGCTGAGAGCATGCTGTATCTCACCGGCGGCACGGACCGTCTGGGCAGAATTGCCGACGGCAACACCGTTTGTGACTACGATCCCGAAGAGATCCGCCGCCAGATCTCCATTTCTCTGGCCGTGGCTCCCGTGGAATACGACAGCTGCAAGATCAACGTGCTCGACGTGCCCGGCGGCTTCGATTTCGCCGGTGAGGTCGCGGAGGCCGTTCAGGCTGCCGACGCTGCCGTCATCGTCTGCTCGGCCAAGGCCGGCATGAGCGTCGGCGCGGAAAAGGCGTGGAAATATTGCGAGAAGAACTCTCTCCCCCGTCTGCTCTACATCTCCAAGACCGACGAGGAGAACTCCGACTACAACGCCGCGTTCGACACGCTGCGCGAGCGCTTCGGCAAGAACATCGCCCCCGTCGTCGCCCCCATCTGGGACGAGAGCAAGAAGGTCATCGGCATCATCGACGTGCTGCATAAGCGCGCATTCGAGTTCGGCCCCGGCGGCGGCCGCGTCGAGATCGAAGTGCCTGAGAACAAAAAGCCCGTGCTCGATGAGCTCTACGACGCGCTCAAGGAGTCCGTCGCCGAGACGAGCGAGGAATTTATGGAAAAGTTCTTCGCCGGTGAAGACTTCACCTATGCCGAGATGATCCATGGCCTGCGCCAGGGCGTCAAGGACCTGTCCCTCTTCCCTGTCGTGTGCGGCTCCGCCATTCAGGGCATGGGCACGCGCATCCTGATGGATACCATCGTCGAGCTTCTTCCCAAGCCGCAGGACGCCCGCGCCCTGATGGCCGAGAATGAGGACGGCGAGTCCTCCGAATTCGTCGTCGCGCCCGGCGCACTGCCGACCGCGTTCGTCTTCAAGACCATTTCCGACCAGTACGGCAAGTACTCCTACGTCAAGGTGCTCTCCGGCTCCATCAAGCCCGATATGCCCATGGTCAACGCCCGCACCGGCGAGACCGAGAAGCTCGGCCGCCTGTACATCCCCAAGGGCAAGAAGTATACCGAGGTCAAGGAGCTCACCTGCGGCGACATCGGCGCCATCGCCAAGATGGACAAGGTCAAGACCGGCGATACGCTCTGCGAGCCGCGCAAGGTCGTCAAGATCGAGCCCATCCCGTTCGATGAGCCCTGCTACAGCGTCGCCATCGCGCCCAAGACCCGCGGCCAGGAGGACAAGATGGCCCAGGGCCTCAACCGCTTGAACGAGGAAGATCCGTCCTTCCGCGTCGTCAACAACGCCGAAACGCACCAGATGGTCGTCTCCGGCGCGGGCGACATCCAGATCGACGTGCTCGTCAACAAGCTCAAGAGCCGCTTCGGCGTCGAGGTCGTGCTCGACACGCCGCGCGTGCCCTACCGTGAAAAGATCCGCAAGACGGTCTCCAAGCAGGGCCGTCATAAGAAGCAGACCGGCGGCAGCGGCCAGTTCGGTGACGTTTGGATCCGCTTCGAGCCCAACGAGGAGAGCGAAGAGATGGTCTTCGCCGAGGAAGTCTTCGGCGGCAGCGTCCCCAAGAACTTCTTCCCCGCGGTCGAAAAGGGTCTGCGCGAGGCCTGCGTCCACGGCCCGCTCGCGGGTTATCCTGTCGTGAACCTCAAGGCCGTCCTTTACGATGGCTCCTATCACCCGGTCGACTCGTCCGAGATCGCGTTCAAGACCGCGGCGAACCTCGCCTACAAGGCAGCCATGCCCGAGGCGTCCCCGGTCCTGCTTGAGCCGGTGTGCGAGCTCAAGGTCACGGTGCCCGACCAGTACATGGGCGATATCCTTGGCGATCTCAACAAGCGCCGCGGCCGCGTCATGGGCATGACCCCGACCGGCAACGGCGAGCAGGTCATCGAGGCCGAGTGCCCCGAGGCAGAGCTGATGAGCTACGCCATTGACCTGCGCTCCATGACCCAGTCCCGCGGCTCGTTCGTGATGCACTTTGTGCGCTACGAGCAGTGTTCCGCCGACGCACAGGCGAAGGCTGTCGCTGCCGCAAAGGCGATGCAGGAAGCGGAATAATTGCTTCTGCACAGCAGAAAATAAGTAAAAAGAGAGGGCTTCTCGAAAGAGAAGTCCTCTCTTTTTCCGCGCATGGCGCGGAGGAGGAGCAGCTCGAAGAGGCTGCGGCTTTTCCCCACACCGTGTGGGGCTGCGGATAAGGGGGATATTCTCTCACGTGAGAGAATATCCCCCTTG
>OLWJ01000542.1_pt1 | contig 13981 bp, 8 predicted proteins | sample 1674291 | NCBI WGS metagenome assembly OLWJ01 (sample SAMEA103958159, study PRJEB25191) | human gut metagenome | biome: human-associated habitat [ENVO:00009003]; feature: intestine environment [ENVO:2100002]; material: feces | place: Germany | collected 2013/2015
ATCATCTTGCCCAGCTTGACGAACTGATAGCCGATGACCTCATCGTTGGCATCCAGAGCCAGCTTGTTGATGTAGCCCTCGGTCAGCTCCAGATAGCGCACGCCCTTCTCCTTGGTGGAGAAGATGGTGCCGGTCATGGAGCGCAGGCCCTTGCCCAGGTCGTCCAGACCTGCGCCGATGGGCAGACCGTCCTCAGAGAAAGCGGTCTGGCTGCGGCCGTAGACGATCTGCAGGAACAGCTCGCGCATAGCAACGTTGATGGCGTCGCACACCAGGTCGGTGTTCAGAGCTTCCAGAATGGTCTTGCCGGGCAGGATCTCGCCTGCCATAGCAGCAGAGTGGGTCATGCCGGAGCAGCCGATGGTCTCCACCAGAGCCTCTTCAATGACGCCGTTCTTGATGTTCAGGGACAGCTTGCAGGTGCCCTGCTGAGGTGCACACCAGCCCACACCATGGGTGTAGCCGCTGATGTCCTTGATCTCATAGGCCTTGACCCATGCGCCCTCTTCGGGGATGGGAGCCGGACCATGCTTAGGACCTTTGGTGATCGGGCACATATTCTGTACTTGCTGCGAATAGGTCATAATCATACTCTCCTTTTGACAAATGTCGCTTTGGCAGCATAAAACCGCCGCCGCGCCCTGCCGGCACAGCTGCTGCTCCATACTGCTTGCATCCGAACCGGGTGCGCTGCTCTCTTTCAGCGCCTGCACCGGTACTACCACGCATGATTTTATTATAGAGAAAACGGACGAATTTTGCAAGTCATTTCCTGCAAAAAGTACAGCCGGGTTTTACGGTCATGCAGAGCTAACTGGCATTTCCACCGCTTTATACAAAACAATCGTCAAGTTTTTGTCAATTCTGCCGTAAGCATCGGCAAACTTTTTTGCACCCTTTTCTTTTTGCGCGTTTCAGCGCAGGTCTTTCCGCACCGGATGCAGCGCCCAAATGGCCGCAAAACCCGCCGCCGCACCGGCCATGGCAAGCAGGTGCCGTCCGTTCTCCAGCGCCAGCAGGTTGGCTGCAAAGGGGAACGCAAGACTGCCCACGCTCTGCCCCAGTGCAAGAAAGCCGTAATTCACTCCCGCATGGGGCAGGCCGAACAGGTCGGTGGAAAGGGCGGGCAGCACCGCCGCCAGCGCCGAGTAGCAGAAGGTAAGCCCGGCGTAGCACACCACCACCCACCAGCCCTGCGCCGCCCAGAACGCCGCCGACAGCGCAAGGGAAGCCGCAAACAGCCCAAGGTCGGTGGCGCGGCGGCCGATGTGGTCGCTGAGCATGGGCATCAGCATCCGTCCCGCAGCGCTGCCCACGCTGCCCAGTACGATGCTCCACAGCGCAGCAGTCTCGTCCAACCCGCGTTCCATGCCCAGCTTTAGGATGATAGGGCTGAACAGCAGCACCGCCGGGGTGGAAAAGCACACCGCGCCCGCGCACAGCCAGTACTGCTTTGTGCGCAGCATCTGCCCCGGGGAGAGGTCGAGGGTGTTTTTGCCGCTTGGCTGCTGTTTTTTCTGCGGTGGATCGCTGAGTACCGCACTGCCCGCAAGGCACACCGGCAGGGTGAGCGCCCCCAGCGCCCAGAACGCGCCCCGGATGCCCTGCACCGGGCCAAAGCCCCGCAGCGCCGCCCGGACGAACAGGGTAAGGAACGCGCCGGAAAGTCCCACTGCACCGCCGATGACTCCGGTCGCCAGCCCCTTGCGCCCCGCGTACCACTTTTGGGCGCAGGACTGGATAGAGGGGTACAAAAAGGCTGTGCCCAGCCCCGCCGGGATGCTGAAGGCCAGAAAGAACCCCCACCCTGCCCGGCCCGGCAGAAAGGCCGCTGCAAAAAAGCCGCCGCAGAGCAGGGCTGTGCCCCACAACGCCGCACAGCGCGGCCCCTTTTTATCCTGTAAAAAGCCGCCCAGCACACACCCCACCCCAAAGGCGGCGATGAGTAGCGCAAAGGCATAGCCCGCACCCTGCTCCGAAAGGCCGTATTCCTCCATGACCGGCTTCTGAAATACGCCCCACGCCGCCGGTAAGCCGGTAAGCACCTGAATGGCTGCCCCCGCAGCCAGAATGGTCCACGGGTGTTTTGCTGCAAACTGCTGCTTCATACTTTCACCTCAAAGATTTGTGCAATTTGCGATAGTGTGCCCATTTGGATTGACAATCCGGCATTATCCTTTATAATGGTAAAGTACTGAGTTAAAAAACGCTCCCGCCCCTTTTCAGGCATCGAGGGCGGGTACAATTTACAGATAGAGAGGAATTACTGTTATGAAAACACAGGCTTTGAAGGGTATGCGCGATCTGCTGCCCGCCGAACAGACCCTGCGCGACTACATTCAGGGCAAGATTCTGGAGACCTACCGCTCTGCCGGTTTTGAGCGTATCTCTACCCCCATGCTGGAGGATATGGAAAATCTGGACAAGTCCGATGGCGGCGACAACCTGAACCTGATCTTCAAGGTGCTCAAGCGCGGCGATAAGCTGACCGCTGCCCTGAACACCGGCGACCCCAAGCAGCTGTCCGATATGGGTCTGCGCTACGACCTTACCCTGCCGCTGAGCCGCTACTACGCCGCCAACAAGGATAAGCTGCCCACCCCTTTCAAGGTCATCCAGACCGACCGGGTGTTCCGCGCCGAGCGTCCGCAGAAGGGCCGTCTGCGCGAGTTTGTACAGTGTGATATCGACATTCTGGGCGATGCTTCCCCCAACGCCGAGGTGGAGCTGATCGATGTGACCACCCGCGCCTTGCTGAACATCGGCTTTACCGGCTTTACCGTCAACATCAACGACCGCCGCATCCTGCGCGGGATGCTGGAGAGCATGGGCTTTGCCTCCGACACGCTGGACTCCGTCTGCATCACCTTTGACAAGATGGACAAGATCGGTGCCGAGGGCGTGAAGGCTGAGCTGACCGAGAAGCAGCTGCCGGAAGCTGCCATCAACGCACTGGCAGACTTTATTGCCGCCGGTGACGTGACGCTGGACGCCGTAGCTGCCCGCTGCGCCGACCCCGCCATCGCCGACGATCTGAAGTATGTGCTGGCCACCGCCAACACGCTGGCTGCCGGACGCTATCAGGTGGCCTACTGCCCCAGTCTGGTGCGCGGTCAGGGCTACTACACCGGCATGGTGTTCGAGGTGACCTGCCCGCAGTTCAGCGGTGCTGTGGCCGGCGGTGGACGCTACGACAACATGGTGGGCAAGTTCCTTGGCGTGCAGGTGCCCGCCGTAGGCTTCTCCATCGGCTTCGAGCGGGTGTGCGGCATTCTGCTGGAGCAGGGCTACCAGATCCCCGGCGCAAAGCAGAAGATCGCCCTGCTGTACGGCAAAGACACCGACTTCCCCGCCGTGCTGAGCAAAGCTGCTGCGCTGCGTGAGCAGTACAACGTCACCGTGCTGCCGCAGGGCAAAAAGCTGGGCAAGCAGCTGGGTCAGCTGGAAGCCGCAGGCTTTGTAGGCGCAGCCTTTATGGATAAGGACGAGATAAAGATCTTCGCCCAGCAGTAACCCGCCCGCCTGACGATTTTAGAGTTTTGTGGGTCAGAAGCGTCTGCGGACGTTTCTGAGCCACTTTTTTCAGCCGTCACGACACTAAAAAAGCAGCCCCGTCGGAATGCTCCGGCGGGGCTGCTTTTTGCGTAACAGTGTATTTTTAGAACTCGATCTTGCTCTCGATGTAGCTCTTCAGCTCGCTGATGGGCATACGCACCTGCTCCATGGTGTCGCGATCACGGACGGTGACGCAGTTGTCGGCAGCAATGCCCTTGGCCTCGTCGCCCACGGTGTCAAAGTCCACGGTGATGCAGAACGGGGTGCCGATCTCGTCCTCGCGGCGGTAGCGCTTGCCGATGGAACCGGTATCGTCGTAATCCACCATAAAGTACTTGCTCAGCTCGTTGCGGATCTCCATGGCCTTCTCGCCCAGTTTCTTGCTCAGGGGCAGCACGGCGCACTTGTAGGGAGCGAGAGCCGGATGCAGATGCAGCACGGTGCGGATATCCTCCTTGCCCTTGCTGTCGGTCAGGTGCTCCTCATCGTAAGCCTCGCACAGGAAAGCCAGCGCCACGCGGTCGCAGCCCAGAGAGGGCTCGATGACGTAGGGGATGTAGTGCTCGTTGGTCTCGCTGTCGAAGTACTCCAGACTCTTGCCGGAGGCCTCCTGATGGCGGGTCAGGTCGTAGTTGGTACGGTCTGCAATGCCCCACAGCTCGCCCCAGTCGGTGAACGGGAAGGCATACTCGATGTCAGTGGTAGCGCGGCTGTAGAAGGCCAGCTCTGCAGGCTCGTGGTCACGCAGGCGCAGGTGCTCCTTCTTGATGCCAAGGCTCAGCAGCCAGTTCTCGCAGTAGTCCTTCCAGTAAGCAAACCAGTCCAGATCGGTGCCGGGCTTGCAGAAGAACTCGCACTCCATCTGCTCGAACTCGCGGGTGCGGAAGGTGAAGTTGCCCGGGGTGATCTCGTTGCGGAAAGCCTTGCCCACCTGGCACACGCCGAAGGGCAGCTTGCGGCGGGTGGTGCGCTGGATGTTGGCAAAGTTGACAAAGATGCCCTGTGCGGTCTCGGGACGCAGATAGCAGGTGGAGGAGCTATCCTCGGTCACGCCGATGGCAGTCTTGAACATCAGGTTGAACTTGCGGATGGGGGTAAAATCGTGCTTGCCGCACACAGGGCAGACGATATCCTCGTGCTCTGCGATGAAAGCGTCCATCTCGTCAAAGCTCATGGCGTCCACGTTCACCTCGGGGTGCTCCTCACCGATCAGCTTGTCGGCGCGGTGGCGTGCCTTGCAGGCGCGGCAGTCCAGCAGGGGGTCCGAGAAGCTGGACACATGGCCGGTGGTCACCCATGTCTGCGGGTTCATGATGATGGCAGCATCCAAGCCCACGTTATAGGGGCTTTCCTGCACAAACTTTTTCAGCCATGCCTTTTTGACGTTGTTCTTGAACTCCACGCCAAGGGGGCCGTAGTCCCAGCTGTTGGCCAGACCGCCGTAGATCTCGGAACCGGGGAACACATAACCACGGTTCTTGCAAAGATTGACGATCATGTCAAGGGTCTTTTCGCTCTGTTCCATTGTAGTACATCCTTTCCGTCCGCGGCTGGTTTGCCGTGTCGTATCGTGTTGTGTGCCGGCGGCTTTCCCACCGCCGGGCGTGCTTGTGGCTTGCGCAAGCACAGTATATTTACTGTACCATGTTTTGCCCCGCTTGTAAAGCCCGGCAAACAGTTCAGCTGCGCTCTGTCAGGTATTTTACCAGCAGGCGGTACAGGGCATCCGGGTCGATTGGTTTAGGCAGGTGCTCGTTCATGCCGGATTCCAGCGCCTTACGGCGATCCTCTGTAAAGGCGTTTGCCGTCATGGCAAAGATGGGGATGGTCTTTGCGTCCGGGCGGTCCATGGCGCGGATGGCGCGGGTGGCCTCGTGGCCGTCCCGCACCGGCATCATCACGTCCATCAGGATGGCGTCAAAGCCGCCCACCGGCGAGGCTGCAAAGGCTTCCACTGCCTGCTGTCCGTCAGCGGCTTTGGTCACTTTTACCCCCACATCGTTCAGTAAAAACTCCATGATCTCCATATTCAAGGCATTGTCCTCGGCCAGCAGCATCCGCCGTCCCTGCAGCACGGTAAGGTCTGTCTGCTGCCGCTCCGGCTCTTCCGTTGCCGTATTGTCGATGGCAAAAGGCAGGGTGATGGTGTAGGTTGTGCCCACGCCCTGCTTGCTTTCCACCCCGATGGTACCGCCCATCTTATCCACAAGACTTTTGGCAATGGACATGCCAAGGCCGGTGCCGCCGTATACCGAGCGTGCCCCGGCATTCTCCTGTGCAAAGGGCTCGAACATTCGCTTCTGGAACTCCTCGCTCATGCCGATGCCAGTGTCCGCGCAGACAAAGCAGATCTGCGCCTTGTCCCCGTTGCTGCTCAATTCAAAGCAGTCCAGCATCACCCGGCCCTTTTCCCGGTTATACTTGATGGCATTGCTGAGCACATTCATCAGCAGCCGCTTGACGTGCAGCGGGCTGCCCACCAGCCGTGGATGCGGCAGCCTGCCGTATTCCCGGTGCAGAACGATTCCGCGTTCTGCCGCCTGTTTTTCCAGCACGTCCGTGATCTCGTGCATCAGCTCGGGCAGATCAAAGGGCACGTTTTCCAGCACCACCTCGCCGGACTCCAGCTTGCCCATGTCCAGCACCTCGTTCACCAGCTCCAGCAGCAGGGTGGAAGCCTCCCAGATCTTTTTGCGGCAGTCGGCCTGCCGTGCCATATCCTCCGGGCAGCGGTCGCCGATCTCCACCATGCCCCGGATGCCGTTGATGGGAGTGCGGATATCGTGGCTCATACGCTGCAAAAACTCGGTCTTGGCAAGGTTTGCGCTCTCCGCTTTCAGTGCGGCTGCCTTGAGGGTCTTTTGGTACTCCTGCTCCCGGCGCAGCTGCTGTTCCCGGTAGCGCTGGTCTGTCTTGCCGCGCAGCAACTGCAGCAGGAACAGAACGACCATGTAAGCAAAGGCAGCCATGCTCACATCGCGCATGGTAGAGACATATACCTCCTGCTCCGGGCGGTAAACATAGATATAAAAACTGCGTCCCTGCCCTACGATGCCGTAGGCGTACTGCTGCCCGGTGGCGCTGTGCACATGGATCACGCCGCCATCGGTGCTGCGCGCCTTTAGGGCAGAAAGGGTGGGGTTTTCGTCCACGGTGGTATCCAGCAGGGCGGTATCGTTGCTGGCCACAATGCGGTCACCACGGGTCACCACGATGGTGCCGTCCACAGCGGGGTTATAGCCCTGCACGCAGTTCTGGTAGGAAAGACTGTAATTGCGCACATATTCTGCCGTGGTGCGGTAGTACACCACAAGCACCCCGTCTCCGTCCTTCCGGGCACAGGCTGCGGTATCTACATAGGAGCTGTCCTCCTTTTCCGTCCGTCCGGCATAGACCTGTTCCGGGTGGTCGGCCACCTTCAGCACGATAGAACCGGCCAGTTCCTTTTCCATCTGTTCCCGGATCTGCGGGTCTGACACCCGGCCATCCTGTGAGGCACCGCACAAAATTTTGCCCTCTGCCGAAAGCACAAGGATGCCGCTGAGGGTATAGTCCTGCAGATATTCTTCCATGGCGGCATCGTCCAGCACCCGCCCGTGGTTTTCCTGCTGGTTCCGAGCGATCTCACTGCACAGATGCTGCGCGTTTTCCATCATCCGCATCAGGCTTTTGGTCTCCGTGGCAAGGTTCAGGTTATCGTAGCCGGTGCACTGCTCCTTAACATAGCTGATGGTATCCTCAAACTGCTTTTCAGCATTTTGCAGATCACTGTGCGCCGAAAGCCCCAGCACGCCGCCCAGCAGCAACAGTCCCGCAAGTGCACACACCATAATGAACTGCTTCCGGTTGAAAATACTCTGGCTCTTTTCCATTCGGTCATGCATGGGTGCTGTCCTCCAGTCCATCCAGATAGTGCTCGGGGTCGTCCAGATAGCGGCTCACGATCTGCCGGACGGTGCCGTCCGCCAGCATCTCCTGAAACACCTCCGTCAGCTGCTGCGGCAGGTCATCGCTGCGATTTTTGGAAAAAGCCACGCCCAGCCGCGCCGTCATCAGCGGCTCGTCCAGAATGCGATATTCTACGCTGTAATCCTTCATGAACTGCCGGATGGCGCTTTCGTGGGTGGCCAGAGCATCCGCATAGCCCTTGATCAGGGTGGTGTAGATCAGGTCCCGGTTCTGCAGGGAATACAGCCTGCGCAGCCGGGGCAGTCCGTTCTGCTCTGCGTTCAAAAACAGCTCCTCCGGCTTTGTGGTGGACTGCACCGCCACTACCTTGCCGGCCAGATCCTGCAGGGTATAGATGTCGCTGTCGGAGCGCACTGCCACCACCTGACGGCTGTACAGATAAGGCCCTGCCCATTGGTATTCTTCCTCGCGGCCGTCCATGGTAAAACTGCCCCAGATGCAGTCGATGGTGTCGTTTTCCACCAGTTCCTTCTTCTTTTCCCAGTCGATGGTCACAAATTTTGCCCGGCAGCCCAGCCGCCTGAACGCCTCGGTGGCCAGTTCTACGTCAATGCCGGTGGGCGTGCCGTCCGTACTCATATAGTTGAAGGGCGGGTAGTTATCGCTGCCCACCACGATGACCGGCATTGCAGCCGTATAGCTGTCGGCTTTTCCGGTGCAGCCGCAAAGCAGCGCCGCGCACATTGCCAGCGCCAGCAGACATACCGCCAGCCGCAGTTCTCTTCTGTGTTTTTTCATGGTTTTTTCCTACCATTTTTGTTTCATTTTGCAACAAAATAATCCATGCTATCAGTATAATAAAAACCGCTCCAAAAGAAAAGCCAAAAATTGTTTTTTCGGCAGATTTTACATGTTTCTGTAAAAATGGCTCCCGGAGCGCCTGCGAACGCTCCGGGAGCCAAAAAACACATTTTACTTGTGGTACTTCATACCCGCATTGATGGTGCAAGCGCGGTAGATCTGCTCGGTGAGCACCAGCCGTGCCAGCTGATGGGGCATGGTGATGCGCCCCATGCTGAACTTGAGGGCAGCGGCCTTTTTCACCTCGTCGGACAGGCCATGGGACGAGCCGATGACAAAGGCCACATCCCCTGCCCCGCTGCCGGCGCGCTGTGCCAGAAACTGCGCCAGCTCGTCGGAGGAGATCTGTTTGCCCTCGATGCACATGGCTACAATAGCAGCACCCTTGCGCACATTGGAAAGGATGGCTTTTCCCTCTTTATCCAGTGCCTTTTTTACCACGGCATCCGAGGCGTTTTTCTCCTCGATCTTTTCCTCCGGCAGTTCAATGATGCGGAAGGCGGCAAAGGCCGCCAACCGCTTCTGGTACTCTGCCACGCCCTCGGCAAAATATTTGGCGTTCAGCTTGCCCACACAGATCAGGTCGATATTTTGCATAACAGCTTCCTCTTTTCAGGATAAACGATTTAAAATCGTCTCCGCTTCGCTCTGACATTAACAGTGGAAAGAATATTTTTGTTTTCGGGGAAACGGCACGCCTGCGGGCGCTCCGTTTCCCTATTTTCACAAGAGGGGACTTTTCGGAAAGGCAGCGGGGAGTTTCCTGAGCAGATTCCGGCGAAGTGGGGCCCCGGTGCGCAGCACTGGGGCGGAACAAGGGGTTCCGGGCTCATTTGCGAAGGAAAGCTCCCCGCTGCCCGCCAATCAAAGCAGGCTCATCTGTTCGCCCTCGTCCTCGGCGCGGATCAGCGCACCGGTGGCGGGCAGGCTGCGCACGCGATAGCGGTGGGGGTTGGCCAGCTCTAAGGTGTCGGCCGGTACCACCGAGGCGATGGTCTGGTTCTTTTTCAGGGTGACCACTGCCACGCCCTGACTATCGCGGGTGGTCTTGGCGGCGATCTGCGCCGTGCCCACCAGCAGCATCCGGCTGGCGCTGGTGCGGATGGCAAGCTCGGTCTCCTCCGGCAGGTAAAGCATCATGGCAAGCGGTTCTTTATCGCTGTACGCTTTCAGCAGCTTGCGGCGGTTCTGCTTGGTGGCGTAGGAGCTGAGGGGGATCTTTGCGCACTTGCCGCTGGCAAAGAAGAACAGCATAAAGCCGCTGTAATCGCCGGTAATAACCATGCTCAGCACGTTTTCGCCCTCGTCCATGCCCAGCCGTCCCGGGATGAAGATGCCCATCTGCGCTACCTTTCCGTCCTCCAGCTCTGCCAGACGCACCTTGTACACCTGCTGCTTGTCGGTAAAGAACAACGCTTCCACGTTGTTGCGGGTCTCCAGCTGCTGGATGATCTCGTCGCCCTCCTTCAGCTTGTGCGCACCGGCGGTGCGCAGGCTCTGGGGCGGGATTTTTTTAAAGTAGCCCTCCCGGGTAAAGAACACGGTCACCGGGTAGTCCGGCACGGCTTCTTCCTCGGCGGCGGCGTCCTCCTCGGGCAGGTCGTACAAGATCTCACTGCAGCGGGGCTTGCCGTATTTTTTCGCTACATCGTTCAGTTCATTGATGATAATGCGACGGATGCGGGCAGGCTTTGCCAGCACATCGTTCAGGTCGGCAATATCCTTTTCCAGCTGCTCGATCTCGCCGGTGCGCTTGAGGATGTATTCTCGGTTCAGATGGCGCAGCTTGATCTCTGCCACATAGTCCGCCTGCACCTCGTCGATGCCAAAGCCGATCATCAGGTTGGGCACCACCTCGGTCTCCTCCTCAGTAGTGCGGATGATGCGGATGGCCTTGTCGATATCCAACAGGATGGCGGCAAGGCCCTGCAACAGGTGCAGCCGCTTTTCCTTGCCGTGCAGGTCGTAGTAGGTGCGGCGGCGCACGCACTCAACGCGGAAGGCCGTCCACTCCTTCAGGATCTCCCGCACACCCATGACCCGGGGCTGGCCGGACACCAGAATGTTGAAATTGCAGCTGAAGCTGTCCTCCAGCGGGGTGACCTTGAACAGCTTCGCCATCAGCTTGTCGGCATCCACGCCGCGCTTGAGGTCCAGCGTCAGCTTCAGGCCGTTCAGGTCGGTCTCATCGCGCATATCGCTGATCTCCTTGACCTTGCCGGTCTTGACCAGCTCCGCGATCTTGTCCATGATGGCCTCCACCGTGGTGGTGGGCGGGATCTGGGTGACCTCGATCATATTTTCGCCGGGCACCGCGTTGTAGCGGGCGCGCACCTTTACGCTGCCGCGGCCATTCTCGTAAATTTCACGCATCTGCGCTTCATCATACAGGATCTGACCGCCGCCCACAAAGTCCGGGGCGGGCATGGTGGTGCCGATATCATGGTGTTCGTCCTTCATCAGCGCCACGGTGGTGGCGCACAGCTCTGCCAGATTGAAAGAGCAGATGTTGCAGGCCATGCCCACCGCAATGCCCAGCGTATTGTTGGCCAGAATGGTGGGGAAAGTGACCGGCAGCAGGGTGGGCTCGGTGGTGGTGCTGTCGTAGTTGGGCACAAAGTCCACGGTTTCTTTGTCGATATCCCGGAACAGCTCCTCGCACACGCCTTCCAGCTTTGCCTCGGTGTAACGGGCAGCAGCGCAGGACATATCGCGGCTGTACGCCTTGCCAAAGTTGCCCTTGCTGTCCACAAAGGGCACCAGCAGGCTCTCGTTGCCGCGGCCCATGCGCACCATAGTGTCGTAGATGGCGGCGTCGCCGTGGGGGTTCAGGTGCATGGTGCTGCCCACGATGTTGGCAGATTTGGTGCGTGCGCCCTTGAGCAGCCCCATCTCATACATGGTGTACAGCAGCTTGCGGTGCGCCGGCTTGAAGCCGTCGATCTCCGGCAAAGCGCGGCTGACGATGACGCTCATGGCGTAGGGCATATAGTTGGTTTCCAGCGTGCGGGTAATGGGATCCTCCAGCACGCTGCCTGCGTTTAAAATTTCAACGCCGTCGCCCAGCTGCGGGCGCACCGGCTTTAAGGTTTTCTTGGTCGATTTTTTTGCCATTACAGTTCCTCTCCATAGGGAAAAACCCTCTCAGGCTGCTACGCAGCCAGCTCCCCCGAGGGGGGAGCTTTTGGGGTCGTCCCGCAAAGTTTCCCTCTTGTGCCAAACCTCTCCCCTTCGGGAGAGGTGGCATCGCGTCAGCGATGACGGAGAGGGTTCTCAGCTCACGTCCAGATCATCCAGATACTCTGCGCCGTGCTGGGCGATATGCTCCTTGCGGCCTGCCAGATTGTCACCCAGCAGGATATCGAACACCTGTGCGGTCTGCACCACATCGGTGGGCATTACTTTAATAAGGCGGCGGCTCTCCGGGTTCATGGTAGTCAGCCACATCATCTCGGGGTCGTTTTCGCCCAAGCCTTTTGAGCGCTGGATGGTGTATTTTTTGTCCCCGATCTTTTCCAGAAAAGCGGCCTTTTCCGGCTCGGTATAGGCGAAATAAGTGCGATCCTTCGTGGTGATCTCGTACAAAGGCGACTCTGCGATATACACATAGCCCTTGTTGATCAGGGTGGGGGTAAGGCGGTAGAGCATGGTCAGCACAAGGGTGCGGATCTGGTAGCCGTCCACGTCGGCATCGGTACAGATGACGATCTTGTTGAACCGCAGATTGTCGAGGTTAAAAGTAGCCAGTTCCTTGTTGTGCTTGCCGCCCAGCTCCACGCCGCAGCCCATCACCTTGATAAGATCCACAATGACATCCGACTTGAAGATGCGGGCATAATCCGCCTTCAGGCAGTTCAAAATCTTGCCGCGGATGGGCATGATGGCCTGATATTCACTGTCCCGGCTGGACTTGACCGCGCCCATAGCCGAGTCACCCTCCACGATATACAGTTCGCGGCGGGCGGAATCCCGGGTGCGGCAGTCCACAAACTTCTGCACGCGGTTGGCTAAGTCGATTTGCGTGGAGAGCGTTTTTTTGATGCTCTGGCGCGTTTTTTCTGCGTGTTCGCGGCTCTGCTTGTTCACCAGCACCTGCTGACAGATCTTCTGAGCCTCCTCCGGCTTTTCCAGAAAATACACTTCCAGATAATGCTTGAGGAAGTCGGTCATAGCCTGCGAGACAAATTTATTGGTGATGGCCTTTTTGGTCTGGTTCTCGTAGCTGGTGCGGGTGGAAAAGCTGGAGGACACATACACCAGACAGTCCTGCACGTCCTGAAAGCTGATGGCACTCTCGCCCTTTTTGTACAGGTTCTTTTCCTTCAGGTACTTGTTGATCTGGTAGACAAAGGCGGTTCGTACCGCGTGCTCCGGGCTGCCGCCGTGCTCCAGCCAGGAAGAGTTGTGGTAGTATTCCAGCAGCTGCACCTTATTAGAGAAACAAAAAGCCGCACCCATGCGCACCTTGTAGTCCGGCTGATCCTCGCGGTCGCGACCCACGGCCTCGCTCTCGCAACTGAACACCGGGGTCAGGGTGTCCTCCCCTGCTACTTCTGCCACATAATCCGCGATGCCGTTCTGGTAGCACCAGCTCTCGTGCCATGGCTTGCCGGTGGCGGGGTCTTTTTCCTTTTCATCGGTAAAGTTGAGGGTAAGCCCCGCGTTGACCACAGCCTGACGGCGCAACACATCCTTATAGTAGCTGCCGGGCACGTCGATATCGGTAAACACCTCATCGTCCGGCTTCCAGTGGATAATACTGCCGGTGCGGCGTCCCTTGTAGGGCTCCTTTTGCAAGCCGCCCACATTCTCGCCCTTTTTAAAGTCCAGATGGTAGTGATAGCCATCACGGTAGATATCGGCGGTCATCCACGCCGAGGCGTACTGGGTGGCGCACAGACCCAGACCGTTCAGGCCAAGGCTGAACTCGTAGTTATCCTCGCCCTCGCCGTACTTGCCGCCCGCGTACATCTCGCAGAACAGCAGCTCCCAGTTGAAGCGCCCCTCGCCGTTGTTCCAGTCCACGGGCATACCGCGGCCAAAATCCTCTACGATGACGCTGCCGTCCTTGCAGCGGGTCACGTTGATGGTATCGCCGTGGCCGTCACGGGCTTCGTCGATGGAGTTGGACACGATCTCAAAGATCGAGTGGGCACAGCCCTCCACACCGTCTGAGCCAAAGATGACTGCCGGGCGCTTACGCACACGGTCGGCGCCCTTTAACGAGGTAATGCTCTCGTTGCCATATTCCTGTTTTTTTGCCATGCTGCTCCTCCCGTCCCGCCGCAGCTGTGCTGTGCAGGACGTCCTGTAATCAAAGCAAGCGCCTGCCCTTTCTATTATATAAGATATATAACAGCATCTCTGCGGGCCTCGGCGCCTGTGTTCTTTTCTTTTATTAAACCATAGGTTGTAAAACTTGTCAAATGTTCTTTCTCTCTTTTCCGGCGCAGCCCTCCGGCACGAAAACCGCGAAAAAAGTCGTTCTTATTTTGCGCGCAGGGACGTTGGAAAACAAAAACTTTTCAATTTTTTCAAAAAAGTTTGCATTTACCCCTTTACAAAATCGAAATTTCAGGTATAATAATCATCGTCCGGTGCGCCTCTGTAGCTCAGTCGGTAGAGCAGGGGACTGAAAATCCCCGTGTCATTGGTT
>OLWJ01000545.1_pt1 | contig 13943 bp, 20 predicted proteins | sample 1674291 | NCBI WGS metagenome assembly OLWJ01 (sample SAMEA103958159, study PRJEB25191) | human gut metagenome | biome: human-associated habitat [ENVO:00009003]; feature: intestine environment [ENVO:2100002]; material: feces | place: Germany | collected 2013/2015
TACACCCGCCAGCGCAAGGTGTTTGCCCCCAAGGGCATCTCCTACGAAAAGACCACCCTCTCCCCCACGGATGCGGAGCTGTCCGATGGTGCAAACTGGGCTCTGGTCCACTCTGGTGAGGCCACTGAGAGCCAGCGCTCCTACATCAACCACAAGGTTATCCCCATCGCCCGCATCAAGTCCAGAGGCTAAACCATGACCGTGTATGAGGCCGTGGTGTCCCGGCTGGCCATGCTGGGCTACACCGTCACGGACAATGACGAAACCGGCCTCAATTTCCTCATAGACAAGTGTGAAAAGGACATCCTGGCAGACATCAATCAAAGGGTGCTGCCGGATGGCCTTTTCTATGTCCATGTGGATATGGTGGCCGGGCAATTCCTCTATGATAAGAAAGCCGCCGGTGGTCTGGACGGGCTGGAGGGCTTTGACTTCTCCGCCCCGGCCAAGAGCATCACGGAGGGTGATGTGGCCATCACCTTTGCTGGAGCCAGTGATGGAGCCAGCAGCGCTGAGGCCCGCTTTGATGCCCTGCTTGCAGGGCTCATGCGCCCGCCTGAGAGTACGCTGGCGGCTTTTCGGAGGATGAGATGGTAGTGGGGAGCCCCGCCCACAAAAAGGTCGTGCAGAGCCTCTGGGTGGGCAAAGCGACCATCACCGTGCTGGACGGGGTGCTCAACCCCGCCAATGGCCGCACGGAGCCCCAGGAGCGCATCCTGGCGGCAGACATCCGCTGCCGCATTTCCCACAAGTCTGTGGTGAGTACAGAGCCCAACGAGGAGGCCGCCCAGGTGGCCCAAAGCGTGGTGCTCTACATTGACCCCTCCGTGGACATCCCGGAGGGGTCTAAAATCACAGTGACCCAGAACGGCATGACCCGTGACTATGAACGGAGCGGCAAGAGCGCAGTGTATAGCTGCCACCAAGAGGTGCCGCTGGAGCTTTTCAAGGAGTGGGCCTGATGAACTGGGGAAACTGCGATTATAAGCAGCTCCAGCGCCTCCGTGACAGTCTGGCCACGCTCCAGAGCATGGACATGGACCGTTTCTGCACGGAGGTGTCAAAGGAGTTGGCCGCCCGCCTGCTGGCGCTGGTCATCCCCCGCACACCTGTGGGGCAGTACCCAAAATCCAGTGGCAAAAAGGGCGGCACCCTGCGCCGGGGCTGGACATCCAAAACCCAAGCGGATGCTGCCAGCAGAGGCGGCAGCAATGATGCGAAAGCCTACGCTGAGGCACTGCCAGTCAGAAAGTCCGGCAACGCCTACACCATTGAGGTCATCAACCCTGTGGAATATGCCAGCTATGTTGAGTTTGGCCACCGAACACGGGGCGGTGACGGCTGGGTGCCGGGCCAGTATTTCCTCACTCTGTCCGAGCAGGACCTTGAGAGGCTTGCGCCGGGCGTGATCGAGAGAAAACTGGAGGCCCTGCTGCGGGAGGTATTCAATGGCTGAAATCAATTTCAACAGCATCTATGACGGCGTGAGCCTTGCGCTCCATGCCGCTTTTCCTGCCGCCCAGGTGCATGGCGGGAATGTCAAGCAAGGGCTCAAGCCCGGAGATTTTAATGTCATCATGCCTGGTGCCGGTCACGCCAAAGAGGTGGGCCAGAGGTACAAGCGGACACCCACGGTGGATGTGATTTACTACCCCAAGTCCGGGGATGCGGAGTGCTATGGCATGGCACACCGGCTGTCCTTTATCCTGGGGAGCATCACAACCCCGGAGGGGGACACCATCCACGCCACCGGCTGTGAGTGGACACTGGCGGAGGATGTCCTGCATGTACTTTTGAGCTATGACCACTTCGTCCGTGTCCCGCTGGAGCAGGAGAACATGGAAACTCTCAAAATCAATGAGGAGGGATAAGCCAATGGCAAAAACCCAGACCACGGAGGCCAATGCCGCCGCCTTTACCAAGGCGCAGTTGGTGGCCTCTCAGAGATATGTCCACCGGCGGGACCTGATCGGCGCACTGCTGGAGGATGGCAAGACCTACACCTTGAATGAGGTGGATGCGCTGATTGAAAAGTTTATGAAAGGCAAGGTGAGATAAATGGCTCTTGGCGGAGGTAACTGGCTGACCCAGAACAAGGTCCTGCCCGGCAGCTACATCAATTTCTCCAGCGTGGCAAAGGCATCCGCCACTCTGTCTGACAGAGGCTATGCGGCAGCGCCCTTTGTTCTGAGCTGGGGCCCGGAGGGTGAGGTTTTCCCCGTCACCTCTGGTGAGTTTCAGAAAAACAGCAAGGCCATCTTCGGCTATGGGTATGACCACCCCAAGCTGCTGGCCCTGCGTGAGATTTTCCAGCACGCCACCACCGTCTACTGCTGGCGGCTGGGCAACGGCGAAAAGGCAAGCTGCACCTATGCGGATGCCAAGTACCCCGGTGTGCGTGGCAATGACCTCTCTATTGTCATCGCCTCCAATGTCGATGACACCAGCGCATGGGATGTGAGCACCTACCTGGACGGCCAGTGTGTTGACACCCAGACGGTCAAGGCGGCCACTGATCTGGTGGCCAATGACTATGTGGTTTTCAAGACCAGCGCCACGCTGGAGGCCACTGCGGGCACCAAGCTGACCGGCGGCGCTGATGATGCGGCAGTCACCGGCGAGGACCACCAGGCTTTCCTGGATAAGCTGGAGGCCTATGCTTTCAACACCCTGTGCTGCCCGGCCACGGAGAGCACCGTGGTCAATCTGTATGTCAAGTACACCCAGCGCATGAGGGATGAGGTGGGTGCCAAATTCCAGCTTGTGGCCTGGAAACCCAGCGCTGACTATGAGGGCGTGATTGGTGTGTGGAACACTGCCACCCACGCCACCATTGCCGATGTGGACACCCAGGCGGTGGTCTACTGGGCTACTGGCGCACACGCTGGCGTGGCCGTCAACAAGTCCCTCACCAACGCCAAGTATGACGGTGAGCTCATTCTGGACACCGAATACACCCAGGCAGCGCTTGAGGCGGCCCTCAAGGCAGGCAAGTTTATGTTCCACAATGTCAACGGGGTCACCCGTGTGCTGGAGGACATCAACACCCTGCTGACCCTCTCCGACACCAAGGGAGAGGTTTTCCAGTCCAACCAGACCATCCGTGTGTGTGACCAGATTGCCAATGACACGGCGGTGCTGTTCAACACCCGCTATGTGGGCACCGTGCCCAATGATGCCTCTGGCCGTGCCTCCCTGTGGGGTGATGTGGTCAAGCTCATTCAGGAGCTTGAGAAAATCCGTGCTGTTGAGAACTTTGACCCCGACACGGTGACCTGTGAGCAGGGTGACAAGAAAAAGGCAGTGCTGCTGACCATCAACGGCCTCAACATCATCAACGCCATGGCCCAGCTCTACATGAGCGTTATCATTCAGTAAAGGAGGATTGTGACACATGGCTGACAAAATCTCTATGAACACCCAGGATGCCGTGAGCGCCAACTTTGCTGAGTGCTTTGTGACGCTGAACGGCACCCGCTACTCCATGCTGATGGCCAAGGAGTTTGAGGGCAAGGCCTCCATCAACACCAAGGAAGTCTACCGTCTGGGCAATCCCGTGATCGGCCACAAGGCCCAAACCATTGCCCTGGCTTTCTCCATGACGGTCTACAAGTGCACGGAAATCTTTGACCAGGTGGTTGAGGACTTCATCAAGACGGGTGTGATGCCTACCTTTGACATCCAGACCTCCAACGATGACCCCGCCACCTCCGTTGGCCGGAGCACCAAGATTTACAACAACTGCGTGCTGGATGGTGATGTGCTGCTGTCCATGTTCAACGCAGAGGGTGACTTTGTGGAGCAGACCCTTGAGGGCTACTGCGACAGCTTCACCCGCCCCGAAAAGCACACCAACCCGTCCTATATGTAAGGGCGGCCAACTAAAGGAGGAAATCATCCATGAGTAACCTGTCCGCATTTATGCACGCCAATGTTGAGCAGATCGAAAACTACAAGTTTGCCGCCTCCCCCCGTTTCAAGGGGGAGGATGGCAAGCCCATGTTGTGGGAAATCTGCTGCATCTCCGCTGATGAATACGCCCGCATCCGCAACTCCTGCGTCCGGCAGGTGCCGGTGCCCGGCAAAAAGGGCCAGTACACCCAGCAGCTTGATAGCTACGCTTTCCAGGCCAAGGTGTGCGCCCGCTGCACGGTGTTCCCGGACCTGAGCAACGCAGAGCTCCAGAATGACTGGGGTGTTGCCAAGCCGGAGGAGCTGCTGGGCAAGCTGCTCATCGGCGGTGAGTTTGATGACTATGTGACGGAAGTTTTCCAGCTCAACGGTTTCAAGACTGAGAATGAGCTGGTTGATGAGGCAAAAAACTAATAGAGGACGGTGACCCAGAGGCCAGCTATGCACACTTCTGTCTGCAAAAGTTTGGCTGGGAGCCGTCCAAGTTTTTGAGCCTGCCCGTCAAGGAGCGTGCTTTTGTCATCGCCTCTATTGATGCCCGCTGTGCGGCGGAGCGGAAAAAAGAGGCGGAACTCAAAAACAAAGCAAACCGAAAGCACAGATAGCACTTTTGGCTCCAGCTCTTGACATTGTGAACTGATTTAGCCTAAAATGGTGTCATCAACACCAAGGAGGGCTACATCATGGGAGCAAAAAATATGGTCATCGCTGGTGACTACATGGGAAAACCCATCACCGGCATTGGCGGCGTGGTGCAAATCTATGTTGACCGCAAAAACTACATCCTCCTGGATAAGTTTGGCGTGGACAGCTATGATGTCATCACAGAGGATACCCGCAAAAGCGCTGCCAGCGGCATTGCAAGAGGTGCCGTTGGTGCGGCTCTGTTAGGACCCGTTGGCTTGCTGGCAGGGCTATCCGCAAAAAACAAAAGCACCGTCACTGTTGCGGTCCGTTTCAAAGACGGAAAAAACAGCCTGCTTGAAATGGATGACAAGGTTTACAAGAACTTTGTCCGTGCCATGTTTTAAGCACTAAGCGCTTTTAGCGCCCTCACAGTAAGTGGGGGCGCTATTTTTATCCCCCACGAAAGGAGGCGGACTTGTGGCCACAATACGGTCCCAAATGGTCCTCAATGACCAAGTAACTGGCGTGCTCAAGAACATCACAAGGGCTCTGGATATTACCCTGCACAGCTTTGAGCAGATGCAGGATGCGAGTGCCAATGCTGTTGATGTGCGCCTCCTCAACCAAGCGAGGGCTGGCCTGGGAGAGGTCAATCTTGCCGTCCGTGAGATGGAGGAAAACTACCGCCGTGCGGCCCAGCAGGAGCAGCAGGTCACACGAAACATCCGCCAGAGCACCCAAGCAGAACAACAGCTCAATGCCAGCATCCGGGGCGGCAATGACGCACTGGATGACATGGTGGGTAAGGCCAAAAATCTGGCGGCAACCATCGGCGCAAGTGTTGTCCTCAAAAAGCTCATAGAGCTCTCTGACCAGATGACCAGTACCACCGCCCGCCTCAACTTCATAGTTGATGACGGCGGTAGTGTTAAGGCTCTGGAGGCCAAAATCATGGCCTCTGCCCAGCGCTCCAGAGCTGCCTACCTTGACACGGCATCTGCTATTGCCAGCATGGGCGCAAACGCTGGGGCCGCTTTCACCTCCAATGATGAACTCATTGCTTTCATGGAGCAGGTCAACAAGCAGTTTGTCATTGGCGGCGCATCCGCCCAAGGGCAGGCGGCGGCCATGCTCCAGCTCACCCAGGCAATGGCGGCAGGCGCTCTGAGAGGTGAGGAGCTAAACTCCATCCTTGAAAATGCGCCCGGCATCGCCAGAGCCATTGAGCAGTACATGGGCATTGCAGAGGGCTCCATCAAGTCCTACGCAGAAAAGGGGGCCGTGTCGGCAACCGTTGTGAAAAATGCGCTCCTGTCCATCGCAGATGAAACCAATGCCAAGTTTAACGGTATGGCCATGACCTGGGGGCAGGTGTGGACCCAAATGGGCAATATCGCCCTAAAGGTGACACAACCCCTACTCACTGCCATCAACTGGCTTGCCAACAATCTCTCTGTGATTGGCCCCATCTTGCTGGGTCTGGGTGCCGCTTTTCTGGTATTCCAAGTAGCGGCGCACTGGACGCAGATTGCAACCGTTGCCACGGCAGCATACCACGCTGTGGTCAACCTCCTCAGCATTGGCTTTGGCGTGTTGACCGGAAACACAATGGCGGCCTCTGCGGCGGTATCCACCTTTAACTCCGCTCTGCTGGCATCTCCCATCACTTGGATAATCATGCTCATTGCCGTTGTCATCGGCCTGCTCTACGGCGTGGTGGCCATCATCAACAAGGTCACCGGCTCCTCCATCTCCGCCACGGGGCTCATCTGCGGGGCCATTGCGGTGGCAGGCGCTTTCATTGGCAACACCGTGATTGGCCTGCTCAATGCCCTCATTCAGTACATCTGGGCCATCTTCGTTGCCCCGTTTCTTGGCATCGTGGAATGGATTTTGAATGTGTGCAACGGAGGTTTCAACAGTTTTGGTGATGCCGTGGCTAATCTCATCGGTCAAATCATTGGCTGGTTTTTGAACTTGGGCAAGGTGGTCACCACCATCATTGATGCCATTTTCGGCACCAACTGGACGGCTGGCTTGGAGAGTTTGCAAAGCTCTGTAACCGCCTGGGGCAAGAATGAAAATGCCATCACCCTTGACAAGAACGCTCCCACCATTGACTACCGTTTTGAATACGGGGACGCATGGGCGGCGGGTAACGATTTTGGCAAGGGCATTGATGCCAAAATTGGTGGAATGTTCAACACGGGCGGTCTGGGTGACAGCAGTGGTTTTGACCTTGGTGACAGCAGTGGTTTTGACCTTGGTGACATCGCCGCCTATACGGGAGAAACTGCCGACAATACCGGCAAGACCGCTGATGCTCTGGCCGTGACAGAGGAACAGCTTGAATACCTGCGGGACATCGCAGAAAGGGATGCAATCAACCGTTTCACCACCGCAGAGGTCAAGATTGACATGACCGGCATGACCAACAGAATTGACGGCAGTGCTGATCTGGACGGCGTTATCAGCCAGCTCACCGAGGGCTTTACTGAGGCGCTGGTCACCGCTGCTGAGGGGGTGCACGCATGAGTTATTCCTGTTATCTGGGCGGCGTGGAGTGGCCCACTCCTGCCAAGCTGACCGTAAAAATCAAGGGCAAAAATAAGACGCTCACGCTGCTCAATGAGGGTGAGATCAATTTCCTCCGCACCCCTGGGCTGAGTGAGATCGTGCTGCCGGTGACGCTCTCAATGCTCACCGGCAGCCGGTCCCCGTCCTACTACATGGGCGTGTTGGAACGGCTCAAGACCTCTAAGGGCACCACTCAGTTTATTTTGGTGCGGCGCTCCCCGGATGGACGGCGGCTGTTCGACACCAACATGACCGTGAGCGTGGAGGACTACAACATCACGGAGGATGCCAAGGAGGGCCTGGATGTCAGCGTGGACATCAACCTCAAGCAATGGCGCTCCTACGGCACGAAAACGGCCAAGGTCGAACAGCCCAGCACCGACACGGGCAAGCAGACCGTGACCGTGGAAAAGGAGCGGGATGCCAGCACGGCCCCCTCCGCTAAGACCTACACCGTGAAAAAGGGTGACACCCTCTGGGCCATCTCCGCCAAGTATTATGGCGCTGGTGCCCAGTACACCAAAATCTACGGGGCCAACACGGACAAAATCAGCAACCCCAACCTCATCTATCCTGGGCAGGTGCTCACCATCCCATGAGCTATGAGCTGCTGATACAACATGGTAGCAATATCATGTACCCACCCACGGTGGAGGGTGTCACCATTGAGTGGGAACGCAAAGGCCAGCCGGGCAAGCTCACCTTTGAGGTGGTAAAGACCCCAGGCCTGAGCTTTCAAGAGGGGGACCCCTGCCGTTTTTCCGTGGACGGCACCCCCGTCTTTTATGGCTTTGTCTTTGAGAAATCCCGCAAGGGCAACAACCCCAATGTCATCAAGTGCGTGGTGTATGACCAGCTTTATTACCTCAAGAATAAAGATACCTATGTCTACACCAACAAGACGGCCTCTGAGGTCATCAAAATGGTGGCGGAGGACTTCCAGCTCAATGTGGGAGAGCTTGAGGACACGGGCTACAAGATCGCCAGCCGTGTGGAGGACAATCAAACCCTGTTTGACATCATCCAAAACGCCCTGGACGAAACCCTAAAGGCCACCGGGCAGATGTATGTGCTCTATGACAATGTTGGAAAGTTGACCCTCAAGAGCCTGGGCAACATGAAACTCAACATGCTTGTGGATGAGGACACCGCCGGTGACTACGACTATAAGAGCTCCATTGCCACCCAGACCTATGACAAAATCAAGCTCTCCTATGAGAACAAGGAAACCGGCAAGCGGGAAATCTATATTGCCCAGGACGGCTCCCACATCAATCAATGGGGTGTCCTGCAATATTATGAGAAACTGGACAGCAAGGCCAACGCCAAGGCGATGGCGGACGCTCTCCTGGACCTCTACAACACCAAGACCCGCACCCTCAAGCTCCAGGATGTCCTTGGTGACATCCGTGTGAGGGCGGGCACGCTGCTGGTGGTCATGCTGGGCCTGGGTGACATCAATGTGTCCAACTACCTCATGGCCGAACAGGTCAAGCACACATTCAACGATGGGCAGCACCTCATGGAGCTCAAAATGCGAGGTGGTACATTTGTCGCTTGACATCAATGAGCTGGTCCGTGCTGTGAAACAGGCGGCGGTGGAGGCGGTCAAGGCGGACGGCCCCATGGCCGTGAGCTTTGGCACTGTGACATCCGCCTCCCCGCTGAAAATCCAGGTGGACCAGAAAAAGACCTTGACGGAGGCCCAGCTCATCCTCACCAACAATGTCCGGGACTTCAATGTGGACATGACGGTGGACCACCAGACGGAAAGCCAAAGCGGCGGCAGCGGAGAGGCTGCTTTTGCCGCCCACCAGCACGCCTACAAGGGCAGGAAAACCTTTAAGGTGCACCTGGCCCTCAAGGCAGGGGAAAAGGTCATCCTCATCTCCTGTGATGGCGGGCAAAAATACATTGTCCTGGACAGATGGGAGGCACCTTGATGGGAACGCTACCGACAACTGGAGAAAACCTTGACCTCATCGGCTTTGAGCTGGAGGAGCAGCCCAGCTATACTCACAAGCTGGACATTGAGGGGCAGCGGGTGGCGGGCATGACCGACAAGCGGGAGGCCCTGCGCCAAGCGGTCTATCTCATCCTCAATGTGGAGCGCTATGCCTACCCCATCTATTCCCGCAATTATGGCTCCGAGCTGGTTGACCTGATCGGCCAACCTATGGACTACGCCATGAGTGAGATGAAAAGGCGCATCACGGATGCCCTGATGCAGGATGACCGCATCACCGGCGTGGATGACTGGACCTTTGAAACCGGCAGAAAGTCCGTGCTGGTCCGCTTTACCGTCTACACCATTTATGGAGAGCTGGAGGCCACAAAGGAGGTTGAGATTTAACCATGTTTGAAACCAAGACCTATGAGGCGCTGCTGGCCAGCGCCTTGGCCAGGGTGTCCTCCGGCATCGACAAGCGGGAGGGCTCCATGGTGATGAACGGTGTGGCTCCGTCCATGGCGGAGCTGGCCCAGCTCTACATTGGGCTGGACTTCGTTTTCACCGCCACATACCTGGCAACAGCGCCCCGTGAATATCTCATCAAGCGGGCCGCTGACCGTAACATGAGCCCCTACCCGCCCAGCGCCGCAGTGTTCCGGGCGGAGTTTAACATTGAGGTGCCGGTGGGCACCCGTTTCTCCTGCGAGGACCTAAACTTTGTGGTGACGGCCCGCATGGACACCTCCGAGGACACCGCCACCGGCCTGAGCCACCGGGTCACCTGCGAAACAGCAGGGGCCCAAGCCAACGGCTACACCGGCCAGCTCATCCCCATTGAGTATGTGGACGGGCTGACCCATGCAGAGCTGGTGGAGCTGTTAATCCCCGGAGATGATGAGGAGGACACGGAGGTTTTCCGCCAGCGTGTCCTTGACAGCTTTAAGTCCCAGGCCTTTGGCGGCAACCAGGCTGACTACATCGAAAAGGTGAAAGCCATGCCCGGCATCTCCGCCGTCAAGGTGCACCCGGTCTGGAATGGGGACATTGCGCCGTCCACGCTCATCCCGGATGCCGCTGTCACAGCCTGGTACACCAGCGCCATTGCGGGGCTCAGTGAGCCCGTGGCGGCCTGGCTCACCGCCGTCTACACGGCGGCGCTCAACAAAAAGCTGACGGTGGGCGGCACCGTCAAGCTGGTGCTGCTGGCATCCAATAACACCGCCCCCTCTGAAACCCTCATTGATGAGGTGCAGACGGCGGTTGACCCCACCGAGAACGCCGGGGAGGGTCTGGGACTTGCCCCCATCGGCCATGTGGTCCATGTGACCGGCGTGGAGCCGGTGCCGGTGAGCATCACGCTCAATCTGACCTATGCCTCCGGCTGGAACTGGGAGGCCATCAAAAGCTATGTGGAGGCCGTCATTGACGGCTACTTTGCAGAGCTGGCGGGCACCTGGGCCACTTCGGACCACCTGACCGTCCGCATCTCTCAGATTGAAAGCCGCATCCTCTCCGAGTGCTCCGACATGATAACGGACATTGCTGACACGCAGATCAACGGCAAGGAGGAAAACCTTGTGCTGGGTGCAGACAGCATCCCGGTGAGGGGGGACATCAATGGATAGAAAGCTCCTTGACTACCTCCCCCCGGTGCTCCGTGAGGTGCTTGAGTTTCAAGCCATCAATGCCGCAAACGAGCCGGAAATCTCCATTGCGTGGGACGCTCTGGCCCTGGTCCTTGCCAACCAATTCCTGGACACGGCAACGGCCAGCGGCGTGGCCGTGTGGGAGCGTGAGCTGAATATCCGCCCCAAAGACACGGACACGCTGGAGGTCCGCAAGGCACGCATCAAGGCCCTGTGGAACTTGGAGCTGCCCTACACTCTGCCCTGGCTCAAGAACTGGCTCACCGGCCTCTGCGGTGAGCTGGGGCATGAGGAGAGCATTGTGGACTACACCATCAACATCCAGCTTGACTACACCGTCCTGCCGGATGCGGATGCCCTGGCGGCGGAAATCCTGGACATGCTCCTCATGGTGCGCCCGGCCAACATGCGGGTGCTGATGACATCTTTTTTGCAGTCATACGGCACCATCACCTGCGGCGTTTACACCGAGTATGAGGATGAGGTCAACATCTGGCCCATGATGGTCCATGAGATGGAAAGCACCGGCAAGTCCATTGCTGTGGGTGCTCTGGAGTATCACAACACTGTGGAGATTTACCCACAAGAATAGGAGGAAAAAGCACTATGCCCAATGAAACCAAAAACTATGGCACCGTTATCACCACGGCGGGCGCTGCGCTAATCGCCAAGTGCATCTTGAACGGCGGCAAGGTCAACATCAAGACTGCTGCTGCCGGTGACGGCGGCGGTGAGTATTATGAGCCCACCGTGGCCCAGACCGCCCTCCGGGGCAAGAAGTGGGAGGGCGATGTGGCCAGCGCCGCAGTCAGCACCACCAACGCCAACATGATTGATGTGAAAATCACCATTGATGACAGCGTGGGTGGTTTCACCATCCGTGAGATGGGCCTCTTTGACGATGACGGCACGCTCATTGCCATCTGCAACACCCCCGACACAGAAAAGGTGTCCACGGATGGCGGCGTGTCCGGCAAGCTCACCATGATTATGCACATCGTGGTAGCTGATGCCTCCGTTGTCAGTTTCACCATCACCCCGGCCCTGGACACGGTGAGCCGGGCGGAGATGGAGAGCGCCCTGGCAGAGCACAACACCAACGGCACCAGCCACTCCGACATCCGGGCGCTGGCGCTCAATGCTGTGCAGCAGGGCGATGTCTACACCAAGCCGGAGGTCAACGCTTTGGTGGGGGGCGCTGTGAATGAGCATAACAACTCCGACACAGCGCACGCCAGCATCCGTGTGGACCTCACGGGGCTGGATAGCCGCCTCAAGACGCTGGAGCTGAAATATGGCACCAATGTCACCGGCAGCAGCTTTGAGGTCACCTTTGTTACGCTGACAGATGTAGTGGTCACCGGCATATGGAATGAGGAACTTGGCCGAATTGAGTTTTAAGATGCGGAGGTGAACAAGATGCGGAGAGGCACAAACCCTGTGCTGACCTTTGAGCTGCCGGAGGCAATCACTATATCTGCCCTGTATATCACTTTTCAGCAGAACAGGCAAACTGTGCTGGAAAAGGACCTCACTGCTGTCACCTATGACAAAGAAAACGGCATCATCACGCTGCCGCTTTCCCAGGAGGACACGCTCCTCTTTTCGGAGCTTGAGCCTGTCTGGGTGCAACTCCGCCTGCGGGACAATCTGGACAACGCCATTGCCAGTGAGCCCATGCGGGTCAATGTGGGGGAGATATTCAAGGACGGGGTGATCTAATGTGACCTATGCAGTAAACTTTGAAACCACTCCCAGGGTCATTGCGGTCAAGCTCTCCACCGGCGGCATGATGCACGCCAGCTTTGGCTCTGTGCAGTATGTCAACACCGGCAAGCAAGGAATTGACGGCACCACTTTTTACCCCTCTGTGGAGGGCGATGAGTGCACCCTGAGCTGGACCAATGACGGCAACAAAGAAAACCCCAAGCCTGTCAATTTGAGGGGCCGACAAGGCCCCCAGGGCGCTCCTGGCAGTGACGCAGACATCCTGCCCATCACAAACCTGGAGCTTGAAAAACTACTCATATAAGGAGGACAGCCAAAATGGCAAACAGCAAGAAAGCGCTTGATGAAAATGGTGTACTTTACCTGTGGGGTAAGGTCAAGACCTATGTGGCCACGGCCATTGCCAACATCAAGCTGCCCAGCAAGACCTCTGATCTGACCAATGACAGCGGTTTCATCACTGCCAAGGATGTGTCGGAGGGCGCTGCCGCATCCAGCACCGTGCCCAAGATGGACGGCACCGCTACCGCTGGTACGGAAACCGCTTTTGCCCGTGGTGACCATGTGCACCCCTCTGACACCACTAAGGTGGACAAGGTGGAGGGCAAGGGCCTGAGTGCCAATGACTACACCAACGAGGAAAAGGCCAAGCTGGGCGGCGTGGAGGCCAACGCCAACAACTACACCCTGCCGGATGCCAGCGCCTCCGTCAAGGGAGGCGTGACTGTTGGCACCAATGTGGATGTCAGCGGCGGCAAAATCTCCGTCAAGAACGGCACCACCAACCAGAAAGGCGTGGTGCAGCTCTCCAGCGCCACCGATGACACCAGCACCACCAAGGCCGCCACGCCCAGCGCCGTCAAAGCTGCCTATGACCTGGCGGCAGGCAAGCAGAGCCCGGCCACCTCTTTGGCAGGCTACGGCATTGCAGATGCCTACACCAAGGATGAGGTGGATGCCAAGATGTCCAGCGCCCTTGAATATAAGGGCTCCAAGGACACCTATGCAGACCTGCCCACCACCGGAAACAAGAAAGGCGATGTGTGGAACATTGTCAATGCCGATGCGGCCCACGGGGTCAACGCCGGTGACAATGTGGCCTGGAACGGCACCACATGGGATGTGCTGGCCGGTACGATGGACTTGTCCGCCTACATGCTTGCGGCGGACCTTGTGGCCATTTCCAACACAGAGCTGGATAATATCTGCAAGTAAAGGAGGCCAATGACATGGCAAAAAGGCCCTACCTTGATGACCTCCAGACAGCACGCCTCTGGGCAAAGGTCAAGGCCCTGGTTTCTCCTTTGAGCTCCAGAGTGACCACACTGGAGGGGCAGGTCCAGACCAACACCACGGACCTCTCCGGCCTGGCCACCCGTGTCCGCACGCTGGAGCTGAAATATGACACCAATGTCACCGGCAACTCCTGGAGCGTGGCTTTCACCAGCCTCTCCGGCGTGGTGGTCACCGGTGTGTGGAATGAAAGCCAAGGGAGGATTGAG
>OLWJ01000551.1_pt1 | contig 13901 bp, 7 predicted proteins | sample 1674291 | NCBI WGS metagenome assembly OLWJ01 (sample SAMEA103958159, study PRJEB25191) | human gut metagenome | biome: human-associated habitat [ENVO:00009003]; feature: intestine environment [ENVO:2100002]; material: feces | place: Germany | collected 2013/2015
GCGGCAGCCAAGACCAGCAAAATGGTGGCCGTAACGATAAACCACGTGGAGGTGAGTACCTCCTGCCCCTGCTGCAAAACCTGCACGATCTCGCTGCGCTCCACGCTTTCCGCGGCGACGAGCGCAACGGTGGAAAGCTCCGCGCCGTTATAATAGAACGTGGCGGTACCGACGTAATCGCCCTTTTTGATGGGCGCTTTCACGCTTTCGGGCAGATCGAGCTTTGTGGTGATGGCGCCGCTTTCCAGACTGCTCGGCAGTGTTGCGGTGAGATTGCCCTGCGCCAGCACCTGCAGGCGGTCTTTGTCCCACGCGTATTTGAGGTTCACCTCGCCGAGAAGCTCGCCGTCCGTAACGAGCGTTTTGTTTTCGATATTCAAAAATGCCCAGCGGAACAGCGTCGCGGCGTCGTACATTTCGCCGTGATAATCGATATGGTTGCCCTCGCTGTCGATATACGGGCTGCCCATGCAAACGACAAGGTAGCTGTACCCGTCATACGTAGCCGTGGCGGAAATGCAGTAGCCGGATTCATTCAAGGAGCCGGTCTTTACGCCGGTGGCATAAGTGTAATACTCATCGTCATAGCTCAAAAGCATGCGGTTCGTCGTGGTGACGGTGCGTTCCTCGCTTGTCATGTTCGTCGGCGGCTGCGTGTAAGACGTCTGCGAGGTGACGTCCGTAAAATACGGCATTGTCAGCGCATACTCCGTAATGGTCGCCATCTCTCGCGCGGTGGTGTAGTGGTTTTCATCATACAGGCCGTGCGGGTTCACAAAATGCGTGTTCGTGCAGCCGAGCTCCGCGGCCTTCTTGTTCATCAGCTCCACACAGCTCATTTTGCCGTCACCGTCTTCGTCATACTGCGGGTCGTCGGCCGTGATATTCAAAGAATCCACATATTTTGCAAGCGTCAGCGCGGCATCATTGCCAGAGGGCACCATCATCAGGTTCAAAAGCTCATAGATGGTAAAGCTTTCGCCCGTTTGAATTTCCGCCAAAGACGAGCCCGTGCCCTCAAGCTCCTCGGCAACGCTTTCCGGCACCGTAGTGCGCGTGTTTTGCAGGTCGCTGACCGTTTCCGCCGTGACGATATACGTCATGATCTTCGTCATGGAAGCCATGGGGCGCCGCTCGTCCGGATTATATGTATAGACAACGGTATCGGTGTCGAGGCTCACCATATAAATAGAAGCGCTGTTCGGGTCTGTGAGCTTATCGCACGGGAAGCCCATTTCGCTGCTTTTGGCCACGACCGTGTTTGTCGTTGTGTCGGTTTCCGAAGTCGAGGTATCGGAAGCTGTGGAAATTTCGCTCGCGGTGCTTTCGGCTGTATCGGCCAAAACGCCGGTCGTCAAAACGGAAAGCGACAGCAAAACGCTTGCGCATATCGATAAAAATTTATGTTTTCTCACTGTTTATCCTCCAACGGACATGATATAATACTGTTAACTATTTTATTATTATAGCACGGTTTGGCACCCCTGAAAAGGTGCTCGCCGGCAAATTCAGAAAAAAGTCAGATTAAAAAGTTAAAAGGAGACGCTATGCAGCTTTTACATATTGCAGACCTGCACTTCGGCAGGCTTTTGTACGGTCGCAGCTTAATGGATGACCAGCGGCATTTTGTGCGGCAGTCGCTTTTGCCTGCGCTGGATGAATATAAGCCCGATGCGCTGCTCATTGCGGGCGATCTGTACGACCGGCAGATTGCCTCGGTCGATGCGATTCATTTATTCGACGAGCTCATCGATGCGCTGTGCGAACGGAGCATCCCCGCCGTCATCATTTCCGGCAACCACGACAGCCCGGACCGCATTGCGGTGGGCAAAAGCCTGCTTGCGCGGCACGGCATCCATATCATCACGGAGCTTAAAGACGCGTTTACGCCGATCGAGATCGGCAACATACAGATTTTCCCGCTGCCGTACTTTGAAAACGCCCAGATGCGCGATTTTTTAGGCGATGAAACGCTGCGCGGCGCAGGGGCCTGCATGCGCGCGGCGGTGGAAAAAATGGAGAAAGCGTTTGACCCCGCGAAAAAGCACGTTTTGGTTGCGCACTGCTTTGCGGCGGGGGCCTCCACCTCCGATTCCGAAAGCCGCCTTTTCGTTGGCGGCGCGGGCGATGTGCCGACGGATGTCTTCTCCCCGTTTGACTATGCGGCGCTCGGGCACCTGCACGCGGCGCAAAGGGCAGGCGACACGGCGCGCTACGCAGGCTCACCGCTCAAATATTCCGTAGACGAAGCGCACCAGAAAAAGAGCATGACGCTCGTCACGCTCGGCGACACGGTAGAAACAACGTGCATCCCCGTAACCCCTCTGCACGACGTAAAGCGCATAGAGGGTACGTTTGCGGCGCTGCTCGAAAACGGGCAGGCGGCGCCCAATGAAGACTATGTGGAAATTCTGCTCACCGACGACGAGCCGGTTTTCCGCCCGGCCGACCGACTGCGCCCCTATTACCCGAATGTACTCGGCGTGCGCAGCACGTGGTTTTTAAAGCAGCACGCAGGCACGCAGGCGGAAGCCGATCTGCACAGCCGCAGCCGCGCGGAGCTTTTCCGCGGCTTTTTAAAGGAGGTCTGCGGTGAGGAAGCGCAGCCGGAGGACGAAGCGCTGCTTGCGGAAATTCTAAAGGAACTGGAGGGCGATGCAACGTGAGACCGATCCGTTTGGAGCTTTCGGCGTTTGGGCCGTATCTGGAGCACACCGTCATCGATTTTGAAAAGCTGAACGAGGCGGGGCTGTTCCTTATCACCGGACAGACGGGCGGCGGCAAAACGACGCTGCTCGACGCCATGAGCATCGCGCTCTTTTATAAATCGACGGGCGGGCGGCGCACGTTTCAAGATATGCGTTGCCTTGCCGCCGCGGACAGCGACCGCACCGAGGTCGTCTATCATTTTGCGCTCGGCGAAGACGAATATTGCTTCCGCCGCGCGCTGTACCGCCGCAAAAAGCGCGGCAGCGACGATTTTATCACCGAGGAAGAAAACGAGTGCAAGCGCCGCACGGCAGACGGCTGGGCGCTTGCCGCTTCGGGTGCGGCGCGCAATGTGACAGGCTACGCGGAAAACCTGCTTTCCCTCACCGCCGAGCAATTTTCACAGGTCATCGTGCTGCCGCAGGGCAAATTCATGCAGCTTCTGCGCGCGAATTCCACCGAAAAAGCAGCTATTTTGAAAACGCTTTTCTCCTGCGAGCTATGGGAACGCATCGCGATGAAATTTACGGAGCGCCAAAAAAAGCTGTACGCAAAGCGCGAAACATGCGAGACAAAACTGAAATCGCTGCTCGAAAAGCATGGCGCGGAGACCGCCGAGGCGCTCGCCGTGCAAACGGAAGCGCTTCGATCAGAATGCGCACGAACCGAAAAAGCGCTCGCCGCCGCGAAAGAAGCACTGACGCTCGCACAAAAGCAATACACCCGTGCACTGCAATTTGAGCAGTGCCAAAAAGCCGAGACCGATGCCGAAGCGCAGCTGAAAACCGCCGAAACGCGGGCAGCTTCCGCCAAAGCGCAGTATACGCGCGCCGAGCAGAACCGCGCGGGACTTACAATGCTGACCGCCGAAAAGGACACACTTTTAAAACGAAGCGAACAGCTGCGCGCGGAGCAGGAACGCAGCCTGCAAAAGGAGCAGCTTTTAAAAGAACTGCGCGCCGAGGAGGAGCGCGAGCGCGCCGTACAGAAGCAGGCTGAGGACGACCGCCAAAAGCTGCCGGAGGTGCTGCGGCGCATCGCGGTAGGCGAAGCATTCACCGAAAAGGCCGATGCCGCAAAAGACCGGCTCGCGTCGCTCTTACAGACGCAGACCATCTTAAGCGAACAGCTTGCCGCGCTGAAAACGCGCAGTGACGCTGTCAAAGCCGAAGCGCAGTGCAAAAAATTGTGGGGAGCTGCCGAAGACGCGGCGCGCACCGCGCGTCTGACCGTCATGGGGCAGGATAAGCTGCTCTCGGCGGCAGAAGCCAAATGGAACCAAAACAGCGCCGCCGCACTCGCCACAGGGCTCACGGACGGCACGCCCTGCCCCGTTTGCGGCGCGGTGCACCACCCCGTGCTCGCCGTGCCGTGCGCAGGTGAGACGACAAAAGAAGAACTTGATGCGCTGCGCAAAAAGCTCGAAGACCTGCGGCAGGAGCAAAGTCGCGCCGAGCAGACGGCCGCCGCCGCAAAAGCGCGGCACGAGGTCGCTTTCGCACAATTAAACGCCGCAAACGATGCCGTAAAAAGTATCACAGAAAGCGAAGACGTGCTCACAGCGTCCTACATTGCGGCGCAAACGGCGCTCAGCGAAGCGCAAAAGTTTGCAGCGCAGGCGCCGGCCGCACACAAGAAACTTGAGACACTCAAAGCGGAACGCGAAGCGCTTATGCAGGTCGAAAGCCGCCACAACGCCGCGCTTGCCGCCTGCCGTGCCGCTTTGGAAGAAAAGCGCCGCCAATTAAGCGCCATGGACGCCGTGCGCGATGCGGCGCAAATCACATTGGAGATGACCGAAATACAAAAGCGCATTCGCGTGCTCGAGCAGGAGACCGCAGCGCTTGAGGAAGCGTTCCACGCCGCGGAAAACGCGCTTTCTGCCGCAAACGAGGCCGTAAAAGCTGCCGCACAGCAGATGTTCGCCGCAAAGGAAGCGAAAAATGCCCTCGGCGCAGCGCCGGAAAAGGACCTCCCGCAAAGCAAAGCGGAGCTGGACGCGAAAAGCACCGAAACGCAGACGCTTTCCGTGCAGCTTGGGCGCTTTGGTTCCGACCTGCGCACCATTGCGGAAAGCGCCGCCGCCGTGCAGCAATACACGGAGGAAGCCGCCGCGCTCGACGTACAGTACAGCCGCGCAGCAAAGCTTGCGGGGTACGTGACCGGCCGCAGCAACGCCTTGCGCGTGCCGCTTTTGCAGTACGTACTCGGCATGATGCTCGACGAGACCATCCAGAGTGCAAACCGCTTTTTCTCCGTTTTAAGCCGCGGGCGCTACGCCTTGCAGCACAAGCAGGGCAAAAGCGGCGCGGGCTACGGCGGGCTTGACATTGAGGTTTTGGACGGCATGAGCGGCACGTGCCGCTCCGTAGAGACACTTTCGGGCGGCGAGCAGTTTTTGGCATCCCTTTCCCTCGCGTTCGGGCTTTCGGACGTCGTGCAGAGCTACTCGGGCGCGGTGCGGCTTGATTCCATTTTCATCGACGAGGGCTTCGGCTCGCTCGATACCGACACGCTCGATACCGCCATGCGTGCGCTCGAGAGCATTCGCCAAAGCGGGCGCGTCGTCGGTATCATCTCTCACGTTTCGGAACTGCAAAGCCGCATCCCGACGATGATCCGCATTTGGAAGACCGCTTCGGGCTCCGCCGCAGCAAAAGTCATTGCGGAAGACTGAACCGTTTTTGAATAAAATGAAAAAGCAGAAATGCAAATTGCAAATCCGCCTTTATTATGCTATACTGAAAGCAACTAAGCGCAGGATTTTCTGCGCGGCCATGCAATGCTAAAAGAAAGGATTGCTTCCGGGCTCCTTCGGAAGCTTCGGTGAATGAATATGGTAAAGCTTTATGACGGCGGCGTTTACCTTGTGAACGGCACAGAGATTGTGCCGGAAGCCGCTGCACCCGAGACCTATCAAAAAGACACGGCAAAACAGGGTACCATTGCCTATTCCATTTTAAAAGCGCACAACACCGCAGAGGATATGCAGAACCTGCGCTTAAAATTTGATGCGCTCGCCTCGCACGACATCACGTTCGTCGGCATCATTCAGACGGCGCGCGCCTCCGGCATGGAAAAGTTCCCCATCCCCTACGTGCTCACAAACTGCCACAACAGCTTGTGCGCCGTGGGCGGCACCATCAACGAGGACGACCACGTGTTTGGCCTTTCCGCCGCGCGCAAATACGGCGGCATTTATGTGCCGCCCCACATGGCGGTCATTCACCAGTACATGCGCGAGGCCATGGCGGGCTGCGGCAAAATGATTCTCGGCTCCGATTCCCACACGCGCTACGGTGCGCTCGGCACCATGGCCATCGGCGAAGGCGGCGGCGAGCTCGTCAAGCAGCTGCTCGAAAACACGTACGATGTCGCGTACCCCGGCGTTGTGGCGGTGTACCTCACCGGCAAGCCGCGCCCGGGCGTGGGCCCGCAGGACATCGCGCTTGCCATCATCGGCGCGGTGTTTAAAAACGGCTACGTAAAAAACAAGGTCATGGAGTTCGTCGGCCCCGGCATCAAGAGCATGACGACCGATTACCGCAACGGCGTGGACGTCATGACGACCGAGACCACATGTCTCACCTCCGTCTGGTGCACAGACGACGACACGAAGGCGTACCTCGCAAAGCACGGCCGCGCGGACGATTACCGCGAGTTAAAGCCGGCCGACGTGACATACTACGACGGTTTGGTCTATGTAGACCTTTCCACCGTAAAGCCGATGATCGCGCTGCCATTCCACCCGAGCAACGCGTTTGAGATTGACGAGCTGAACGCGAATCTCGGCGACATCCTGCGCGAAGTAGAAAAGGAAGCCGCGCGCTTGACGGAAGGCAAGAATATCGAATTCAGTCTGACGGATAAGATCACCCCAAAGGGTTTGCAGGTGCAGCAGGGCATCATTGCGGGCTGCGCGGGCGGCACATATACGAACGTCATGGCGGCAGCGCACATCTTAAAGGGCGCGCAGTGCGGTCAGGGCGAATTCACACTGGACGTCTACCCGTCCTCACAGCCGGTGTTTATGGACCTGCTCGCAAAGGGCGCCATTTCCGACCTCATGGCGACGGGCGCCATCGTGAAGACCGCATTCTGCGGCCCGTGCTTCGGCGCAGGCGATACACCGGCGAATAACGCGCTGAGCATCCGCCACGCCACACGCAACTTCCCGAACCGCGAAGGCTCCAAGCCGGGCGCAGGCCAACTGAGCGCCGTCGCACTCATGGACGCACGTTCTATCGCGGCAACGGCGGCAAACGGCGGCATTTTGACCTCCGCCGAAAAGTACGCGGACGACTACGAAGTGCCGGAATACAACTACGATGATTCCTCCTACCGCGCCCGCATTTACAACGGCTTCGGCAAGGCAGAGCCGGAGGATAAACTCATCTACGGCCCGAACATCAAGGATTGGCCGGAGCAGGAGGCGCTTGCGCAGAACATTCTGCTGCGCGTCTGCTCGAAGATCATGGATAAGGTCACAACGACCGACGAATTGATCCCGTCCGGCGAAACGTCTTCGTACCGCTCCAACCCACTGGGGCTTGCGGAGTTCACACTCTCCCGCCGCGACCCCGGTTACGTGCAGCGTGCAAAGGCTGTCCGTGCACTCGAAAAAGCGAGACTTGCGGGCGAAGCACAAAGCGATGAAGCTCTGAAAAACGCACTCGGGAAAGTGAAAAACATCCTGCCCGACGTCGATGAAAAGACAATCGAAATCGGCAGTGTCATTTACTGCGTGAAGCCCGGTGACGGCTCTGCGCGCGAGCAGGCGGCAAGCTGCCAGCGCGTCTTGGGCGGCCTTGCAAATATCTGCTCCGAGTACGCCACCAAGCGCTACCGCTCCAACGTGATGAACTGGGGCATGCTGCCGTTCCAGATGAAGAATGAGCCCGCCTTCGAGATCGGTGATTATATCCTCGTCCCGAACGTTTTGGACGCCATGGACGGCGATATGCAGAGCATTAAAGCGTATGTGCTCGGCGATGAAGTAAAGGAGATCGAGCTTTACATTGCCCCGATGACAGAAGACGAAAAGAAAATCGTCAAAGCCGGCTGCCTCATCAATTTCAACCGCAAGAATTAAAGTAAAGCATAAGAAAACGGCGAGTCCTGTTCAGGGGGCTCGCCATTTTTGTATGCATTTTTCGTCTTCATAGCGAAGCGACGTAAAAAGTTTTGCCCGCCTTTTCAAAGGCGGCGGGTTCTTAGGGCGGCGCCCTAAGTCGTCGTTCGCAGACGACGAAATCTATTTGCCTTCCAAAAAATCAGGACGGGAGAGGGAACAGTCCAGTGGACTATTCCCTCGTGGGAGACCCAATTAGGGGGTCTCCCAAAGGACGGCAACACGCCGCCCTTTTAATTTACTTTTTGCTTTCAAAAAACGCAATAAACCGGTTCCAGTCCTCGCGGCTGAAATAGTGCAGACCGGGGCGGCGGTGATAGCCGATGCGGCCCGCATGCAGGTTAAAATCGTAATCTTCCGACGTTTCTTCATAGGGAAACGCCTCCTTGTCCCCCGCTGCCGCCGCATAACAGCTCAAAAGCTCGGACGCGGGGTCTGCCCAGTCGTCGCCCGTCGCAGACGCCACGTATACATAGCGCGGCGCAATGCTCGCGAGCAGGTAGTGCTGGTCAAACGGCAGCGCGTCCGTTTTGCCGACATACTGCCCGAACGATTCGCTGAACCAGAACGGAAACTGCCTATAAATATCGTCAAGCTGCTCGCCTTTTTTGCCGCGGAACAGCGCCGCACCGGCACAGCCGGAATCGTTCGAGTAGCCAAACGCAAAGCGGGTATCCAGCGCAGCAGTGAGCAGTGCCGTTTTGCCGAGGCGCGAATGCCCGCACACAACGGACTTTGCGCAGTCCAACCGCTCGTCGTGCTCGGCGTAATCCATGCAGCGCATCGCCGCCCACGCCCACAGTGCGATTTTACCCGCGTCATGCGGCGCACGTTTGCCGTTTTCATACAGAACCCCCGCAAGGCCGGAGGTGAAGTCGCCGTCGTCGCGCGTCACATCCTCATAGCCGAACGAAAGCACCGCAAAGCCGTTGTCGATGAGCTCCTCCGTCGGCATGTAGCGGTCCGGCACATCGCTTCTGAAGTTGATGTGGACAAAAAACGGGTGCGGCCCCTCTGCGGTCGGCACAGCCAAATACACCGGGAACGCGAAATCTTTGCCGTTTACCACAACCCGAAACGTCAGCTTTTCCAGCGTCGCCTTGCCCGCGCAGAAATTATCCGCAACGCCGGGCTCCGCTTCCCAAACGAACGATTCCGGCGCCTTCGGCAAGCAGCCGTATTCCTCCCGCTGCAAAAGCTCCAGCATCTCCGCGCGCGATTTTAAACTCGGCACATTCCTCTTTTTCAGTTCATCCAAAAACATACAAACGCCCCCTTTATGCGGTTATTGTAGCCGTCCTTTTAGGTGTTTGTCAATCTTCAAAACCACCAAAAAAGCTGCCCTCTCTTTGTCAGAGAAGACAGCTTCGTTTTGTTTTACAGGCGTTTTACGCGCTTTCCTCTGCGTGCTCGAACTGACTGTTGTAGAGGTTGGCGTAGAAGCCGTTTTTTGCGAGCAATTCTTCATGCGTGCCCTGCTCCACGATGTCGCCGTCCTTCATGCAGAGGATGAGGTCAGCGTTGCGGATTGTCGAGAGGCGGTGCGCGATGATGAAGCTTGTGCGGCCGCGCATCAGGTTATCCATCGCCGTCTGGATGGAAAGCTCGGTGCGCGTATCGACGGAGCTTGTCGCTTCGTCAAGGATCATGATGCGGCTGTCAGACAAAATCGCACGGGCGATGGTGAGCAGCTGCTTCTGTCCCTGCGAGACATTCGTCGCTTCTTCATTGAGGATCGTGTTGTAGCCGTCCGGCAGTGTGCGCACAAAGTGGTCAACCTGCGCCGCTTTTGCCGCCTGAATGACCTCCTCGTCCGTCGCGTCCAAGCGGCCGTAACGGATGTTCTCCATGATGGTGCCGCTGTAAAGCCACGTGTCCTGCAGAACCATGCCGAATTCTTTTCTGAGGTCGCCGCGGGCAAACTCCGTGATGTCCTTGCCGTCAAGGTAGATTCTGCCGGATTTAAGGTCGTGGAAGCGCATGAGAAGTTTTACCATAGTCGTTTTGCCTGCACCCGTCGGGCCGACAATAGCGATTTTCTGGCCTGCTTTCACATCGGCAGAGAAATCGTGGATGACAGTCTCGTCGGTGTCTTCGTAGCCGAAGCAAACGTGGTCAAAGCGAATGTCGCCGCGGATATTGCTGTTTTCCACGGTGTATTTCGGTGTTTTTTCGACGATCTCGGGCTCATCAAGGAAATTGAAAATGCGCTCTGCCGCCGCCATGGTGCGCTGTACCTGGCTCGAGATGCTTGCCATCTGGGTGATGGGCTGCGTGAAACTGCGCAGATACTGGATGAACGCCTGAATGCCGCCGATGGTCATGCTGCCGCCTGCCGCCATAGATGCGCCCAAAATGCACACCACAACGTAGCCGAGATTGCCCACAAAGCCCATGATCGGCTGCATCAGGCCGGAGAGGAACTCCGACTTCCAGCCCGCGTTATAGAGCTTTTCGTTTTCGCACTCGAATTTCTCCATGGAGCGCGCTTCGCCGTTAAACGCCTTCACGACGACGTGCCCGCCGTACATTTCCTCCACGTGGCCGTTCACCGCGCCGAGGTATTCCTGCTGGCCGACGAAATATTTCTGCGAGGATTTCACAATGCGTCCGACAAGCAGCAACGAAATCGGGACGATGCACAGCGCGACAAGCGTCAACTGCCAGCTGATGGAAAGCATCATAATAAGCACGCCGATGATGGAGCACACAGACGTGATAAGCTGCGTGATACTCTGGTTAAGACTCTGGCTGAGCGTATCAACATCGTTCGTGATGCGGGAAAGCACGTCACCCTGACTCGTTTTGTGAAAATACGAGACGGGCAGGCGGTCGATCTTCTCCATAATGGCACGGCGCATGTTGTACGAGACCTTCGCCGAAACGCCGGACATCGTAAATCCCTGAATGTAGGAGAACAGCGCGCTCAACGCATATAACCCCACAAGGAACAGTAAAACTTTCGCGATATAGCCAAAGTCAATGCCCTCCGCAGCGCCGGTGATGATGCGCATCAAGCCGGCCGTCAGCTCATCGGTCGCTTTTGCGAGGATCTTCGGGCCGACGATCGTGAACACGGTGGAAAGCGCCGCGAAAATGACGACGATGAGTATTTTAAACTTAAACGGGGAAAGATACGAAATAAGCTTTTTAAAGCTGCCTTTGAAGTCCTTGGCTTTTTCGGTGGGCATCATGCCTCTGCCGGGCCCATGCGGACGCGGTGCGTTTCTTTTCGGTTCGCTCATGCCAATTCCTCCTTTGAAAGCTGACTTTCCGCAATCTCGCGGTATTCCGGGCACGTTTTCAAAAGCTCTTTGTGCGTGCCCTTGCCGACGATTTTGCCTTCATCCAGCACAATGATCTGCTCAGCATTCATGATGGTGGAAACGCGCTGCGCGACGATGAGCACGACAGCGTTTTCCGTGTATTTCGTCAGCGCACGGCGCAGCTTTGCATCCGTTTTGAAATCGAGCGCGGAGAAGCTATCATCGAAAATATACACCGGCGCTTTTTTCACGAGCGCACGGGCAATGGCAAGGCGCTGCTTCTGGCCGCCGGAAACGTTGCTGCCGCCCTGCGCGATGGAGCTTTCCACGCCGTTCGGCAATTCGCTGACAAATTCCGTAGCCTGTGCGCAATCGAGCGCTGCCAGCACCTCGTTCACATCGGCGTCTTCCTTGCCGTACTTGATGTTGGAATCGATTGTGCCGGAGAACAGCATGGCCTTCTGCGGCACGTAGCCGATGTTATCGCGCAGTTCCTTTTGCGAAAGCGTGCGGATATCCTTGCCGTTCAGGTAAACTGCGCCGCCGGTGACATCGTAAAAACGTGGGATGAGGTTGATGAGCGTCGATTTTCCCGCACCCGTCGCGCCGATAAACGCCGTCGTTTGGCCGGGCTTTGCGGTAAACGAAATGTGGCTCAAGGTATCTTCCTCGGCGTTGCCGTAGCGGAAGGAAACGTCGTCAAAACGCAGCTCACCGCTTTCATTACCGAGTGTAACCGGGTTTTCCGGCTCTTTAATGGAAAGCTCCGTCGTCAGCACCTCCTGCACACGGTCTGCGGAAACCATAGCGCGCGGCACCATAATGAAGATCATCGCAATCATCAGGAACGACATGATGATCTGCATTGTGTACTGGATATACGCCATCATGTCGCCTACCTGCATGGTGGATTCCGCAATGGCGTGCCCACCCACCCACATGATGAGCAGCGTGACAAGATTCATGATGAGCATCATGATCGGCATTGTAACGCTCATCACGCGCTGGGTAAAGCGGTTTGTGCGGGTGAGGTCTTCATTCGCCTTATCAAAGCGCGCCTCCTCGAATTTCTCATTCGTAAACGCGCGTACCACGAGCATGCCGCTCAAATTCTCGCGGCTGACGAGGTTTAATCTGTCCGTCAAACGCTGCAAGCTCTTGAATTTCGGCATCGCGACATTTAAAAGTACGATGACAAGCCCCAGCAAAACGATGACCGCGAGCGCGATGATCCAACTTAGCGAAACGCTTTTTTGCAGCGCGAAAATAATGCCGCCCACGCCCATGATCGGCGCGTAGCACATCAAACGCAGACCCATGGAAATAAGCATCTGCACCTGCGTCACGTCGTTCGTCGTGCGCGTGATGAGCGATGCGGTGGAAAATTTATCGAACTCCGTGTTGGAAAAGCTTTCCACCTTGCGGAACACATCGCTGCGCATCTGCTTTGCCACGCCGGACGAAATACGCGACGCGAAGAAGCCGACGAGCACCGCCGCCAGCACGCCGAGCAGCGCGATGCCGAGCATCTCGAGACCCTTTATCACAATGTAGTGCACCTGCTTTGCGTCCAAATCGACGCCGAGTTCCTTATAGAACAGCTTTGTAAACGTTGCGCCCACCTGCGAGCCGATCATCGACTGCGCGTTTTCGGCAGAATCGATCGCTTCGCTGAACGTCTCTTTCGGCATCTGCTGTAACATGGGGATAACAGCATAAAGCTGACGCATATCCATGTCCTGCACGCCGCTTTCGGTGTCCACCGCCTGGCCGGTCTGCGCGCCGTAATCCTTCAGAAACGTCATGAACGCATACGCCGCTTTACCGTAGGCATCGCCCACCGCCTGCACGTCTGCATCTTCGCTTAAAGCGACCGCATCCATGTCCTTGATATTCTCGTAGGTTTTCGCAAGCTTCGTTTCTTCATCGCTGCCGTGCTCCACGGGCGTGTAGGCGTTTTTGAACGTCCCCGCCTCCGCGTCGTTCATAAACAGCGTCAATAAGTCAACGGCCTGTTGGTTCAAAACCGCAGGTGCAGCCTCATCCACGCCGCCAAGCTGAATGCCGGTGTTCACAATGTCGCTCATCAGGTTCGGTAATGTCAAGTCACACATCGCCTGCCCGAAAAGCAGCAGAATGCACGCCAGCACCAGCGCCGCAAACGGCTTTAGGTACGTTTTCAGCAATTTCATTCGGTTTTCTCCTTTCTCATCTCCGGGTATCTGCCTGTCTCGGTAAAGTTTTCAAGGTTTCGCCGTATTTGCTCCATGACGCGGTGGAAGACCTGCATATCTTCCGGGCTGATACCGGCGCACATTTTTTCATAATATTCATGCTTCAGCTCTCTGCACCGCTTAACAGCCGGCTCGGCCTTCGGCAACAAAACCAAATGTACCATGCGACGGTCGTTTTGGTCCGGTTTTGTTTCAATCCATCCGCCGCGCACAAGGTGGTCTACCGCCTTACTCATCAACGAGCGCGAAACACCCATGCGCCGCGCAATACGCCCGGCCGTATCGACCTTTGTTGTGGAAAGGCACATGATCACACCGGATTCCACCGCGGAAAGGTCTTCATCCGCCAGCACCTTGCGCAGCTCCGTATTGATGATACGCGCGATCTGCGTTAAGTGCTCCGCAAGTCCGTCGTGAAACGGCACGGCCGTACACGCTTGCTCGTCTCGTTTCATTCCTCGCACCTCCTGTTGCTTACTGCTGAACATCGCCAAAAGTTCTTAACGATGTCCATTTCCAAAAAACAGTTTAAAACTGAATTGTTCATTTTTGAACTGTTAA
>OLWJ01000557.1_pt1 | contig 13829 bp, 9 predicted proteins | sample 1674291 | NCBI WGS metagenome assembly OLWJ01 (sample SAMEA103958159, study PRJEB25191) | human gut metagenome | biome: human-associated habitat [ENVO:00009003]; feature: intestine environment [ENVO:2100002]; material: feces | place: Germany | collected 2013/2015
TTTCCGATGTTCAAGAAATACCAAGAATATAAAAACAATAAAGAAAATGGAAATGGAAGAAGAAGTGATCGACCTGAGCGAGCTGCTGCGGCTTTTGTGGAGCCATGTGCTGCAGATCGTGGCGGTGGGCCTTGTGGCGGCGGTGATCAGCTTTCTGGTATGCACGTTCGCGCTGACGCCCCGGTATCAGGCGTCCGTCAACATGATCGTCAATACCCGGCAGGATAACACGACGACCGTGAGCAACGACAACATCACCTCGGCAAAAAACATGATCGACACCTATGCAGTCATCATCAAGAGCAACCTCGTGCTCAACGATGTCATCCAGCGGATGGGCCTGGACATGACCTACAGCCAGCTGGCAGACAGCATCACGGTGGGCAGCGTCAACTCCACCCAGATCATGGCCATTACGGTGACCAATGAGAACCCGGGCCTGGCGGGCAAGATCGCGCAGACGATCGCGGAGGTCGCGCCGGACGTGATCGTGGAAAAGGTCGAGGCAGGCTCCTGCAAGGCAGTGAGCGACGTGGAGATCGGCACCACGCCTGTCTATCCCCAGACCAAGAAGACCATGCTGCTCTGCGCTCTGGCCGGTATGGTAGCGACCTGCGCTCTGCTGGTGGTCAACCACCTGCTGCACAACTACATTGTAGACGACGAAGATGTTCAGAAGAAGCTGGACCTCCCTGTTTTGGGCTTTATCCCTGAGGTGTGATGTAAGATGTGGAATCCGTTCAAACCGAAAATTGAAAACTCCGACCCCGGCCAGCGCTCCCTGCAGCTGATCTCCCAGAAAGGAATGCCCTTTGCGTATGTGGAAGCTTACAAATCCCTGCGCACCAACCTGAACTTTCTGACCAGCTCCACCGGAGCCCGCGCCATTGTGGTCACCAGTACCATGCCGGAAGAGGCCAAGAGCAATGTCTCAGTCAACCTGGCCCTGACCCTGGCCGAAGACGGCAAAAATGTAGCCCTGGTGGACTGCGACCTGCGCAAGCCCGTGCTGCACAAATACCTGAAAGCCGGCCACAACGTGAAAGGCGTCTCCAATATTGTCTCCAACCAGTGCAAGCTGGAAGAGGCTCTGCTGCGGCTGGAGCAGTTCAAGATCACGTTCCTGCCCGCCGGCACGCCCCCTCCGAACCCCTCGGAGCTGCTGGGCTCGGCCCGGATGCTGCAGATGATCCAGCAGCTGCGCGCCACTTTTGATTATGTCATCTTTGACGCGCCCCCCATCTCCATGGTGACAGACGCGGCGGTCATCGGCAATCAGGTGGACGGTGCTCTGTTTGTTGTTCGTTCCAGCTACGCCCCGGCCGAGTCCGTGGAGGCCGCTGTCAAGAAGCTGAAAGACACCGGCGTAAAAGTGCTGGGTGCCGTGCTGACCCGCTATGACGCCAAGACGGCGCTCAAGGGCTCCAACTACGCTTACAACTATTATAGCTACGGCTACGGCTACTCCTACGGTACCCCCCCCCAGATGGATTCGGCGGCATCGCAAAGCCCGGAAAAGCAAAAGCACGCAAAGCCAGCCGAAAGGGTAACGAACCATGACTGATCTGCACTGCCATATCCTGCCCGGTATTGACGACGGTGCCAAAGATGTCTCGGTCTCGCTGGAGCTGCTCCACAAGGAGTATGAGGACGGCGTGCGCAACATCGCGTTCACCAGCCATTTCAACAGCGAGCGCACCACGGTGGAAGCTTTTCTGGAAAAGCGTGCCGCCGCCTACGCGCGGCTGACCGAGGCACTGAAAGAAGAGCCGATGGACTTCCGGTTCAAGCTGGGCAGCGAAGTTTACTTTTCTCCCAAGCTCTGTGAGCTGGACGCCAAGGCCCTCTGCATGGGCGACACCGCCTACATGCTTATTGAGTTTCCAACCACCCATAAGCCTCATTTTATCAAGCAGACCCTGTACGCTTTGCAGGAACAGGGCATCCTGCCGCTGATCGCGCACATTGAGCGTTACCCCTATGTGCTGGACGACCCCACCCTGCTGTATGAGTGGGTGGCCGCCGGTGCTTACGCGCAGATCAACGCCGGGGCCCTGCTGCAAGATGCAAAGCTCCGCAAGAAGCTCTGCAAATTCATCTCGTGGGGGCTCGTGCATGTGCTCTCCACGGACACCCACTCCCCGGACAAGCGCCCGCCCCGGATGGCGGAGGGCATCCAGATGCTGCAGAAGACTCTGGGCACTGAGATTGCTGACCGGATCGTCCGCAACGGTGACGAGCTGTTTGACGACCAAGAGCTGGACATCATCTCCCCGCACCAGCCCAAAAAGATGCTGGGCATGTGGATTTGATCATCTTTTGTCTTTTATTGAAAATCCGATATTTTTATTATAAACTTTGGAAAAGAGGAATTTTATTATGAACTATCCTGTTGCTTATGCCGTGATCCCCGAAGAAGAAAAGACCTACATCGTCGGCAGCGGCGATGTTCAGTACGAGAAGCTGTTCAACTACTTCATCGGCGACTTCCTGCGTGACACCGTCAAGAGCGACGTCCGCAACGCCATCTGGAACAGCGCCAAGCAGAGTTCTTTCACTCCCATTGCTAACTGGTTCAAGAACGTGGACGACATGGGGGTCATTGCACACCTGGGCTACTTCTACGGCTTCTGGCACATCTGGAGAGACGTTAAGGGCTACCTGGGCTAATTAAAAAGTAACGTATATGCAAAAGAAACAAATTTTTCAGCTCGTACTTCTGGCTGTGGGCGCGGTCCTGGCTGCCGTGATCGGCTTCTGGCTCGTGCCGGTGAGCAATTACATCAAGGCCCGCACGGCTCCGCTGGATGAGACCATCCTGGAAGCCGAAAGCAGCACGCGGGAGGTGGTCACCATCTCGGATACCGAACTTTCCCAGCTCATCAGCGGTGAGCTGACCCTGGATGCACTGGCCGACCTGCCCGGCGTCATCACCGTGGAGCCCGTCGGCACCACGGCAGATGCCGCCCAGGGCGGCGGCGCGGCCAATCGCTCCCCTGCGGACGAGACTTCCGCTTCTGCCATTGCAGAGAGCGAAGCTTCTTCGGACGCTGCTTCCCGTGAGGCACAGGCCGATGCAGAAACGCCCGCCCAGAGCAGTGCTGCCTCCGGCAGCACCGGCACTTCCGGCAATGCCAGCCTCTCGGAGGCCGCCTATGAGGGCGAAGTCAAGGCACTGGTCCAGCAGCTCTATGCCGTGAAAGGCCGGGCGGAAGGCGGCCTGAATGCCTGCATTGCTTCCGCCAAGGCAGAGTATAAATCTCTGCCGCCGGAGCAGCAGACCCGCAGCCGCAAAATTGCCATCTGCATGTCCAAAGCCGGCCAGCTCTCGGCCCTGCAGGCTTCCTGCGACAGTGAGGTCAACCGCATTGTGAGCCAGATGCGCTCGGTGCTCAAGGCCAACGGCCAGAGCACCGCCCTGGCAGACCAGGCCATGAGCAGTTACAAGAGCCAGAAGAGCGCCCGGCGGGCGGCTCTGATGAGCCAGCTTTACGGCTGAGCCGCTTTTTGATCACCCTTTGGAGGAACCAGCGTGGAACAACTCACATTTTCGCAGCACGTTGCGGCAAACGGCGGTTCCCTGCCCTGGCAGGACGCTGTGCGCCTGACGCTGCTGACCATCCAAACCATTTCGGCTCAGGCAGACCCGGAAACCACCTATATGGATGTCTGCCCGGAGCAGATCGTACTGAGCAAAGACGCCCGGGAAGTGCTCTCCTGCGGTAAGCCCCACTCCCTGAAAGAGTGGGACGCCGCCGATGCCGCCAACCCGCAGCTGCTGCCCTGGGAGTTTTGGAACACCTGGAGTGCCCGCACCCCGGCTGCTCAGGTCTACCCGGTCGCGGCCTGCCTGTTCGGCGCTCTGAGCGGCCACCTGCCCATGGCGGCCAAAGCCCGGCTGAACGGTGCGGCGCTTCGCACCCTGCCCGACATCCCGGACGCGCTGAACAACGTGCTCCAGAAAGGCCTTGCTCTGAACGCAGCCGACCGCTGGCCGTCGCTGGAGGCATTCCGGGCGGCTCTGGTCGATGCCACCAAAATCGAGATCGCGGTGGATGACACTCCTGAAAAAACCGACGACACCCCCGCCCTGCAGGCAGGCCAGCTGGACCTGAGCAAGGTACGCACCGTCGATGCACCCAAGGGGCCGCAGGCGGTCTACAAGCCAACGGCCCAGAAAAAATCCGTCAAGCTTGGTCCCCTGCTCCCGGTGGCTGTCCTCTCGGTTGCGTTCCTGGGCGGGCTGCTGGCCTATCAGTTCACCCTGCGGGGCACCCCGACGGCGGAAGAGCTCTTCCTGCCCACGGCAACGGCCAAGACTTCCAGCAGCTCCAAAGCCGCGGAACCGGAACGTGAAGCCGCTTCCAGTGCGGCAGAGAGCGAAGCAGCTTCTTCCAGTGAGGCTGCTGCCTCCTCCCCCGCCGCCAGCGAAGCTCCGGCCAGCGCTCCCTCCACTAAGCCGGAGGAGCCCGCCAGCAGCGCGGCTTCTTCCAAGGCGGCATCCAGTGCAGCCAGCAGTTCCAAGGCCGCCAGCGCTTCCAGCAAAAAAGAGGAGAAGCCCGCTTCTTCGGCCAGCAGTGCATCCAGCACGGCTTCTTCGGAGGTTGCTGCCAGCTCCGCGGCCCCGGAAAACGTGACCCAGACGCTGACCCTTGCCGACGGCAGCAAGTTTGTGGGCAAGGTGGACGGCTCCAAGCAGACCGGCACCCTGACCAAACCCAACGGCGATGTCTATACCGGCACCTTTACGGACGGCAAGCTGGAAGGCAAAGGCACCCTGAAAACCGCCAGCGGCAACAGCTATGACGGCAACTTTGCAGGCGGCCAGCCCAGCGGCTCCGGTACCATGAAGTATGCCAACGGCAGCACCTACACGGGCAGCTGGGCCGATGGCCAGCGCAGCGGCTCCGGCACGGTGAATTACGCCAACGGGGATCAGTTCTCCGGCAGCTTTTCCGCCGACCTGCGGGACGGCAGCGGCACCTACACCTGGGCCAACGGCACTACCTACCGCGGCACCTGGAAAGCAGGCGAAGCGCGGAAAGGCGGCACCTACAGCTATACCGATGCAGGCGTGAAAGAGGGCCTTTCCGCAGGCGGCAACCTGACCATGCAGGATTGAGCGCCCTGCCCTCTTGACAAATCGCCTCGGCTGTGATATTCTAAAGCTCCTAAAATATCGTGTGGATTTTTACAGTATCAAGCTATTTTTCGCCACACAATGGTGCAAAAGCCATTGTGTGGCTTTTTTGCGTCCAAACCTCTGCAGCCCCCATCCGATGAGAGGAGATTTCTTCTGTGAACAACACCTTTATGAAAGAGCGCCCGGTTTTCCCGCTTTTGATGTCCATGGCGCTGCCCAATGTCATTTCCATGCTGGTCAACTCGCTGTACAACATTGTGGACAGCCTGTTTGTGGCCCGCATCAACGAATCCGCCATGACGGCCCTCTCGCTGGTCTTCCCGGTGCAGAACCTGCTCAACGCCATTGCCATCGGCTTTGGCATCGGCATCAATGCACTGGTGGCCCTCTGCCTGGGTGCCGGGGAGCACGAAAAAGCCGATCAGGCCGCTACCCACGGCATGGCGTTTTCCCTGCTGCACGGCATCCTCGGCTCGGCCATTGCCATTGCCATCATGCCGTCTTTCCTGGGGCGCTTTACAACGGATGCCGAAGTGCTCTCCATGGGCCTGACCTATTCCCACATCGTGTTTGGCTTTGCCACGGTCAACATGGCCTCCCTGGCTTTTGAGAAGATCTTCCAGTCCGTGGGCCGGATGAAAGTGACCATGGTAGCCCTCATCGTGGGCTGTGTGGGCAACATTATCCTGGACCCGCTGCTCATCTTTGGCATCGGGCCGTTCCCTGCCATGGGCATTGCAGGCGCGGCGCTGGCCACCGGTATCGGCCAGGCACTGAGCACTGGTATCTACCTCGTGGTGTATGCTTCCACGGAGCTGCCCGTCCGGCTGCGCCGCGCCTGCCTGAAGCTGGACAAAGAGCTGGACACCCGGCTCTACTCCATCGGCATCCCGGCCATCCTCAACCTGGCGCTTCCCTCTCTGCTGGTCACGTTCCTCAACAGCCTGCTGGCCGCGTTCTCAGGCAGCTATGTGGTGGTGCTGGGCATCTACTACAAACTACAGACATTCCTCTACCTGCCCGCCAACGGCATCGTGCAGGGAATGCGTCCCCTCATCAGCTACAACTACGGTGCCGGGGAGCACAAACGGGTACGCCGGCTCTACCAGATCACCCTCATCCTGAGCGCCGCCATCATGGCAGCGGGCACCCTTGGCTGTCTGGTGGCCTCGGAGCCTCTCATGCGGCTCTTTACCTCTACCCCGGAGACGGTGGAAGCCGGAAAAGTTGCTCTGCGGATCATCTGCCTGGGCTTTGTGGTCTCCGCCATCTCCACCACCTCTTCCGGCGCGCTGGAGGGTCTGGGCAAGGGCACGCAGTCGTTGGTGATCTCCCTGTGCCGCTACATCGTCTTCATCATGCTGCTGGCCTGGGTGCTCTGCCGACAGTTTGGCCCTGTGGGCGTCTGGAACGCGTTCTGGGCCACGGAAGTGCTCTCCGCCATCGTTTCCCTTATCGTCTACAAAAAGAGCGTCTGACACGTTTTCCGTATACGCAAAAAAGGCTCCGGGCCTGCACTCCCCTTTCACAGGGAGGCAAGCCCGGAGCCTTTTCCGTTTCAGCCCAAGGGCTGGTTTTTATTTGGTGTGCTGCTCGGTGCTCTGGTCGTCCGATTCAATCGGCGTATCCAGTTCCTCCACGGGGGCAGCGTTCTTTTTGGCCTTACGGGCCTTACGCTTGTGGATCAGCTTCCGTGCGAGGAATGCTGCCACCAGCAGCGCGGCTACCGTGCCGCCGCAGAGCTCCCAGAGCGGGATGCCCTTGGGCACAAAGGCCATGACGATCTCGGTCCCGGCAGCCGTAAAGGTGATGTAGCTGCCAAAGGTATCGGTAGGCACTTTGATCCATTTGCCATCCTGCTGGACATAGACGCTGCCCTGCTTGCCCTGCGGCAGATAGCGGATAGTGTGGGTCTCCTGCCCGTCGTCCGAGAAGTCCAGCAGCCACTGCTCGGTGGCATTGGCCACGCCGGACGGCGTCTGGGAGGTAACGCTCAGGGCATTGGAGCCGCCAAACAGGCCATCCACATAGAAGATCGGACGGCCGTTGATGCGGACATCAATGCTCTTCAGTGCCGGGGTGTAAGAGGTGTACAGCGCCGTGACCACGGTGTCCAGATGGAGGTCATCCAGCACCGGGGTGTTCCACTCGGCAAGGTAACCGTCTTTCTGGGGCAGTTCGGGGTAATCCGCCTCGGTAAACGATGCACCGTAAGTAAAGGTGCGCTGGTCCACGATGTGGCCGTCGGCCATAAAGGTCAGCGTCAGCTTCTGGAAGCCCTTGGGCGCGCCCTCCAGTGCCCGCATGGTATCGTAATCAATGGGCTCTGCCTGACCGGCACGGCTGATGCGGTCAACGCCGCGCAGGGTATCGGAGACAAACAGGTTCCCCGTGAACGTACCATCCTGGCCGCCGGAAATGGCGCCCCAATACTGACCGTCGGTGTTGCTGCTGCTCGTGGAGAGGGCCACTTCGGAGTCATCCCCGTCATCGTCCGGCTCATGGATCTCCACCATGGCGCGGTTATCCTTGATGATGCAGCTGTTGCCGGTCAGGACACTGTCCGCGCCCTGGCCCACGATGCCGCCAATGTACTTGCTGCCAGTCAGCTCACACTTGGCCCAGTTGGAGATCAGCTTTGCGGAGGAATGGCCTGCAATGCCGCCCACCTTGTTGTTGCCATCCACTTTGCCGTAAGCTTCGCAGCCCGTGATGTAGCCCAGATCCATCTCGCCGCAGATGCCGCCTGCCGCCTTTTTCTTGGAGGTAACGGTGCCCTCGTTGACACAGTTCATCACCACCGCGCTGATGGTGTACTCGGTGCGCAGGAGCGAACGGTTCTCATCCTTATCGTCGTCTTCGGGGTCAAGGGTGTTTTCCACCGCCATGGTACCCGCGATGCCGCCCACATTCATGTCGGCTTCCACGGTGCCGCGGTTGGTGCAGCCCTCGATCTTGCCCTCGTTCTGGGCCGTCAGGTTCTCGGACTCATCTTCAAAGATGTTCTTGCTGCCGGGGTCGCTGATCTCTTCCACAGCATCCAGCAGCAGGTTGGAGACCACATTGATCTGGTCGTTGATGGAGCGGAGGTTGCTGGTGAGGGTGTTGCTGGCCGAGAGCATATCCCGGTTGAGGGTGCTCATCTGGTCGGTCATGTTCGTCACAGCGTCAAACAGTTCATCCTTGGTCGCGGTCATCTCGGAAGAGGGGCGCGGCACATGGATGGGATCCTGCTCCGCCAGCCAGTGGACGATATCCGCCGCCTGGCTGGTCATGCTGGTCAGGCCGCTCATGCCCTCCGCCATGATGCCGAGGCTGGCGGACATGTGGCCCAGCGTTGCGCTGGTGAGGGCGGAATCCGTCTTGAGGATATCCAGAGACTTGTCAAAATCATCCGCAGCCTTGCCCAGATCCTGTGCGGCATCGCTCAGGGAATCCAGACCCGCCTGAATGGAGGCATTGCCGGAACTGATGTTGCCGGTGTTGAAGCCCAGCTTATCCAGAATATCTTCCAGATTGCCCAGCTGGTCGCCCACATTGCCAAGCGCGCCGGACATGCTGGTAAGGGCAGAAGCCATCTGGGGATTGCCCTGCTCCGAAACGAGGTTGGCGGTGTTGCCCAGCAGCGCGCCGATCTGCGTGGCCCGGCCTGCCATATTGCCCACGGCGCGGGTGACCTGCTTGCCGGCGGAAGCCAGCTGGCCGTCATCGGCCAGCAGCGTGGCGCTCCGCAGCAGACCCAGGCCGGTGGTCAGCAGCTTCATCTGGCCGCTCATGCCGGAGCCCAACGAGAGGATGCTCATGGCGGAATTCGCCACCTGCAGCAGGGAGATGGCTGTTTTGATGTGATCGTCCACCGCGTCACCGGACACGCTGGAATAGCCGCCCAGAATGGTGCTGATGGCGCTGCTCAGGCCGCTGTCATCCTTGCCCGGCAGCGAGGCGATCAGGTCGTCCAGGCCCTTGCTGATCTGCTCCAGACCCTGCTTGCTGGAATCCAGCGCGTCGCTGGCCTTGTGCGCGCCGGAAGAAGCCTTGGCCAGTGCCGTGGAGGCGGTCAGCATCTCGGCCGCCATCTCCGCGGTGACCCACTTGAGCTGGCCCACGGCGGTGGTCATCTTATCCAGTGCGTCGACACCCGTGTCCATCACGGGCTCCAGCCGGGTAAATGTATCGGAGATGAGGTCTCCCGTGCGGTCCACCTCGTCCGCCACTTCGTCAAAGTAATCGCCTCCCTGCTCCTGCAGACGGCGGGCTGCCTGCACGGCAGTGTCCATCTGAGAGTTCAGGGTGTTGAGGTCGGTATTGAGGAGGCTGGTGCTGCCGTCCATGTCATCGGCCGCGCCGTTGACCATGGTGTGCAGCGTGTCCAGCTCGGTGCGCAGACGGTTGATGGTGCTCTGGTCCAGGTCCAGCTCCACATAGGGCTCTGCCTGGCCGGCAATGCCGCCCACGTCCTTGCGGCCCTGTACCAGGCCCTGGTTGACACAGCCGGAGATCAGGCCATCGGTCCGGCCCACGATGCCGCCCACGTTATAGCCTACATGGGCATAGCCCACGTCGCCCGCGTTGGCACTGCTGAGGATCAGGCCGGAGGAGCGGCCTGCAATGCCGCCGGTATCCGAGGAGACATTGGAGATGTTATTGCTCAGGTCATCGCCCATATCCTTCTTGACCAGCTCCAGCAGGGTGGCCGGGAGGCCCTCCATATCGAGGGCGGACTCCTGATACTCGGAGTTGACGGCGCCCACATTGGTGCAGCCGGTGATGACACCGAGGTTGTAGCCCACGATACCGCCGGTGGCATACGCACCGCTGACCATGGCACGGGAAGTGCTGTGGTCGATGGTTCCGCTCGTCTCATTGCGGCCCACCAGACCGCCCGCCTCCTCCTCGCCGTGGACAGCACCGGAGAACGTGCAGTTGATGATGGTGCCGTAGTTGGTGCCCACCAGACCGCCTGCGGTCTTCTGGGTACCAGCGGGATTGACCACACCCTTGATGGTAAGGTCCTGAATGGAACCGTCCTCTTCCAGGATGCCGAAGAAGCCGGCTGGAGAATAAGCCCCCACGAGGCTGACATCCGAGATGGTGTGGCCGTTGCCCTTGAACGCGCCGCTGAACGACGCAACGGGGGCCCACTCCGTATCCTCCAGCGAGAGGTCTTCCTGCAGGATCACGGTCTTGCCTTTGGACCACTGATCAAAGCCGCATTTGTCGGCAAAGGCCAGCAGGTCCGAAACACTGTTGATGTAAATGGTATCCGTCGGCGCGGTGTCGGCCGCAAATACCGGCAGCGCCGCCGAAGCCGCCAGCACCAGTGCCAGCAGCGCAGCGGTCAGGCGGTGCAGCAGCCGGGTGCTGCCCGCCGCAGACTCATTCGTCCGCATGGGAGTCGTTTTCATCCTGCACCTCCTGTGAGATTTTACCAGAAAGAACGGTAAGATGTACGTTTCCATCCACAACGGCGTTCATGGTACCGGCCACGGAGCCGTTCACCTCGCCCTGCACCATGCCATTGACACGCACCCGGCCGCTGGCCGTGTTGGTGTGCAGCACCACATGATGCATGGAGAACGAAGTTTTATCCACCAGCTTGCCACCCACCAGCAGGATCTGCGGCAGGACGAACAGCACCAGGAAGATGGAGATGATGGTACCGCGGCCCAGGCACTGGCCGATGCCCACGATGCAGGCATCGGACGTCATCTGACCGATAAGGGTACCGGCCACCGTCATGATGGTGCCGGAAGTGAGGATGGTGGGGAACGCAAAGTTCAGCGTCTCGATCATGGCTGTCTTATGGTCCATCTTATCCCGCAGCTCGTTGTAGCGGGTTGCAATAACGATGGCGTAATCGATGTTTGCACCCATCTGGATGGAGCTGACGATCAGGTAGCCCATGAAGTACAGCGGCGTGTGGATAAAAGCGGGGACGGAGAAGTTGACCCAGATCGCGCCCTCGATGACGAGGATCAGTAGGATGGGCATTGCCACCGACTGGAACGTGAACAGCAGGACGATCAGGACGATCAGCACGGAGACCACGCTGACCACGATGTTGTCGATGGCAAACGACTTCTGGAAGTCGTACTCGTTGGTGGCGTCGCCCGCCAGATAGATGTCGCCGTCCGGGTAATACTTCCGGGCGATGGTGCGCATCTGGTCCGTGAACTCATACATTTCATCCCCGCTCTGGAGGCTGGGGTTCAGGTAGACCAGAATACGGTTGTAATCCGCGCCCTGCAGCTGGGCCTTTGCGCTCAGCATCTGGGTCTGGGCATCATGCAGGTCGTTGATCTGATCCTGGTCCAGGCTGACAATGCCGGAATCGACCTCGTCACAGACGTAGAGGAACATATCAATGAGCGGCACACTGTAGTTGGAGAAGTTGCCAATGACCTGGCCGTACTCATCATTTTCCAACGCGTAGCCTGTGTAGACCACTTGGGCCAGCTCGTAATCCAGGCCCGCCATCTCAGAGAACTGGCGGGAAGTGAGCCGGTCTTCCAGCATGTAGCCGTCCATGGCCTCGATGTTGGAAAGGCCGCGGGTGTGGTCCACCTCATCGTGGCTTTCCAGTTCTTTGATCATGGCTGCTTCCACCCGGTAATCGTCGTTCTTTGGTACGACGAGAGCCACCAGGTTGGACTTGGTAAAGTTTTCGTCGATCATGTTATCGGCGATCTGCGTCTCATTCAGCACTGGCGTCTTGATGGGGCCGTAGCCATAGGCGTAGGGGCACTGTGTCTGGAAATGGTAGGCAAACACCAGCACCACTGCAAAGACGATGGGAACGATCTTGCGGGTTTTGTAAGCATAGCGGCCCACGAACGAGATCTTGGGCACAAAGTTGCGGTGCTTGGTCTTGCTCATGTAAGGGCCAAACAGCATCAGCAGGCCGGGCATGACCACGAAGACCGACAGCATGGAGAACAGGATGGCCTTGATGAGGCAGATGGCCATATCCGGGCCGATCTTGAACTGCATGAACAGCATGGCCACCAGACCGCCGATGGTGGTCAGGGAGCTGGAACTGATCTCCGGGATACTCTTGGCCAGCGACTCGATGACCGCCTCTTTCAAGGGCAGGGTCTCGTGTTCTTCTTTAAAATGGTTGCAGAAGATGATGGCGTAGTCCAGCGAAAGGGCCAGCTGCAGAATGTTCGTGACCGAGTTGGAAACGAACGAGATGGTGCCCAGCAGGAAGTTGGTGCCCATGTTGAGGATCATGCCCACCACGAAAGTGAGCAGCAGCACGGGAACTTCCGCATAGGTCTGGGAGGTGAAGATCAGCACCACCACAATGATGATGGCAACATACACCATGATGACATTGACTTCATGCTCAATCGTCTCCTCCTGCGTATTGCCCAGCGAGGTGGAAACGTAGATATCGTAGTCTTTCAGGTACTCCTTGACGCTTTCCAGCGTTTCCAGGCACTGGTCGTCGTCCTCGGGGTAATCGAATGTGATGGAGTACAGCGCCGATACATTATTATAATGGGCGGTGGTATCATCGTACTCGATCATCTGGATGCCCCTGAGGCCCGCCAGCTCGTCGTTAAGCCGGTCTGCCTCGTCCGGCGTGATGTTTGCCACCATGACATCGGCAGAACCGTAGGTGGTAAACTCTTTCTCCATAATGTCCAGGCCCATGCGGGTCTCGCTGGTCTTGGGCAGATAGGTGGTCAGGTCGCTTTCCACCTTGACCCAGCTGCGGGAGAAGATGGTGAAGATGGTTCCCAGAATGACGATGAGGAACACAAGGTTGCGCCGCTCAACAATTTGCAGCGCGAGCTTGTGCATAAAATCGTTTTTGGGCTGTTCCTGCTCGGTCATCGTGTTCCCTCCTCTCGGCATTGCATTACTGGAGTTTTGCAAGGATTTCCTCAGCCGTCATACCGCTGGCCAGCAGCTTCTTCAGCACATCTTCTGCTTCGCCTTTCTTTGCTTCTTCCATTGCCTTTGCTTCGGCGGCAGCTTTTTTGTTTTCGGCTTTGGTAAGTTCCTTGGTGGCGGCTTTCAATTCTGCTTTCTTGGCTTTCAGCTGCGTCTTCAGATCATCGAGATTTGCAGTCAGCGCAGCAACCTCAGATTCGATTTTTTCCTTTTCGGCGGTCTTTTCTGCAACGACGGCTGCATAATCAACGTTGGCATTTACAATACGGGTCTTATTCTTGCTTCCCTTGGGTCTTGCCATAATAATTTCCTCCCATACAGTGAAATAATTTGATACTTACAAGTATATTCCAAATAGTCAGAATTGCAATAGGTAACCTGAGCTGTTTTCAACTGCTACTGTGCCACATCAGAAGGTAGGGCTTCATAATGGCAAGATACTTATCGCGTGCAGAACTTTCGTGCATAGCAGGCAAATATATTGAAATGTACTATGCACTCTTCGGAATAAGCAAAAATGACCCCGCTCCTATTAACCCAGAGCAGTTTGCAAATTCTGTTCTTGGACTGAACCTGAAGATGTTGCCGCTGTGTAGCGATGGTCACATCCTTGGATTAACGGTTTTCCAGAGATGTAGCTTCACAGCAACCCTTGAGGATGGAACAAAGCTTGTTGAAGTATTTATGCCGAGGGATATCGTAATCGATTCTGCTCTTGCGGCAGACAGATGCACTGGATGCCGGAATTTCACAATAGCGCATGAAGCAGCACATCAGATTTTGG
>OLWJ01000559.1_pt1 | contig 13818 bp, 10 predicted proteins | sample 1674291 | NCBI WGS metagenome assembly OLWJ01 (sample SAMEA103958159, study PRJEB25191) | human gut metagenome | biome: human-associated habitat [ENVO:00009003]; feature: intestine environment [ENVO:2100002]; material: feces | place: Germany | collected 2013/2015
CCTTTTCTCCCCCTTCTTTTCCGGCAAGACGGAAAAGAAGGGGCCGCCGGAGGCAACAAGCAGTTGCAAATCTGCGACAGCAATCCCTCAGGCGCTGTGCGCCAGCTCCCCTGCAAGGGGAGCCTTGGGGTGGCCCGCGTTTCGCGGGCGCGAAAAATAAACATTCCCCGCGGCAAGCCCTCCGGCTTGCCGCAATTCGTGTTTTCGGAAGGAGGCGGACAGATGAATCAGGCGGAACGGGCCGGGCGGGAGCTGCGGGCCATGGATGATCTGGCCGCGCAGGATTCGTTCCTGCACCGGCTGAGCCCCCTGTCCAAGCTGTTTGTGACGATTTTTTATCTGGCCGTCGTCGTCTCCTTCCCGCGCTACCGGCTGACGGCCCTCGTGTGGATGGCGCTGTTCCCGGTCGCGGGCTATCAGCTTGCGGGCATCGCCCTGCGCACCTGCTTTCAGAAGCTGCGGCTCGTGCTGCCGCTGGTGTGCGCGGTGGGGCTGCTCAATCCGATTTTTGACCGGCAGATCGTGACGCAGATCGGCACGCTTGCTGTCTCCGGCGGCGTCGTCTCGATGCTGACGCTGGTGATGAAGGGCGTTTTCTGCCTGCTCGCGTCGTTCCTGCTCATGGCCACCACGACGATCGAGGAGATCTGCCGCGCCCTTCGGCAGCTGCACCTGCCGAAGACGATCACGAGCCTGCTGCTGCTGACGTTCCGGTATATCGGGGTCCTGCTCTCCGAGGTCTCCGTCATGCAGGAGGCCTACAGCCTCCGCGCGCCGGGGCAGAAGGGCGTGCATATCTCCGCCTGGGGCTCGTTCCTCGGTCAGCTGCTGCTGCGCAGCATGGACCGGGCGGAGGCGCTGTATGAGAGCATGGAGCTGCGCGGCTTCTGCGGGGATTTCTCCTACGCCGTCCGCCGCAAAGGCTCGGCCGCGTCCTGGCCGTATGCGATCTTGTGCCCGGCGCTGATGCTGCTGCCGCGGCTGGTCGATCTGTCCGCGCTCGCGGGCTCCCTATTTGTCTGAAAAGAGGCGAAGATGATGCTGGTTTTTGATCATGTCTGTGTATTCTACGGCGATACGCCGGTTTTGTGGGAGCTGTCGTTTCAGATCTGCAGCGGCGAGCAGGTCGGGCTCATCGGCGCCAACGGCGCGGGTAAATCCACGCTCATGAAGGCCGCGCTCGGCCTGCTTCCCTATACGGGCAGCATCACCGTGGACGGTACCCCGGTCACGCGGAAGACCCTCCCGGAGGTGCGCCGGAAGCTCGGCTATGTGCTGCAGGACGCCGACAACCAGATGTTCATGCCCACCGTGCTCGACGATATGGTCTTCGGCCCCATGAACTACGGCCTGAGCCGCGCCGCCGCCGAACAGCGGGCGGAGGAAACGCTCGCGGAGCTGCACATGGAATATCTCCGCGACCGGCACAACCATAAAATGTCCGGCGGCGAAAAGCGGATGGCCGCCGTCGCAACCATCCTCGCCATGCAGCCGCAGATGCTGCTGATGGACGAGCCGTCCGCCGCGCTCGACCCGCGCAACCGCCGCACGCTCATCCGCGTCCTGCGGCAGCGGCCGGAGACGAAGCTCATCGCCTCGCACGACCTCGATCTGGTGCTGGAGACCTGCAGCCGCGTGCTGCTGCTTGCCGGCGGGCGTCTGGCCGCTGACGGCGCGGCAGGGGAGATCCTGCGTGACCGGACGCTGCTGGAGGAAAACGGGCTGGAGCTGCCGCTGTGTCTGGCGGGCGTGCCGGACGGGATCTGAGCGCGGGCCGCGGCCGGCTCTCTTGCAATTTCCGCGCGCATACCGTATAATGTTGGAAGCCGGAAGAAAGAAAACCGAAAACGTGGAAATGACAGAAAGGATCGTGTTTTTATGGATCGTGCAGAATTAAAAGCCCGGGCGCGGGCGCAGCTCGGCGGCGGGATCTTCCAGAACCTGTGGATGATGGGGCTGGCGGTGTGCCTGCTGATCGGCCTGATGGAATCGGCAGCCGCGGGGATCTTGCCCGGAATCGGCGCACTGATCGTGGTCGGGCCGCTGGAATACGGCATGGCCTTTATTTTCCTCAAGCAGGCGCGGGATCACCAGCCGGTGCAGCTGGGCGACATGTTCCGCGGCTTCCAGGATGATTTCGGCGGGACGTTCCTCATCGGCCTCATGACGTCGCTCTTTACTTTCCTGTGGTCGCTGCTGTTCGTCATCCCCGGCATCGTCAAGATGTATGCCTATTCCATGGCCTATTATATCAAGCTCGACCACCCCGACTACGGCTGGAAGGCCTGCATCGATGAGAGCCGCCAGCTGATGGACGGCCACAAGTGGGAAAAGTTCGTGCTGGATCTGAGCTTCCTCGGCTGGATCATCGTGGGTTCCCTGTGCCTCGGCGTCGGCACGCTCTGGGTCACGCCGTATATGGAGGCGACAAACGCGCAGTTCTACGAATACGTCCGCTGCTGCCCGCGTATGGAGCAGTAATTGCATGAAAAAAGCGCCTGCCGCAGCAGCGGCAGGCGCTTTTCGTCTCTTTTTATTTCCGGATCGAAAGCTCCAGCAGGGCCAGCGCCTCCTGCAGGTGACTGTAGAACCCGGCGGCCGTGCGCGGCAGGGGCTGCTGCTCCTGATACCAGTCGCACTGCTCGAGCTCCGTATTGCCGAGCGTCCGGGCCAGACCCGCGCCGAGCCCGATGGCCTCGGCGTAGGGGAGGATGCGGTAGAAATACTGGCTGTCCTGCGCGAGCCGCGAGAGCAGCTGGCTCTGCGTGACGCGGCGCAGGAAGCGGCGGTAGCTCATCGCCTGCGTGACGATCTCGTCGCCGAAGGCCGTCCGCCTGCCGCCGTGGAGCGTCAGAAGCCCGAGCAGCACCAGACACACGATCACGAGCAGCACGGCGAGCAGACCCTCGCCGAACTGCGCGAGCGTCAGAAGCGCCACCGCGGCCAGCGCCGCGAGCGCCACAAACAGCTTTTTCCCTTGATAATACGCCGACGGCGCATGCAGGATCACGGCGCTCAGCGCGCCGCCGATCAAAAACGCGGCGATCAGCAGCAGCCAGCGTACAAAGCCCGCGGGCAGCAGCGGACTTGCCGCCTCGGCCGCAGCCAGTGCGCCTGCAAGCAGACCGAAGGCCCGCGCGAGGAGCGGATTGCCGCTCGACTTGCGGTAGAGCCTGCGGACCCAGTAGCGCCGCAGCACCGCGTCCGCCTTTTCCGCCGTGCGCTTGTACAAAAGGCTCGCGCCCTCGCACACGTCGCCCTGCGAAAACAGCATCTGGAACAGCCGCACCTCTGCCGGGCGGCGCTCATTGCCCATGTCCACGCGGCGGCGCAGCGCGACGCGGCCGTTTTTCCCGCAGAAGATCGTCAGATACCCGAGGCTCGCCCAGTGGCAGACCAGCATGTTGAACTGGATCGGCCCGCCGCCGACCAGAAACGGCATATCGCACGGCAGCGCCGCGTCCGGCGGGAGCCTCCGCGTCGAGGTGCGGATGGGTGCGCTGCGCAGCGTGACGAACCAGTAGCCGAACGCCAGCGCCAGCAGCGCCACGATGACGGCCATGCCGACCCAGCTGAAGGAGAGCGCGGTGTATGCGCCCGAAAAATAGCTCTTGTCGAGCGTCAGCGTCATGTCCAGCGACTCATGGTCCTTGAGCCCGGTGGCGATCGTACCGCTGATGAGCGATTCGGATACGTCCAGATCGATATAGTCCGAGATCACGTCGCTGTAATACCCGCTGACGAAGGCGGGGTAGCCCTCAAACGGCTTCGGCATGGTCACGGTGAACTGATACCGGCTGATGGGGTAGGCCCATTTCGCGCTCAGCAGCGGCAACTGCAGCGTCTGCACGCCGTCGGCCTCGCTGACGAGGCCGGAGACCGTGTACAAAACCGTGAACGACCGCGTGCCGGTAAAGCCCGACGCGTCGCTCAGCACGAGCACCGGGCAGTCGCCGTCGGTCTGCTTCTGCGCGTCGTAGCCGGCGACGGAGGCCTTCTTCGCGCCCGGGACGAGCGGGAAGCGCAGCTGCGTCTGCGCGCCGTCGATCTCCATGGTGAAGGTCTGCGTGACCTGGCACGCGCCGCTGCCGGTCAGCGTGCAGTCGGTTTTCATATCGGAAATGGCGGGCTCCGCCGCGACCACCGTCGTACAGAGCGCCAGAAGGCAGGCCAGCAGAAGCAGCAGCCGTTTCATGTGATCACCTCAGCTCAGGGAAACCCGGCGCATCCCGCAGCCGGAGAAATTCCCGTGTCTTTTTTCTAAATTTACCACAATTTCGCCCGATTTGCAACCGGGTCTGCCCAAAGCATAAAAAACGGATACGCCAGGCAGGCGTATCCGTAATTCTTATCATCCGTTCAACCGGCGGATGTAGCCGCTGCCGCAGACCTGGCTGTAGTAGACCGCGTCGCCCACGGCGAACGTGTCTGCCTGGCTGAAGGCCTGCACCTCGTAGCTCTGGCCGCCAACGTCGACGGTCAGGGGGCTCGTCGCGGTGACGGTCGCTGGACGGCTGGTCGTCACGAGGACGACGTCGAAGGCGTTGTCGCCGTCATGGTCGATCACGGTGATCTTGTCGTTGGCGGTCACGGCGTTCAGGATCTCCTTGGACGAGCGGGCGTAGTTGTAATAGTACTCCGTCTCGTCCGTCAGCCGGAAGCCGCCGCCCTGGCAGATCTCCTTGAGCTGCGAAGCGTCGGCAAAGGTGTAGTAGATCTCGTCGACCGCGTAGCAGGGCACGCCGAAGACCTTCCCGTCCTTCACGTAGATATCGACGCTGCGGCCGAGCAGACTCAGGTCTGTCGAGACCTGGAACGCCTTGTGTCCGGCGAGCTTGCTCGTCCCGGCGGGCAGGGGAGAGGAGCCGGTCAGATCGGCGCACTCATTGCCGGTCAGCGTCGCGGTATAGCGGGTCAGGCCGAAGCGGATCTCGAGATACGACATCGGGTTCATCAGCGCGTCGAGCACGTAGCGCTGCACACTGTTCTCACTGGCGTTGGCCACCTTCGGGCAGAGCGTGGCGTTGTAGATGAGCAGGCACGCGTTGTCGCGCGTGGCGTCTTCTTCATATCCGGCGGTCAGACCCGCGTAGATGCCCTTTTCAAATGCGTCCTGGTCGACGTTCTGCGCCCAGCCCGCGCCGACATAACGCGCGCTGTCTTCCCCGAGCAGGACGAGCAGCATCTTTGCCAGCTCCCGCAGCGTCACATGATCGGCGGGGCGGAAGCGGCCGTTGCTGCCGGCGACGATCTCGTTCTGCGCGCAGTAGGCGATGAACGGCAGCGCCCAGGACTCGGATACGTCATAGAACGGGACGGGGGCATTCTGCCCCTGCGCCTCGGCGTCCGCGTCGGCGAGCAGGGCCATGAGCTTGGCGACCTCTTCGCGGCGGATCAGCTTGTCCGGGCCGAAGCTGCCGTCCGAATAGCCGGCGACGAGACCGAGGTCGGCGAGCATCCGCACGGCGTTGTAGTTGCGGATCGTGCTCCGGTCGGTAAAGTCTGTGGGCTCGGCCGCGGCGCAGGGCAGGATCAGCAGCCCCGCAAGCACAGCCGCAAGCAGCAGACAGAGAAACTTTTTCAAGACGTCAGCCTCCTTCCGGCCGGGAAAATGACAAAGCGGTCATTCTTCCCATAAAGAATCGTTGCACCCAGTATAAGCGGCGGCTGGCAAGATTGCAATACAATGGGAGCTTTTGTAACAAAACTGTAATGAAGTCCGGTAAAATCCGGATATTGCTGGCAAATCACGCCGTTTTTGTGCAGAAAACGCGGGCGGACCCGGCTGGGCCCGCCCGCTTGCGCGCGATGTTCAGTGGATGTTCACGATCTCATATTCGTCGGAGCCGAGCCCGAGCTTTTTGCCGTGCTCGATCATGTCCTGCCAGTGCGTGTTGTCATGCGCGGCGTGGAAGCGATCGCAGTCGTGCTCGAGCTGCAGGTCCGTGATGGCGCAGTTCGGCATGACGGGCTGGCGGTTGACAGCCTCAGCGCAGGCCAGATCCAGCGCGACCGGGTCGGCGGAGGCAAACATGCCGACGTCGGGGACGATGGGCACGTCGTTTTCCGCGTGGCAGTCGCAGTTGGGCGAAATGTCGCGGACGATGTTGATGCAGTAGCTCGGGCGCCCGTCCAATACGGCCTTGGCGTACTCGGTGATCTTACAGTTGAGGATCTTCTCGCTCGAGTCAAGGCCCGGCCGGATGGCGTCCTTGGGACAGATCGCGATGCAGCGGCCGCAGCCGGTGCAGGCGTCATGGTCGATATGGCACTTTTTGTCCGCGATCCGCGGGCCATTGTGGGCGCAGATTTTCGCGCACGCACCGCAGCCGACGCAAAGATCGGTCTGCACATACGGCTTGCCGTCGGCGTGCATGGCCATCTTGCCCGCGCGCGAGCCGCAGCCCATGCCGATGTTCTTGAGCGCGCCGCCGAAGCCCGCATGCTCATGACCCTTGAAATGCGCCAGCGAGATGAAGATATCGGCGTCCATCACGGCGCGGCCGATGCGTGCGGTCTTGCAGTATTCGCCGCCCACGACCGGGACCTCGATATCGTCCGAGCCCTTGAGCCCGTCGGCGATGATGACGTGACAGCCGGTGGAGAACGGGGAATAGCCGTTGAGATACGCGGTATCCATGTGCTCCAGCGCGTTTTTGCGGCTGCCGACGTAGAGCGTGTTGCAGTCGGTGAGGAAGGGCTTGCCGCCGCGCTCCTTGACGAAATCGGCGACGACCTTGGCATAGTTGGCGCGCAGGAACGACAGATTGCCGAGCTCGCCGAAATGCAGCTTGATGGCGACGAATTTGCCGTCAAAATCGATCTTTGAGAACTCCGATTTTTCCAGCAGCTTCCGGAGCTTGTCGAGCTGGCTGACGCCCAGACGGCAGCGGAAATCAGTAAAAAAGACCTTGGATGCAGACATGGAAGATTCTCCCCTTTTGGATGATTTTCTTTCGATGTTTTCTATGATATTACACCGCCCGGAATTTGTCAACGCAGCCCGGAGGCTGTAAACAGGTAGTTCTGCAGGCTGAATCCGGCCGTAAACGGCCGCATGAAGTTCCAGTAGCCGAGCCCCAGAAGTCCGTATTCCGGCAGAAGCGCGAACTTCGCCTGCGCGCTGCGCACGTCCTCGAACCAGACCTCGTGCGGCTGCCCGGCTTCGTCCAGGTACGTGAAATACGGCGTCTGCGACTGTGTGTCGAACTGGATCTCGGCGCCGTACTGCGCGGCGAGCAGCGGCGCAGCCTCATTGCCGATCGACTGCGCCCGCGTCGCGCCCGCGGTGAACGGCAGCGTCCAGTCATAGGCGTAGTTCGGAAAGCCCAGCAGGATCTTGGCGGCGTCCATCTGCGTCAGCGCAAACTCCACCACCCGCCGCACCGCCCCCACCGGCGCCACCGCCATCGGCGGCCCATAGGTGTAGCCCCATTCATATGTCATCAGCAGCACGGCGTCGCTGGCGGTGGAGAGGGAGGCGTAGTTGTGGCCTTCGTAGAGGGTGCCGGGCTGGGCGGCGGAGGTTTTGGGGGCCAGGGCGGTGATGAGGGGCAAGCCGTAGGGGGCGAGCGTATCGCGGAGCAGCTGGATAAACGCCGCGTAGGGCTCCGCCAGGTCCTGGCCGAGATACTCAAAATCCACGTCGAGGCCCTCATAGCCCTTTTCCAGCATCGTCTGCAGCACGTTGGCCGCGAGCGTCTGCTGCAGGGCCGGATCCTGCAGCAGCGCAGCTGCCTGCGCGGCGGAGAAGGCCCCGGCGGCTGTGAGCGTCGACAGGTGCAGCAGCGGCTGCACGCCGCAGGCTCCGGCCAGTGCCAGCAGCCGCTCGTCGTCCATCGGCACCAGCGCGCCTTCCGGCGTAAAGCCGTAGGTGAACGGGGCCAGCGCCCCGGCATACGGCAGGATGCCGCGCAGCACGCGTTCGGACACATACGGGTAGGCATAGCCACTGACGACCGCGGGGCGGCGCGCGGCCTGCTCGAGCTGGGTCACGAGGATCTGGCCGGGGTAGATCCGGTCGGAGCCGGAAAGGTTCGGGTTCATCCGGTACAGGGAAGCCACATCCGTCCCGGCGCTTGCGGCGATGGACGTGAGCGTGTCGCCGGGCTGTACGGTCACGGTTTGTTCCGGATACAAGACCAGAAGACTCTGGCCGACGGCCAGCCGGTACGGCTCCTGCAGGCCGTTGTACCGCGCGAGAAAGCCGGGCGCGAGCCCTAGCGCCCGACCGATCGAAAAGAGCGTATCGCCGGGCTTTACCACATAGATCTGCATACGATCACCTCGCAAAACCCTATGCGCCGGGCGGCGCTTGTGTTCCGGGTTTTTCTGTGGTATAAATATTGCGAAAAAATGCGGAAAAACCGGAGATAATAAGGAGTAGTACCATGAGACCGGAAGAACTCGGCGCGTGGCAGGCGCTTTTGCAGGAGGAATTTGAAAAGCCGTACTGGCGGACGCTCGCAGAGCGGGTGGACGCGGCCTACGCCGCGTCCACGGTCTATCCGCCGCGGGAGGCGCTGTTTGCCGCCTTCCGCATGACGCCGCCGGAGGCGGTGCGGGTCGTGATCCTGGGGCAGGACCCGTATCACGAGCCGGGGCAGGCCAACGGGCTGGCCTTTTCCGTGAAGCCGGGCGTGAAGCTGCCGCCGTCGCTGCGCAATATCCTGACGGAGCTGCAGGCGGACTGCGGTGTGACGCCGACGGAAAGCGGCGATCTGACTGCCTGGGCGCGGCAGGGCGTGTTTCTGCTCAACAGCAGCCTGAGCGTGGAGGCGGGCAAGGCGGCCAGCCATCAGGCGTTCGGCTGGCAGACGTTCACCGACGCCGCCGTGCGCGCCGTCGCTGCGCTGCCGCAGCCGGTGGCCTTCGTCCTCTGGGGCGGCCACGCGCAGAAGAAGGCAGCCCTCGCCGCGGACAGTCCGTATCCCCGCCTCGTGCTGCAGGCGCCGCATCCGAGTCCGCTGAGCGCCTACCGCGGCTTCTTCGGCAGCCGCCCGTTTTCGAAGATCAACGCCTTCCTGGAGGCCTCCGGCAGCCGCGCGATCGACTGGCGGCTGTAGGCGTGTAAGAATCACCAAAAATGGAGCGCCGCAAAGGGAAAATTTTTTTCACGAAAATCTTGATTTTTTTCTGAAAAACAGTTGAAATCTGTGACGTTCTGTCATAGAATATGCTTGCTTGCCGGGAAACGGCGGGCAAGGAGTTTTTCACATGCTGCATGTTGTATTGGTTGAACCCGAGATCCCGGCCAACACCGGAAATATCGCGCGCACCTGCGCCGCGACCGGCAGCGTCCTGCATCTCGTGAAGCCCCTGGGCTTTGACATTTCCGACAAGGCGGTCAAGCGCGCAGGGCTCGACTACTGGCACCTGGTAGACGTTCGGGTGTATGAGGATCTGGACGATTTCTTTGCAAAGAATCATCCGTCCTGCCTGCGCCTGTTTTCCACCAAGGCGCCCCGCCGCTACGACGAGGCCGATTACCCCGACGGGACCTATCTGTTCTTCGGCAAGGAGACCAGAGGTCTGCCGGAGGATTTTCTCGCCGCGCACTATGACAGCTGTGTCCGCATCCCCATCCGCGCGGAGGCGCGGAGCCTCAATCTCAGCAATTCCGCTGCCATCGGCGTGTTTGAAGCGCTGCGGCAGCAGCAATTCCCACACCTGAAGACCGAAGGAAAAATGGCCGACTGGAACCGGTAAACAAGCGGGCTGCCCCCGCCATCAAATAAGGAGGAACATCTATGAACTACAACAAGAAGTCTGTTGAAGATATCGACGTCGCGGGCAAGCGCGTCCTTTGCCGCTGCGACTTTAACGTCCCCACCAAGGACGGGAAGATCACGAGCGACAAGCGCATCGTCGCCGCGCTGCCGACCATCCAGTATCTCGTGAAGCATAACGCCCGCGTCATCCTCTGCTCCCACATGGGCAAGCCCAAGGGCGAAGTGAAGCCGGAGCTGAGCCTGCAGGTCGTGGCCGATCGTCTGTCCGAGCTGCTGGGCCAGCCGGTCAAGATGGCCAAGGACGTCGTGGGTGAGAGCGCACAGGCGCTGGCCGCCTCCCTCAAGGACGGCGAGGTCATGCTGCTTGAGAACACCCGCTTTGAAAAGGGCGAGACCAAGAACGACCCCGAGCTCTCCAAGAAGCTCGCTTCCATGGCTGACATTTTCGTGAACGACGCCTTCGGCACCGCGCACCGCGCGCACGCCTCCACTGCCGGCGTTGCCGACTATCTGCCCGCCGTCTGCGGCTATCTGGTGCAGAAGGAAGTTTCCATCATGGGCAAGGCGCTGGCCGATCCGGAGCGTCCGTTCGTCGCCATCCTCGGCGGCGCAAAGGTCTCCGACAAGCTGAACGTCATCAACAATCTTCTTGAGAAGGTCGATACCCTCATCATCGGCGGCGGCATGGCCTATACCTTCGTCGCGGCCAAGGGCTACGGCATCGGCAAGAGCCTGTTTGACGCAGAGAAGGTCGACTACTGCAAGGACATGATGAAGAAGGCCGAGGAGAAGGGCGTCAAGCTCCTGCTCCCGATCGACACCGTCGTTGCAGCCGATTTCCCGAACCCGATCGACGGCCCGGTCGAAGTCAAGACCGTCCCCGTCGACCAGATCCCGGCCGATATGGAAGGCCTCGACATCGGCGAAAAGACCCGCGAGCTGTTCGCAGATGCCGTGAAGAACGCGAAGACGGTTGTTTGGAACGGCCCGATGGGCGTCTTTGAAAACCCGACGCTCGCAAAGGGCACCATCGCCGTGGCACAGGCGCTGGCCGACAGCTCCGCAACCACCATCGTTGGCGGCGGCGACAGCGCCGCGGCCTGCGAGCAGCTGGGCTTTGCTGACAAGATCACCCACATCTCCACCGGCGGCGGCGCGTCGCTCGAGTTCCTGGAAGGTCTCGAACTGCCGGGCATCGCCTGTTTGCAGGATAAGTAAAAATACGAACGCTGGCGGATCGCTTTGTAGGGGCGGACGACTCTGTCCGCCCTGCGGGCGACCATCGGTCGCCCGCCAAAGGCTCCCCATTCATAAGGGGAGCTGTCGCGGTTTGCCGCGACTTGCCCCGCATCATATCGCGGGGTATGCCGGGCGCGCGTTCCTTACGCGCCCGGCTGAGAGGTTTGAACGTAACGGTTTTGACAACCTCTCCGTCATTTGCTCGCGCTGCTCGCAAATGCCGCCTCCCCTGAACGGGGAGGCAAGGGGCCGATGCCCTCACCGGCCCTGGGTAGGCGCGCAAAACCGGGGCTGGCGATGCCAGCCCCGGTTTGGGAAATTCGCTTTACTGGACGACATCCGCAACGAGACCCGTCCAATACTCGCCGCCGGTCTTCCGGGCGTAGGTATGGCCGTTGGCGGCCTCCTGAATGTCCAGATAGAACCACGCGGTGGGATCGGCGTTGTCCTTCCACGTCTTCATGCCCTCGAGCAGATCGGACGCAGACTGCGGATCGCGGCCGAGCGCACGGTTGACCATGGCGGTCATTTCGGCGCGCTTGATGGTCTGTTCCGGGCGGAACGTGCCGTCGGGATAGCCCTGAATCCAGCCGGAGCGCACCGCAGCGGCGATGTAGTCCGCAGCCCAGTGCGTGGTGGGCACATCGGAGAACGAGGTCGTGCCGCCGGTCACGTTGGCGAACTGCGCCAGCATGGAGGCCAGCTCAGCGCGGGTGATCGCGTCGTTCGGGCGGAAATTGCCGTCCTTGCTGTCGACGATAACGCCCGCCTTTTCCAGCGTGGCGACGTAGGTGGTGTACCACTTGCCGTCCGGCACGTCACGGAACGAGCTGCTTTCGGCGTGGAACCGCTCGACGCAGGACTTCTCCATCACGCGATAGAGGATCGCGGCGGCCTCGGCGCGGGTCAGGCTCGCCTCGGGGCGGACGGTGCCGTCTGGATAGCCCTTGATGTAGGCGAAGTGGTCGTCGCGGTTGAGCTGGCGCGGATTGGCGTTTTTGTTGAACGGCTCTTTCGCGGGCTCACCGGCGGGGATGGTGCTGGTGGCCTCACGGTAGTAGAACGTGATGATGTTCTCCGCCGCCTCGGCGTTCAGCGTGATGGTATACGAGGTCGGCGCAAGGGCCGTGTAGCCGTCGATTGCCGGGGCAGTAACCGTGAGCGAGTTACCGGCAACACCAGTGCCGGAGTAGGCCGGGAGCAGCGCCTCACCCGTGCCCTCCTTGAGATAGCGGATGGTGTAGGCGACCTGCGTTCCCACATTCTTCGTGTAATAGAAGATGATCTCGTTCGTGCCGGTGGCCGAGAGGTTCAGCTTCTGCTGCGTCGGGGCAGCAGTGGTATAGCCGGTAACGCTGATCGCATCTTCCGTTACCTCTGTCCCCGCGTTGACATTGTTCACGATCTTATCAGCCGCGACCTTCGTCGTCGTGCCCTGCTCGTAGTAGTGAACTGTATAGCTGACCTTCACCGGATCCTTCGTATAGTAGAAGATGAGTTCGTTGCTGGAAACATTCTCCAGCTTGAGGCCGCGTGGGGAACTGCCGACAAGCGTATAGCCGGAAATCGCTTCCGCAGTCACCTGAACGGTCGTATTGAACGTACCCGTGCCGGTCTTCGCGGCGTGCAGTTCCTTGTTCGTGCCCTCTTCCAGATACTTGACGGTGTACGGGATATCCGTTCTCGGCGTCCACTTGGCGTGGAGCGTAAAGCTTTCTGTGACCGGCGTGTCGAAATCGTAGGCAGCCGCATCACTCAGGTTCTTATACCAGCCGCCGAAGGCATAGCCCGTGCGGGTCAGCGTACCCGGCGACGTCACCTTCGCGTTTCTCTGGACGGTCTTTGCCGCGATCGTCATTCCATCCATATGACAATCGAAGCTGACCGTGAAGAGCTTGACATACCGGAGCGTGAAAATGTTTCCGACCTCGCTCATCAGCCAGCTATATTGGGGATTTCCTTCGGCGGGAACGTAGTCCGCGATATCGGTTTTGGGCGTCAGCGTGATCTTCTCGCCATAAGCGCCGGTACCGGTCGTGTCCGGCGCGACCGTTTCGTTTGTATCCTTGTCGCGATGCCGAATGGTGTACGGAACCTGCTTCGCCGTCCACTTGGCGTAGAGGATCTTGTTCGCGTTGATGGGCGTCGAGAAATTGAACTTCTCGCCGGTGCAGTCCGCAGTCTCATACCAGCCCTCGAGGGTATAGCCCTCGCGTCTTTCGTCAGCCGGTTTCGTGACCGTGCTGCCCGCGACGACCGTCTGCGTCTTGTCGGAATATCCGTTCACCTGATATTTGAACGTCACGGTATATTCGGCATGCGTCGTCTGGATCACGGACGTTTCCTTCGTAGCGACCCATTTCCCCTCGATGGGGTTCCAATAGACCGTACACGCGATCGTTTCCGGCGTTTTCAGCGTATGCGCCACACTGGAACCGGCGGGCGTATCTGTCGTCTTGCCGCTGTAAAGCTGCGCAAACTTCGCGCCGCTGAGCGTGCAGGTGTATGCCGTGTCATAGTGCTGACCACTGCCGGTCTGATAGCCGCCAGCCACCTTCTGCAGCGAACCTTCTACCAGACCGTCGACCGCATCATATTCCAATGTATCGTGCTTGACCGTTCTATCCACACAGTCGACCTCGACCTTGCCCAGCAGCGGCCGCAGTTCTTCAGTGCTCGGCGGTGTGGTCGGCTCCGTCACGGTATGCTCCGCCTCGACGATCTTCTGGTCGTTCTCATAAGCGGCCCATTTGTTGTCCGTGAGCAGCGACGCATCCCAATAGATGATCCATGTCAGTTCCGCCGCCGTACCGTCCTTCCGGTGATGTGCCTCGCCGCTGCCGCCCTC
>OLWJ01000565.1_pt1 | contig 13785 bp, 12 predicted proteins | sample 1674291 | NCBI WGS metagenome assembly OLWJ01 (sample SAMEA103958159, study PRJEB25191) | human gut metagenome | biome: human-associated habitat [ENVO:00009003]; feature: intestine environment [ENVO:2100002]; material: feces | place: Germany | collected 2013/2015
ACGGGGTGGTGGGGCGCACCACATGGCAAAAGCTGTACGAGGTGTACAACGATATTGCCAACCGGCTGCTTTCCTCCTCCCTGCGCCCCGGCGAATACCCGGGCGTGCTGCGCAGCGGCTCCACCGGTACGGCAGTGCGGGAACTGCAATTTTACCTCTACCTCATGAGCGCCTACGAGAGCAGCATTCCGCCGGTAAGCATTGACGGAAAGTTTGGCGCGGACACCGAGCGGGCGGTGCGGGCGTACCAGCGGTTTGCGAGGCTTACCGTGGACGGCGTGGTGGGGCGCACCACATGGAACTCTCTCTATGGCCGCGCCAGCCAGCTGCGTTCCTCCGGCCCGGTGGTCACCTTAAAGCGTCTGCCTTACCCCGGCACCCCGCTGACGGTGGGCAGCAGCGGCAAGACCGTACTGTATTACAATCTGCTTTTGCAGCGCATCGCCTATTATTTTTCCAGCGTGGAAGCTCCGCCCCTTGCCGACCGTTATACCGACGAGACTGCCACTGCCACCCGCAGCGCTCAGCAGCTATTAGGGCTGGAGCAGACCGGCATTGCAGATGCCGACACATGGACAGCGGTGGAAGCACTGAGCTTGCAGCTGGCCGCTCATGCCCCGAACCCCGATAGAGACACGCCACCCGGCACCGCTTACCCGGGACGCGCCATCGCCGAAGGCAGCGCCGGGCAGGAGGTGGGACAGGTGGAGCGCTGGCTCAACCGCCGGGCACAGCTTTCCTGCGGCGAGGGCTATGTGGCCGACAACAACCGCTTTGGCGCGGCAGACGCTGCCGCCGTGCGGGCTGTCCAGCAGCAGGCGGGGCTGCAGCCGGTAAACGGCATCGTGTACCGCGAAACATGGCACGCTTTGCAAGCTCAGTGCACCGACCCCTACGGCTGCGAGAAGGAGGAATGAGGGATGGCACGCCTTTTGATCTATGACGCCTACGAAAACAAGGTGTACACCTACGCAAACCTGAACGAGAACGACCCCATGCCTTACAGCACCCTGACCACCCTGCGGCTGCGGGAGTTCCGGGGAAAATCGGCCAGCCCTACCCTGTGGACCACCATTGCCGCTATGGAAGCGTGGAACCTGACCCGCCGCAAATACGGCAGGGGCATCCCGGTAGGGTACGCCTTCCGCCGCATCTGGGAGGGCGGTCACGGCACCCGCAGCCAGCACTATGCAGGGGTAGCGTTTGACGTAGGGCAAAGCCTTGAACAGCGCCAGCGCACCGCCATTTACAACGCCGCCCGCGCTACCGGCGCATGGGGCTATGTGGAGCCGCTGAGCCAGACCCCCACATGGGTGCACTTTGACCGCCGCTACGGCACCCCGGCGTGCAGCGGCACCACCGCCGGTTACCCCACCCTGCGCCGGGGCAGCCGGGGCTGCTATGTCATGATCTTGCAGGACGCGCTTTCCACCCTTGGCTACCAGACCGGCAGCCGTATCGACGGCATCTTTGGTGCCCGCACCGAGCAGGCGCTGCGGGGCTACCAGAAACGCACCAGTCTGCGGGTGGACGGCGTGTGCGGCTGCGACAGCTGGAAAAAGATCTCCACCGCCGTCATCGGCATCGGGCGCACCAAAACCACCATCGACTAGCGTTTGTCCCATACAGAAAAAGCGGCCGCACAAAACCATGTGCGGTCGCTCTTTTTTACTCACTTTACAGCCTGTTTCAGCTGCTCGAGATCTGCGGCATCCGGGTGGGAGAGCGCCTTATCGAAGTTTTCGATCAGGGCGTCCAGATTGGGGATGTGCAAAGGCTTTGCCTTCATGGCCTCGTACCGCTGCCGGACGGATACCGGCATCTTGCCCTGACACATAAAACTGCCGATGACGGTATTGCTCCCGTCCAGCGCCTTCCGGGTGGCGGCAAGGATCTTTTCAAAGTAGGGCGCACTGCCGCCAAAGCCTGCGGTGCCAAACAGAAACACCCGCTTGCCGCGCAGCTGCTGCAAAAAATCCAGCGTGTCGGCATCGGCCTTGCCCTTGTCCGTCCAGAAACCCACATACAGGGTATCTGCTGCCAATGCGGCAGCGTCCGGTGCGCCGAAATAGCAGCAGTCTGCCTGCGGCAGCTGCTCCTGCAGGGTCTGTGCCAGCAGTGCGGTGTTGCCGGTTTTGCTGCTGAATACGATGGCGTAGCTCATTTTTACCTCCCTCAGAGCAGCGGCAAAGCTGCCGGGTGCTCTTGTGCATACGTTATTTTACGGCAGTTCCTTTGCCGGGAGAGCCTGAAATCATGGAACAGTATAGTACAGCGCCCTGCCAAAATCAAGGGTTGACGATATTCTCGCCTTTCCCGGCCAGAAAGCTGCGCAGGTTGCCGGTGGTGATGTCCATTAGCCGCTGCAAGGCTTCCTTGGTGGTCCACGCGATATGCGGGGTGAGCACCGCGCCCGGCAGGCCGCGCAGACGGCTTTGGGGCGGCAGCGGCTCAGTGGCAAAGGCATCGGCGCCGTAAAAGGCAAGCTTCCCGCTTTCCAGCGCATCCGCTACGGCTTCCTCGTCCACCAGTGCGCCCCGGGCGGTGTTCAGCAAAATAGCACCGGGCTTCATTTTTGCAAGGGCTTCCCGGCTCATCAGCCCGCGGGTTTCCGGGGTGGCCGGGCAGTGCAGGCTGAGCACATCGCTGCGGGCAAGCAGGGTGTCAAAGTCCACGAACTCCACCCCATCGGCGGCGTACGCCGGGCGCACCGTGCGGGTACACACCAGCACCTCCATGCCAAAGGCCTTTGCAATGCGGGCGGTCTGTCGGCCGATGCTTCCGTAGCCGTAGATGCCAAAGGTCTTGCCCAGCAGCTCCACCTGCGGCAGCAGGCCGTACTCTGCCGGGATGCCCAGCTGCCAGTACCCGGCCTTTACCGCCCGGTCGTACCGCTGGGCGCACTGGCAGATGGCCAGCAGCAGGCTGAAGGTCATCTGCGCCACGCTGTAAGTAGAATACCCCGGCACGTTGGCTACTGCCACCCCATGGCGGCGGCAGGCTTCAAGGTCGATATTATCTGTGCCGGTGGCGATGATGCCCACCCACTTGAGGTTCGGGCACTGCGCCAGCACTGCTTCGTCAATGCGGCACTTGTTGATGAGCACCAGCTCTGCATCCCCGATGCGGGGCGCAATGTCCGCGTAGCCGGTGCGCACATAGCTGGTGGTGTCCGGCACCAGTGCCTTTACCCCGGACCAGTCCAAGTCCCCTTCTTCCATCACATAACTTTCCAGAATCACTGCCTTCATAATTTCTCATTCCCTCTCTGGTTTACGTCATTCCGTTTCTTTCAGCGGATAAAGCGCCAGCGCAAGACTGCCACCGTAGGGGCGGCTATCCAGTGCAGCATAGCCCTTTGCCAGCAGCAGCGCCAGCTGCACCCTGTCCTCCAGCGGCACCCACACCGGCGCAGTGCGAACGGGCACGCAGCCGGTGCGCAGCAAAAAGCAGGGCGCAAGGCTTTCCAGCGGGCGCAGCGCCCGCAGTCCGAAGCCCTGCCGGAAATACAGCGGCAACAGTGCTGCCGCTGTTTCGGTACACTCCACCACTGCCCATGCCGTCCCCTTGCGGCGCAGCCGGTCTGCCCGGGCTGCGGCAATTTCCACCAGCCGGGCGGGCAGTTCCCCGCCGGTACGCACCAGCGGAGTGAGCAGACAACCGCCTTCCAGCTGCCTGCGTCCCAGCCAGTTGCGCAGTGCCGCTGCGGCGGCGGTATCGGCGGTGAGGGGCAGCACCAGCAGCGCCGCCCCGGCTGTGCCCCACGCCTCGCCTGCGGTCAGCATCCGTAGCACCTCGGTACGGGGACGGTAGAACCCCGCCCCGCCGCAGCGCACCAATGTAAAAAATTCTTCGGCGGAAAGCCGCCGCACCTGCCGCTGACGCGGCGGGTCGCATACCTGGATCATTTGCAGTTCCTCCGTTCTGATGTTCTTTCCATCAGCATACGGAAAACTGCGTGCAAACCGGCGCGAAACAACGCGCCTTACAGCGCAAAAATCAATCCAGCGAGATGTCCTCGCTCAGCACCTGCCCGATGGGCTTTGCGATGCACAGGTCGGCGGATGCATCGGCACCGGTGGGCTGCATATTGATGACCACCAAATTGTCACCCCGGAAGTAGCGGATGAGCCCGGCGGCGGGGTACACCACCAGACTGGTACCGCCGATGATAAGGGTATCGGCATGGCGGATGGCATCCACCGCGCCGGACAGCACCTCCTCGTCCAAGCCCTCCTCGTAAAGTACCACGTCCGGCTTTACGATGCCGCCGCACTCGGTGCAGCGGGGCACGCCGGTGCTGTTTGCGATAAAATCCACATCGTAAAACTTACCGCAGTGGGTGCAGTAGTTGCGCAGGGTGCTGCCGTGCAGCTCGTACACCGTTTTGCTGCCCGCCGCCTGATGCAGACCGTCAATGTTCTGGGTGACCACAGCCCGCAGCTTACCCTGCTGCTCCAGCTTTGCCAGCCGCAGATGGGCAGCGTTGGGTTTTGCCCCCTTTACGATCAGCTTATCGCGGTAAAAACGGTAGAACTCCTCCGGGTTTTCCTCCCAGAAGGTATGGCTGAGGATGGTTTCGGGCGGGTAATCGTATTTCTGGTGGTACAGCCCGTCCACGCTGCGGAAATCCGGGATGCCGCTTTCTGTAGAAACGCCCGCGCCGCCGAAAAAGACGATGCTGCTGCTTTTTGCAATGATATCTTCCAGTGCCTTGACCATAGTTCAAACGCCCCTTTCCTCATGGAAGCTTTTGTGTTAAGATAGTACCAGTATAGCACATTCTTGCAGGAAAGGAAGAGGCCGGTTTTGAACGTCTGGTACATCAACAGCATCCTTGGTGCCATTTGCTTGGAGGAAGAAAACGACGCGCTGTGCGGGGTACATTTTTGCCCGGATGGCGCGCCGGAGCTGGAGCCGCTCCCCCGCAGGGTGGTGGAAACGCCCCTGTTACAAGAAGCCGAGGAGCAGCTGAACGAATATTTTGCCGGGGTGCGCCGGGAGTTCGACCTGCCGCTGGCGGCAAAAGGCACAGCCTTTCAGCAGGCGGTATGGGCGCAGCTGCGCAAGATTCCCTACGGGGAGGTGCGCACCTACGGACAGCTGGCGGCGGCGCTGGGCAAACCCAAGGCCAGCCGCGCCGTAGGCAGCGCCTGCCACCGCAACCCACTTTGCATCGTGGTGCCCTGCCACCGGGTCATCGGCGCAGACGGCAGTCTGACCGGCTACGCCGAGGGACTGGAGATCAAGGAATATCTGCTGGAGCTGGAGCGGTTTTAAAAAATTTGTTTTGGGATAACAGCACGCCTGCGGGCGTTCCGTTCCCCCATTTTCAAACTTATAAAGCTCAAAAAGGCTGCTGCGCATCATCGCGCAACAGCCTTTTGTGTTTTATGCAGTTTTAAAAGCCCGTGGGCGGGACGTAATAGCTTGGGATCGACCCGCTTTTGGGCGTAGCTGCGGCCTGCTGGCGCAGCGCCGAACGGGTAACCTCTGCCCAGGAATACTGGGTCATATACTCGCCCCGGTAGGAGTTGAAGGCCGAGCGGTCTCCCCGTAGGAAGTTATAATAATCGCAGTCCACCTTGCTGGTATCCAGCGCCAGCGTGCTGCGGCCGCGTACCAGCAGCCCGTTGACCCCTGCATCCTCCAGCGTATGGCTGAGGTCAAAGATCAAATTGCGCAGATGGCTGTGCAGCGAGGCGGTATCGGGCTTATCTTCCCACAAAATAGCCAGCATCTCGCCGTTGGTGCAGGTGGCACCGTTGCGGTCCACAAGGTAGGCCAGCAGCTCTTTGCTCTTACTGCGCTTGAAGGAGAGCGGACGTCCGCCCACAAAGATCTCGAAATTGCCGAAACACTGGATCTTGATGCCCACCGGCGCAGTCTCCGGCGGGTAACGCAGGTTTTCCAGCACATTGCGCACATCGGCCTCGTTGGCGGGCTTGAGCAGAAAACCGCTGACGAAGATCTGCAATGCTTCCAGCGCATACTCCGGGTGCTCGGTGACCACGATGATATTGCAGCGGGGCTGCAATTTCTGGATCATACGGGCAAGGGCAAGGCCATTCATCCCCGGCATTTCCAAGTTCAAAAAGGCAGCATCCATCGGGCCCTGCCGCATCCACGTCAGGGCATCGTCGGTCGTCATGGCACTGATATAATCACAGTCCGGTGCCACCCGGCACAGGATACGGATCAGCGAATTGATCGCAAGCTGACCGTCATCCACGACCAGTATTTTCATAGCTTCACCCCCTGTCTGCTTACGCAAAACAATTCCCCGCTGTTAGTTTAGCACGCCGCAAACTTTTAGGCAAGTTATTTTCTGGAAAAAGCCAAAAAAGAAACGTTTTCGCCCGGATATTTGCCCATCTTTTCCTATATCTTCAAGACTTTTTTGCGACTTTGGTCGCTTTTTCCGACGAAATACCGGAGCATTTTTCGGTCAACTGAACTATCAAATTGGCCTTTATTTGTTCCCTTTCCCGCCGGAAAGCACCGCCTTTCCCTGACAAACAACAGGCCGCCGCACCGGTTTTGTGCAGTGGCCTTATTTCATAATTTACGTTTACCGCGGGTGTCTTAATGGAGATCCAGTTCCGGCGGGACGTCCAACTGGTCTGAGACATATTTCCCGTTCTTTTTGCGCTGACGCACGCACTCGGTAAGCAGATATTCAATCTGCCCGTTCACCGAGCGGAAGTCATCCTCTGCCCAAGCGGCAAGGGCATCGTAGAGTTTGGCGTTCAGGCGCAGGGGCACCTGTTTTTTCGGCTCGGCCATCAGTACAGACTGCCGCTGTTCACGATGGGCTGGGCATCCCGGTTGCCGCACAGCACCACCAGCAGATTGGACACCATTGCCGCCTTACGCTCATCGTCCAGTTCCACTACCTTGTTCTCGTTCAGACGATCCAGCGCCATTTCCACCATGCCCACAGCGCCGTCCACGATCATCTTGCGGGCATCAATGATGGCACTGGCCTGCTGGCGCTGCAGCATGACCGCTGCAATCTCCGGTGCATAGGCCAGATAGGTGATGCGGGCTTCCACCACCTCGATGCCGGCCTCGGCCACGTTCTTCTGGATCTCGTCCCGGATGCGGGCAGCCACTACCTCGGAGGAGCCGCGCAGACTGCCCTCGTCGGCTACGCCGTCGCCGGTGGTGTCCACGTTGGGAGAAACATCATAGGGGTACACCCGCACCACGTTGCGCAGGGCGCTGTCGCACTGCAGGGAGAGGTATTCCTTGTAGTTATCCACGTTGAACACGGCCTTGGCGGTATCGGTCACGCGCCAGATGACCGCAATGCCGATCTCCACCGGGTTGCCCAGACAATCGTTGATCTTCTGGCGGGAGTTGTTCAGGGTCATCATCTTGAGGGAGATTTTCTTGCTCATGGACTCGACGCTCATCTGAGCATTCTGGCCGTTATTGCCAAACAGCGCAGCCACGCTGTTCTCCTTGCTGTTCACATCTCCGCTCTGGCTCAGGCGGGTGCCGGCGGCGGGGTTGACGGCGGTACAGAAGGGGTTTACCCAGTAAAAGCCCTGTCCCTTCAGGGTGCCGATGTAATCACCAAACAGGGTGAGCACCAGCGCCTCCTGCGGCTTTAACACCTTAAGACCGCAGAACAGGAAGATGCCTGCGATCCAATAGGCAATGGACAAAATCAGCAGCGGAATGCCCAGAAACAGCCGGTGCGGCCGATCTGCATTGAGCAGCGTGATACAGAAAATGAACAGGGCGATGGCCACCACATAGCCCAGCAGGGTGAGCAGCAGCATAGCCATGCCGTTTTTGCGGGTATTCAAAATTTTTTCTTCCATGACAGGTTCCTCCTTATCAGGGTCGGAAACATTTCTTTGTGATATCAAAATCATATCACTTTGCAAATGGTCTGTCAAGTACTTCCACAAAAAAATCCCCGCCTGCCCGTACACTGCGGACAAAGCGGGGTCAAATGTTATAGGTGCGCCGGGCAGACAGAGTTTCAAGCGTCTGCCCGCTCTTCTCCCCCAATCAGCACTACGGCAACATCATTGACATTGGTACCGGTAGCGCCTGTGATGATCAGCCCTTCCACCGCCTGCAAGGCGTGGTAGGCATCGTTGTTTTGCAGGGTGTCGAACAGGTTCCAGCCCGCTGCAGCCAGCGCAGCGGCAGTATCGCCGTCCGCATAGCCGCCGGCGGCATCGGTAGGGCCGTCGGTGCCGTCACTGCCCACCGAGAACACCGCCGTGTTTTGTCCGGCCAGCGCCGGAGCAGCGGCCAGAGCAAGCTCCTGATTGCGCCCGCCCAGCCCTTTGCCGGTCAGGTGCACCACCGTTTCCCCGCCTGCGATAAAGGCCAGCTTTTTCCCCTGCCCCGCATGGGTGCGGGCGATGGCCCCCAGAAAGCTGCCCGCCTCCCGCGCCTCGCAGCAGAGCCGGTCGGTGAGGAGCAGCGGTGCATAGCCCAGCTTCCGGCAGGCTTCGGCAGCGGCGGCGCACAGCTCCCGCACACTGCCGGTGATCTGGGTCGTCACGTTGTCAAGGGCTTTCGGCGTTTCCTGCGCCAGCAGCGCCTTTGCCTGCGCCGATAAGCGCAGCTGGTATTTTTCCGCAATGGCAAGTGCCTGCGCATAGGTGGAGGAATCCGGCACCGCCGGGCCGCTGGCGATCATATCCAGCGGGTCGCCCAGAATATCGCTGAGCACGATACTGAACACCTTTGCAGGCGCACAGGCCTGCGCGAACCGCCCGCCCTTGACAGCGGACAGCCGCTTGCGGATGGTGTTCATCTCCACGATGTCCGCTCCGCTGGCAAGGAGCTGGTTGGTAATATCCTGCAATTCCCCGCCGGGGACAAGCGGCTTTTCAAACAGGGCACTGCCGCCGCCGGAAAGCAGAAACAGCACGGTATCCTCTTCGGTCAGCCCCTGTACCAGCGCCAAAGCTTTTTCGGTGGCTGCAAAGCTGTTGGCATCCGGCACGGGATGGCCTGCCTCATAACAGCTTATGCCGGGGATTTCGCCCTTCACATGGCCGTATTTGGTCACCACCACGCCGCCGTCCACGTGCCCCAGTGTCTGCACGGCGGCGTGCGCCATCTGCCAGGCAGCCTTGCCTGCCGCCACCAGCAGCACTCTGCCGCCTCTGGGCTGAAAGTTTTCCAGCGCACGGCACACAGCCTTATCCGGCAGCACCGCCTGAATGCTGGCACGGATGATTTCATCCGCATCCCGCCGCAATGTGGTATTCATAATATGACCCTCCTTACAGGATCTGCCCGAACTCTGCAGCACATTCCATCAACAGCCGCAAGGTTCGGTTATTTTTTGATAAATGCAAGTCTGTTTTCCGTAGAAAACAAATAATCCGAACCCGTCTCCCATCGGAAACAAGTTCGGATTATTTTTGTTTGGTCCGAGTGGCGAGAATCGAACTCACGGCCTCTTGAACCCCATTCAAGCGCGCTACCAAAACTGCGCTACACCCGGATATCTGTTTGCGTTTGTCGCTCACAGCTTGATTAGTATACCCGACTTTGCCCGTTTTGTCAAGCGCTTTTTCCAAATTTCTGATGCGGTTTTTACATTTTGCTTTCCCGACTTTTGCCCGCAGGAAGGATGCGCGAAGGAGCGTTATTTTCAAAAATCGCTGTACGCTTCTTCCTCGTCATCCTCGCAGATGGGGGTGGTGTCGTCCGGCGGTGTGTCAAACTCCACCGTGGCAAAGGCCAGCGCGAACACGCTGTCCGCCCCGGCGTGCAGCAGTGCCTGTGCGCAGGCGGCAGCCGTTGTGCCGGTGGTGATGACGTCATCCACCAGCAGGATGCGCTTGCCCTCCAGCTGCTGCGGCTGTGCCGCCCGGAAAGCGCCTGCTACGTTGGCCATGCGCTGTTCCAGCGGCAGACCGGCCTGATGCCGTTTGGTGCGGGTGCGCACCAGTGCTTGCGATGCCAGCGGCACCTCCATGGCCTTGGCCAGCGGCAACGCCATCAGCTCCGGCACGTTGTATCCGCGCTTTTTGCCGGAGGCCGGCACCGGCACGATCAGATCGTACCCGATGGCCGCCCACGGCACCGGCTGCGGGAGCAGCTCGCCGTACTGCACGGTCAGCTCCCCGCCAAAGGCCAGCTGTACCAGACGGTTGCCCATCTCTACTGCCCGCCACGGCTTGCCCTGATACTTTGCGTTCAGGATGCCGCGCCGCACACAGCCGTTGTAACGGTAGGGCGCAGCCGCACCGGCCAGATTGCCGATATAGTGCTGCGCCGGGTCCAGCCGGATGCCGGGCTTGCGGCGCAACACTTCCAGCTGCTCTGCGCAGTCCGGGCAATCCCGTACATCTCCCAGCACCCGGCCGCAGAAGGGGCACTCGCGCGGGTAGAGCAGCTGCCGCACCGCCCGCAGCGCCCTGCGCCGGGGGTCATAGTAGTCCATCAGTCCTTTTTGACCGCTACGATCACTCGCACGCGCTTGCCTGCTGCGCAGCCAAAGTTATCGTACCAGCCAGTCAGGTAGTAGCCCTCGGAGTTCACCTCCGAAAGCTTGGTGGCGTAATACTGACCCTTGTACCACAGGTACACCTGCATATCGTCAGCCGTTTCGTAGCGGGTGCCGTTGCTCATCACCGAGGCTGCGCCCACCTTGTCGATCTTCATGGGCATCAGCTGGATCATAGCCTTTACCGTGCCGTTCACGTTCTGCCGCACTGCCAGACCGCCCGCCAGCACCGGGTACTTGATGGAGGTGGAAAAGCTGGCCTGACTGCCGTTGACGTAGCAGATGTAAGTAGCGCCGCCGCCCACAAAGTTGAGGATGGTGCTCATGGGCTGGCCGGTGATGTTGGCCAGCTGCTTGAGGCCGATGCTCAGCAGCGAACCGGAACTGCTGGTGATGCGGTTCCAGACCGTGCTCAGCAGCGAGCCGTCAATGACGCCCCACAGAATCTCGCTGGTGGTGGGCACCAGCACACTGCGCAAATCATCCACCACAGTCGTGGTGTTGGTGGTGCCGCCGGTAGAGCCGGAACCGGAAGAACTGTCCCCCTTAGAGCCGCTGCCGGAACCGGAAGAACTATTTCCCGAAGAACCATTCCCTGAACCGGAAGAACCGCTGCCGGTCAGGGTACCCAGAATGGAACTGGCGTTGACCGCCAGATTCTTCACATCGTCCAGCACGCCGTATTTCCACAGATCGCCGGTAACATCGTTCAAAATCAGACGGTCGATCTGCCCCTGCTCATTCAGCGTATAGTAGCGCACGGCCAGTGCGTTCAGCTTTGTCCCCGCTATTCGGCTGGGACGAACCGTCCCAGCCAACCCCTCCGATGTCGTTTCCAAGATTTGTACGTCATCGGCCAGAGCATAGTCCCCCAGCGCGGTGGCGGTGTCGTTGATGGTGCCGCTGACCGATTTGGACTTGACGGCGGTCACCTGCTCCCCTTCGGGGGTCACGCTGATCTCCACCAGCCAGCCGGTGGGGTAGTTCAGGCTTTTGTCGATGTTCACAGTGCGGATGATGCCGTCGGTGCACATCACCGAGATCTTTTGCAGCACGTCTGCACCGTTGTCCTCTACAAGGCTGCGGGTGGCGGTCTGCACCACGCCGTAGAACACGCTGTCGGCTTCCTCGCCGGTGATCACATCGGCTACCTCGTTGTCCATGCCCAGCAGAAGGGTGACCACTTCGCCCACGCCGCCGCCGTTCAGGGAGGAGATCTTGGACGCCACGGCAGAGCTGCCCAGCGTGTAATTGCTGCCCGCCACGGTCAGTGCGGTAGGTGCGCTGGCACTGGGCGATACCGCCGTAATGCGGCCTGCGGCGCGGCGGGTGTAGACCCACACCGTCTGCAGGCTCTCGCTGTAATAGTACACATCGTACTTGTTCAGCTCTGCCGAGGCAGAGACCTTATCGTTGCGGTAGACGCTCACCGGCGTAAAGGGCAGCTGGGTGTTCTCCTCTGCCACAAAGGGGCCCTTGCGGCTCTTGAGCAGCACCGAGGAGGTATCCACCTGACCGTTGGACACCGTAAAACCCAGCGAGCTGCCGTAGGCGCTGCCGCTGGCAGTGTTGGCACGCAGGGCGTTGTACAGCAGCAGGGTGCTCTGCTCGTAGGTCATGGCCTGTCCCTGCGTGCAGGTCAGCTGGTCCCGCAGACCGATCTGCTGGGCCTTGTTCAGCTGTGCCTGCGGGAAGGAGCCGGTCAGGTCGGTGGTCTTATAGCTCAGCATCTTTAGCACCGCTGCACAGGCTTCCTCCAGCGTAACGGTGTTGTCCGGGCGGAAGGAACCATCGGTGTAGCCGTTCATCCAGCCCTGTTGTACCGCAATGCGGATGTAGGGGGCCCATTCAGAGCTGCCGGGCACATCCCGGTACAGGGTGCCCACCGTGCCCTGCGCGCCTACGCTCTCCCGGTAGGTGGAAAAGGACACCAGCATTTTGGCAAAAGCGCCGCGGGTAATGTTGGCGCCAAGCTCCTGACCGGTGGGCACAGCGCCCAGAGTAATAGCCGTCTGCAGGGCTGTGTTGTTGATGCTGGCCGCCGAGACCGGCAGCACCAGCACCGACACCGCAATGCTGACCGCCAGCAGAAATGCGAGAATCCGTTTTTTCATTGGTCGTACCTCTTGTTCTTTGTTTATCACGCCGCCGCGATCAATCGTAGCGCAATGCTTCAATGGGGTTCAGCCGGGCTGCGCGCCGTGCCGGCAGGTAGCCGAACAGCACGCCGATGCCCACCGAGATGCCAAAGGCCACCACAATGGAGTTGAAGGAGGGGCTTACCGTAACAGTGGTATCGGTCATAAACATGGGCAGCACCTTGTTGGCAGCCATGGACACCGCATAGCCCAGCGCAATGCCCAAAACGCCGCCCAGCGCAGAGGTGGTGGCTGCTTCCACCACGAACTGTGCCAGAATGGTGCGCTCCTTTGCGCCCAGCGCCTTGCGGATGCCGATCTCGCGGGTGCGCTCGGTCACCGACACCAGCATGATATTCATAATGCCGATGCCGCCCACCAGCAGCGAGATACTGGCAATGCCGGTAAGTATCACGATGACCATGTTGATCATCTTGTTCATTTCCTCCAGCCACTCGCTGGCGCTGTACACATAGTAGCCGTTTTCGGTCTTGAGGATCGACATCAGTTCCTCTTCCATGGTGGTCTTGGCCTCGTTGGCAAAGTTTTCGTCGGTCATCACCGCCGTATAGTTGTTGACCGAGCTCTGGCTGGAGAGCCGCATCACGGTGGTGTAGGGCAGGTAAACGCAGTCATCATCACTGCCCTGCTGCATGGTGGGGTCACTGACCTTGGCCGCCAGCACGCCCACAATGCGGAACTTGTTGGCACCGATCTTGAGCGTCTGCCCCACACCGTTGCCGCCAAAGGCCACCCGGTTCAGGTAATCGCCAATGATGCAGACCTGCTTGTTGTCCTGCATATCCATGTACTGCAGGCCGCGTCCCTGCGCGAGCTGGTAGTTCTTCATTTCAGTGTAGTTCTCGTCCACACCGCTTATGTTGGACCAGCGGTAGCTGGTGGTACCAATCTTCAGCGTACCACTGGCATTGCCGCTGAACTCGATCTGGGGCGACACCGCCTTGATCAGGTCGGAATGCCGCTGGCAGATATCGTACATTTCCTCCACCGGCACGGTACGGGAGCCGTAGCCCCACACCTGAATGCTGAGGGTGTTGGTGCCCAGTGCGGAAAAGCTGTCCCGCATGCTCTTGGTCATGCCGTTGCCCAGACCCACGATGACGATGACCGCCATCACGCCGATGATGATGCCCA
>OLWJ01000569.1_pt1 | contig 13682 bp, 20 predicted proteins | sample 1674291 | NCBI WGS metagenome assembly OLWJ01 (sample SAMEA103958159, study PRJEB25191) | human gut metagenome | biome: human-associated habitat [ENVO:00009003]; feature: intestine environment [ENVO:2100002]; material: feces | place: Germany | collected 2013/2015
TGAAAAGTAAAGCATTAAATGCAACAAATTTTCGGCTCTGTTTTTGTGGATTTTAGCGTAAAGCAAACAGGCCGTCAAGTTTTCTCCGCTTGCAGCCGCCCTCTATTGTTCGATTTTACCAACGGTTTTCTGCTTTCGTGTCGCTTATGCTGTCAGACCAAGCTCCCGTAGGCATTCGCGGAACATTGTGCCGGCGCTCTTATAGCCGAAAATTTTTCTGGGATAGCTGTTGATCCAGTTCTCCGTAGCCGCGATTTCCTCTGCCGTGACCTTTGAGAAGTCTGTGCCTTTCGGGTGCCTGCGGCGAATCATGCCGTTCACATTCTCATTGCTCCCGCGTTCCCAAGAAGAATACGGATGACAATAGTACACCTTCGTCCGCTTATCTCCGGTGATGCAGGACTGTTCCAGCTTGTCGGCCAATGCAAACTCACTGCCGTTGTCCACTGTGATGCTCTTATAGATAATGCCAAACTTCTCTGCACCCAACTTCCGTTCCAGTGCATTGATTGCCCGCACGGTCGTCTCTGCGCGGCGATCTGGCACCACTATAATATTTTCGTTCCGGGTCTTGCGCTCAGTCAGCACCAGCAGCGCAACCGTGCTTTTCTTCTTGCCAGAATATACCGTGTCCATTTCCCAGTGTCCAAATTCTTCACGGTCTTTTACTTCCGCCGGGCGTTTTTCGATGCTCTCACCGGCAGGCGCACGAGCAGGATCTTTTGTTTTCACCTTTTTATAGTCGCCCTTATGCACTCCATGTCTGGGCAGAGCCTTTTGCGTCAAGTTCAGGAACACGCCCTTTTTGATGTAGCTGTATATGGTAGGCACAGATATATGCGTTTTGAATGTTCGTCCTTCTTCCAAGGCATAACCGTACACAGCAGCCGGTGAACAGTCCTTATCTATAATGGTCTGCTCGATATAGCTTGCAAGCTCATGATCCTTGCCAATCTTAAGGTTTGGTCCCTTCTCCCGAAGATGTGCCTGATACCTTTGTTCTGCAATATCCGGGCTATATGTAGGAATCAGCTTCCACGTCTTACCGTCCAACTTGTCGTAGCTGCCGCGTTTCAGTTCCCGGTACACCGTGGACGGGTCAACCCGCAACCTGTCTGCGATTTCCTTTACTCTCAGCCCATCTTTCAACCACTTTTCAATACGGATTCGGTCTGTAAGCGTAAGCTGTTTGAACACTCGCACGCCGTTTTCCTCCTTTCGACTATGGCGTTTATTTTCGTTTTAAGCGTAAATTATACGGTATACCGTTGTCAATTCGCAATTTTTCCACACTTTGCACATTTCCTTTGTGCAAAACTTCCAGACAAACAAAAAATCCCCCGCCAGCGATCCGGGTAGGATCACCAGCGGGGATGTAGTTTAGCTCAGTCGTCCCGGATGGGGAGTGCCTTTGCTCTCGTATACAATTCAGTTCCGGTTCCGTTACCTCCCAGAGCGTGATAACTCTTATAGAGGTATTCAATGTTCTTCAAACCGGGCAGGTCGATGTACCCTTTCTCGATGTAATGGGTACACGCCTGATACAGCCGGTCGTGGAGAATTGCCAGCAGACCGTTTTTGATTGCCTTGTTTTCCTCTTTCTGTGCCTTGATCTTCTTGGAGAGATTACGGTATGCAGCGGTCAGACCTGCCGCCACGATGCCGAAAAGCCATTGCGCCCAGTATTTGACGATAAATTCCAGCATCGTTTACTCCCTGCGATTCTTGTTGTCCTCCCCCACGTTACCGAAGTGGGCCACAGTAGTGGTTTCTGCGGATTTCTTTTCCATGTAATCTTCGAGCTTCTTCTTGGTGAAGTTGAACACGATCTGCACGATCCAGTCCAGCGTCCGCTCATTGATTGCCCAGTCCAGCCAGTCCGGGGTGTACCCGCGCAGTACGGCAATGACATGGGCTTTCTTTTCTGCGCCTGCGCCACTACCGAACTTTTCCTCTGCGTTGACGATCCACTTGTACACAGTCTTTGCGACCACAAGGCCGTAACCCAGACGTACCGCCGCCAGCGCCGTGACCACAAGGCCGACCACCATGAAGATGCAGGCCAGCCATTCAGGGAATGCCATCAAAAAAACTTTCAGAATGTTCTCCATTTTGTTTTCCTCCTACTCTTAACCCACCCAACGGCTCTTTACCGCACGGGTGTCGATGTGTACCCAGCCAGCAAGACGACCAGTTTTTACCGGGTAACGTCCGATGCCGCCGGTGTTTTTCAGCAGCGTTTCGGCGTAGGTCGCGAGCGTTTCCACGTCCACGCCCTGAATCCGAATATCTGCCGCCATACCGTAGCAATGCTGACTGTACGTTGCGCCCTTGACCGCCTTGTTATGGGCGGCAGTGCGATATGCGCTGGTGATCGTAACAGCCTTTCCAAAGTGATTCCGGATGTTCTGCAACAGTTTCACCAACACATCATCAATAAAGATGGGGTCAGTCCCATCCTTGCAGCGAAACTCTTTCACGGCAAAGTTTGCGGACAGTTTCTTGTTACCATCCTTTGCCAGTGAATAGGCTTTAATCGCCATTGTCGTTTTCTCCTTTCTGGCTCAATGCCATTTTGCAGCCGCTCGACCCACACTCAGCCACCAGCACGCCGAACTCGGCCCGTTCGGTGGCGGTGTTCTCGCCCTTGGCTTCCAGCCTGTCCAGCAGGCTTTCGCACAGATCGGGCCAGCTTTTATGCTGCATAGTCTTCGCCCGTGATGTTCTTGTAGTCGTCTGCGGTAATTTCACCGCTTTCCACGCGCGCGGCCAGAACTTTCTTCACGCCTGCACGGCGGGATGCGGGCATCTCTGCCCAAGTCTTAGTGCCTGCAATCAGGCGGTTTGCCCAGATAATGTTCATGGTGATACCTCCTTATTCCTTGTTCAGCGCTGCGTCCAGCTCACACAGCGCAGTTTCGATGTCGGCCAAACGCTTCTCGTTGGCTGCGTCCTGTTCGCACATTGCGTCCTCGACCTCGTCCACGCGGTCAGGCAGGCCGTCTTTCTCGGCCTGCTTCTTGGCTTCGGCTTCCTTCTCCTGCCGGGTGGGCAGATTGTCTTTTTTCCACTGAATCATGGTGACTGTCCTCCTTACTGGAATGCACCGCTGACGGCTTCGATGTAGCCGCCGGTGCCGGATGCGCCGCGGCTGACGCTGATGCGGAAGTTGAACGCCGCGCCGTTGGCGGCAGTGCTGTTGGTGAACACGATATTCACGCCCTTCTGGACTTCAGTCGTGGCATCCTGCCAGACCGGGGAGCTGTCGAGTGCGTTGTTGGTCACTTCGGCTTTGAACTTCGCATCATCGGGGATGGAGCCGGTCACCTGAAGCACGGCAACGGTAATGTCGCCGTCCACGGCCAGCGGGGTGGTCAGCGTCACGGTGGCGCTGGTAACGCTCTTGGTGAACGTAGCGCTCAGGCTGGTGCTTTCCTTGCCGTCGTTCGCGGTGATCTGGATGGTGTGGCTGCCGTTGAGGATGCGCTGGAAATTTTCGGCGGTACTGCCCTGCCCGAAGGTCAGTGCAGTACCGCTTGCAACGCCGGTTCGGGTCGCGGTGGTCTTTCCGTCCAGCTTTTCGGTGACAGTCAGAGCGTCGCCGTCTGCATCGGTAACGGTGTAGCCGAAATTGAAGGGTGCGTTCTTCTCCCCCAGATTCGTGGAGCTGGCGTTGATGGCCGGGGCAGTGTTGGTGCTGACCGTGCCGTCGCCAGAGACCACGAGTTCAGAGGGAAGTACAAAAGCGGGGCGAACACCGTAGGCGTAGTTGTAGCCCCAGAAGCCGTCGGAACCATCAGGCTTGACGTACCAGACGTTGCTGCTGTAGTTGGCGCCCGGAGAGCGCAGCCACCATTCGGCAGCGCTGCTGCCGTTGTATGCGACACGCTTGCTTGCGCTATCGAAATAGGACAGCTTTGCACCTTCGGTGTTCATGTAGCTTACGCCGCTGAACCCGACCTCCGTGCCAGACAGCAGGAACACCTTGGTCGAAAGGCCGTTTGCGCCGCTCTGAACGCCGCTGTTGGTATACGGAATCTTGACCTGCTTGATAACCGCTCGAATCTGAGAATCAATCAGGTTGTAGAAGGTTCCGTTCAGATAGGTGTGAATGCCGGAATCCTTGTAAGAGATGTTGTTACCGAACGTGCTCGTGGTGTAGATGTCCTTCATCACAACCCAGACGCCGTTGCAGCTTGCATCATAGGCGCTGCTGGGCAAGCCCTGATGCACGATGATGAAGTCTTTGGACGCGCCGTTGACTTTGATTTTGACAATGCTGCCAACGGCTTTTGTGCCCAGTTTTACGTTTGCCATTGTTACCTCCTTGTTTTCGTTCAGGCCCACGGCATGATCTCCGCAGGCCGCGTGTTCTGCGATACAGAGAGGGACAGGGCTTTGTGCTGCTTCTTGTAGATGCAGCGGCATTGCCTCGCCCGCCGTCTGTCACGCGCGAGTTTGTTCGAGTTGATTTTTCGATGGATAGGGATTTTACAGTCAAGCAATTTTTCGAGCCGGTCAGCGTACTTGCGGCGTAAAGAGTAAGTATCACCATGGGCGGCATGGGCATCCCACGCATCAAAGCTCCGCAGGATTTCCTGCTTGGTCACTTCGCCTGCGGGGTATGCCGTCTCCCAATATCTGATTTTGTTCTTCATCCGCTTGGAGCTATCCCGGCGCAGCTTTTGGATGACCGCGCCGGTGTCGGTCAGGTAGCTATGGAATCCCAGAAAATCAATACCGTTCCGTAGCGGGAAAATGGCGGTTTTCTGGTTCAGCTCAAGGCCGTAACTGTCCATGAGCGCCCGAACATCCCGGAGAATGCACTGCAATTTCTTCTTGTCCGAACAGATGATGTAGAAATCATCCATGTATCGGCCATAGTATTTGATGCGGTACTTTTCTTTGATGATGTGGTCGAACTCGTCCAAAAACATGAGGGCGAAAAGCTGGCTCGTCTGGTAGCCAAGCGGCAAGCCGTCCTCCATCACGTCGATGTAGATGCAAAGCAGCTCATAGACACGCGGGTCAACGCCGCGCTTGTCCAGCACGGCTTTGAGCCTGCGTTTTAGCTTCCGGTGGTCGATGCTGGCGAAGAAATGCCGCACGTCGCCTTTCAGCACCCAGCCGTCCGAGCCGTGGCCCTCACGGCGGTAATAGTCCACCATGTGGGTTTTCAGGCGCATCAGGCCGTCGTCTGTGCCTTTTCCGGTCTGGCTGGCGTGGCTGTCCCGGATAAAGCTCTTTGTCAGGGCATCATACAGGATGTTATCGACCAGAGCGTGCAGCACCACCTTGTCCACAAATGCGGGGGCGTGTACCATGCGGCGCTTCGGCTCGTAGACGGCAAAGACCTCAAACTTACTTGGCACATAGCGTATCTGCTGCCGAATGCTCCCGTCTGGCTGCCGCACATTGCAGACAGCCAGCTTACGGGAGAGCTTTTCCGTGCAGGCCAGCGCCTGCGCCTCGTACTCGATTGTTTTGCCTTTACTGCGCTTTCCCTTCCGGGCTTCAAGGTAGGCTTTGTAAAGTACCTCAAAGCTGCACAGTTCTTCGTATGTCAAAATGACCCTCCGCTGGTTCGCGTTACGGTAGTGGGCTGCATCCGGCAGGGATGGCCCACCTCAGCGGGATGTATTTATCACTTGCCTGCATCGGCAAGCGACAGGATGCGGTTTCCTTTGATGGGCGCACTGCTTTCAGCTTATGCCTACTCGTCACACGGTTCCATCAGAGCGGGGCGAACACCATAGGAGTTGTTGTACCAGTTGTTGTTGTTGGAGCCATCGGTGTTGACGTTCCAGACGTTGTTGTTATTGTTGGTGTTCGGAGAGCGCAGCCACCAAATGGCAGCGTCAGACAAACAAACCGCACCCTTTATGCAAAGCGGTTGCCCGCTGTGCGTTTACGGTTCCGGGTAAAGGACGGCTTTCAGGGCGGCAGCCTGTTCGGTCAGCCGTTTCCGTTCCGCTTCTGCCCGGAGTTTTTCGGCACGTCCGCGTTCCGACGTGAGCCACTTCATCGCCGGGTATTTTACGTCCGTGACCTTCTTTGTCCAGATACCGGCTTTCTTCGCACTGATGATACCTTCCTCCGTGCAGATGGTCAGGTATTCCAGTAGCAGAGAGCAGCCGTCCACAACTGCGCCGATCTTCTCAACGCGCTTGTCGTAGTCGGTCTGGAAATTGACGTTGTTCGCCGCGTGTGCATCCAGCAGGATTTGCCGGGCAGTCAGCCGGATGCCCTCACCGTACAGACGGAAAGTGCTTTTGGAAAAGCCCTCCCTGTCCCGTGTGTCGAGTGCATGGACGGCAGTGCCGCACACCTTCTGGATGTCGCGCACATCTTCGAGCGCCGCGACTTTCTGGATGATCTTCCGGGCATCGCTCCGGCTGATGTCGTCGGTGACAATGCGGGTTGCCCTCTGGGTGTACCGCAGCAGCTCCCGCGCATTCGCGCCGACCTTGAATGTTTCAGCCATCAGAACTCCACCCTCGCCTGTTCTGCGTTCCACACGCCCTTGACGGCCAGACCGTCAAGACTGCCGAACGTGGCAGAAAAAGGATTCTTGGTGACGTTCGTGCCGAACTTCAACTCGATTGCCTTAATGCTGGCGTTCATCGCGGCCACGCTGGCGCGGATGTCACCGTGTGCATTCTCTGCAGAGTTGTGGGCATCGACGGCAGAGCTGATTTTCTGGTCGGTCCGAGCCTTGGTGTATGCGTCCACCGTCGGGCGCTGCGATTCAGACAACTTGCCATCCGCATCCAGTGTTGCCACGCCGCCGGGGGCACCGGCCTGTTCTGTTTTCAGATAGCTGGATTCATCGTTCGACACGCCGGGGACAGCGACGTTCACATTTCCGTATGCCATGGTTATTCCTCCTTCGGCTTTTCGCCCTGAATGATTCGGTACTCCGCAGTCAGTGCTTCCACCGGGGCTTTCCTTGCCCAGATACAGATTTTCCCCGCCTGCGTTTCACAGGTCTGGCAAACACCGCAGTCCATCGCGGCGGTCAAACTGTTCGGCGACAAGATGATGTCTGCGCGATCGGTCGCCGTCACATCTGCGGCAGTGATGTCGTAACGCATGGGGTATTCCTCCCACGTTTCATCCTCCACCCAGCCGTCTGCCTTGATCGTGACGGGTACAGAGGACAGCCGGTCAACCTTTGCCCTGTCCATTTCCTGCATTGCTTCCAGCGTTGCATTGGACAGCTCACTTGCCAGACTTGCCGCATACTTCTTTGCTTCCTGTGCTACCAGTTTCAGGTGGGTTACGAGTGCGATAATATTCATTCACGCTTGTCCTCCCTAAAAAAGCAGGCGAGACCGCCATGTGACGGTCTCGCCCCTCATACTTCTTTGGTAAGGTCAGTCAGCTTATGCGCCGAAAACCTCGGTCAGCATCGCGGTCACATCGCCGTCGGATGCGACGGTGCCGTGGATCACATCGGACGGCTCAGTGTACACGGTGGTGTCCACGCCGTCGATGGTGATATGGCCGTTGGTCTCGCTGGCGGCGGTCTTGGTGGCACCAGCAGAAATGCCCTTCAGCTTTTCGCCCTCTGCATTGGTCATCAGACGCTTGCCGGTCTCAGCGGCCACGAAGTCGGCAGGCTTCTTGCCGGAATCGGTCATGTTGCCGCTTTCATCCAGAGCGGCGAAGTTGCCAGCGGTGGCGTTCTTCACCTTGTCGGCCTTGCCGCTGATGTCCACATACAGACCATCGTCCTTCAGAACCAGGGCGTTGCCGGCAGCAGTGGAAACATTGACCTTGACATCCACCTCATAACCAGCGATGGTAACGGTGGTGGAAGCATCCTTGCCGGTGGCCTTGGCCTTGTAGGTATCGACCAGAGCGGACATATCGAGGAAGCTGTAGGAGCAGCTGTCAGGGTTCTGGCCCTTCACAGCCAGAACCATAACGGGCTTACCTGCCAGCTTGGGGTCGGTAGCGCCGGGGTAGGTCTCGGTGCTGAATGCGAACTTCTGCACGAAGGTGGTCTTAGCCTGATCGAGGAACAGCTCCTTCGGGAAGTCGAAGGTGAATGCCGCAGTACCGGACTTATCAGCGCTAGTGTAGAAGCTGACAGTGTTGCCGGAAACGCCCAGAGACTTAATGGCCTTGGAAACGTCGGTGTTGATGTTGTCGATCTCGGCCTTGGTCTTTTCGGCCAGAGCCTTCAGAGCAGCCAGACGGACGAGAGCATTTGCATTGTAAGCCATAGTAAAATACCTCTTTCTTATTTGTTCATGATAAAATATCCGGCTGCCCAGACTTCCCGGACAGCCGGTCGATTACAGATTGTGCATTACTCGCCGAAAATCTCAGTGAGCATTTCGTTTGCTTCGTCGTCCGAAGCAATGGTCACAGCGGTAGCGCCCAACGGGGCGAGGTCGCCTGCGGCGTTCTGAATCACATACGGGGTAGCTACGCCGTCCACGATGACGGAAAGCAGCTGGCCGATGTAGGCAGTGGGATTGGTCTTTGCGTATGCCTGCGCGGTTTCCATGGACGGCCACACGGCGGTCTCATCCAGTGCGAAAGCGTCCTGCCGCTTCATAGCCAACGGGAACTCCATGTCGGAATACTTTTTTGCGGTATTGTTCACAGCCATTGTTCAGCCCTCCTTTAACCCAGCGTGACCTTCAGCACTGCGGCGTTGCCATAGGCAACAGCAGGCTCAAAGACCCACACATTGTAGTCCTTGGCGGCATAGCCGTTCGCACCCTCAACGGGAACAGCGGACTTGACAAAGGTGCTGGTGACATCTGCGTTCATTGCGGTCTCGTTGATGACCTTGGTCACGCCCTTTGCGGTCGCAATGCAGGCAATCGCCACACGCTGCGTACCGGCAGGCACGTTGATGGTCAGCGTACCGGCAGCATACGCCTTGCCAGTCTTGCCCAGTGCGCGGATGGCCGCACTGTCCAGAGCAGGCTTGCTGGCGGCCGCGCCGTAGAACACGTTGCGGAACGGGGTGTAGGCGGCGGTGTCTTTGGTCTTGCTGCCTGCCGCAATGGCAACCGCCGGGCTGGATGCAGCACCGAGATTGTCCTTTGCGGTCACGCCTGCGCCGTGGGTGGCAGTGACGCGGTACTTCAGGCTGGACACGGCATTGTCGCCGCCTGCATCGCCGACGATGAAGCCCGCGCCGTTGTTGTTATCAGAGCCAGCGGTCAGGGATGCTGCGCTTGCAGTTGCCACCTGAGTGGTCGCCGCATTGGTGATACGCTCGACCTTCCAGTTGGTGGCGGTAACGCCAGTGGCCGGGCCGTACTGGTAGGAGCCAGCATTCAGCGTTGCGCCAGAGTAGGCCGCAGCAGCTACCTTAGTGCCGGCCTCAACAGCACCAGCACCGGTCAGCGTGAACGTGCCGATGGACGGCTCGGCGGTGATGCTGGGCTGGAGCCGCTTGCTGAAAATCTCGGTCAGGGCATCCATGACGCTCTTGCCTTTGGTGGAGAAAGTGGCCGTGCCGTTCTGGCTCTTGGTCAGGTTGCCGACCTGCGTATAGCCACCGGCCAACGTGATGTTCTCCCGCAGGATGACCTTATCGGCATCCACGGAACCGGTCATGGCCGCCCACGCAGAACCGTCATAGAAATAGGCGGACTTCTCATAGGTGGAGCCGTCCACGGTGGTGGTCACGACAAAGACATCGCCCTTCTTGGGCTTCACGTCCGTGTTCTGGGCGAAGTAGCCGGAGATCACGCTGTCGTCGGAAGTGGACAGGTCAGCTTTGGTCGCGGCGTACACCGTGCCGCCCAGACCGCCGGAGACAGCTTCCAGCTGTTCCTTGGTGGCATAGCCGGAAAGATCAACAGTGGTATCGTCCAGCAGGACGACCTCATCATTGACCTTTGCGTAGATGTCGTAGTGCTGCGTCTTGTCGTTCATGACAAGATACATGATGTTTTCCTGCGCTGCGGATGCGTCAGGGATGGCTTCCGCCACCTCAAAGCGGGCATGACCTGCCTTGGAGATGGACTTGAGCCACTCCTGCTGCAAGCGTGCAGCGGTGGATTTGAGAGCTTCGAGGGTCACAAACTTGTTGTCTGCCATATAAGCCTCCTGTTATGCCGGTGTTTCGTTCAACTTTCTGCGGGGAAAATCTCGTCCAGCATCTTGTCCGTGTCTGCTGCAGAGACGACTTCATCCTGTGTGATACCGCTGGTCGATGCGGAGATCGTGCCGTCTGCCGACACGGAAACGCCAGAACCGATTTTCACGCCGCCAAGCCGGGTAGCCGTTGCAACTGGCAGCACATAGGCGGAGCCACCGCCCGTTGTACCTCCCGGTGCCCACAGCGCCACCGTGGCGGACATATCCGCCGTCGGGATGTTCCTTGCCCAAAAGCGCAGGACACCGGCAAGAGCCTGCACCGTCGGACAAAGCCCGGCACGCTTTGCGACCTCAAGGGCCGCTTTATGTAAGGCAACACTGGGGAACATTTCCTCCGTCACGTCGTCAACTGCAACATCGACAACACACCGGAAGTCATCCATCCCCAGCATTTCCTCGTCATCAGATTCCCGCTGCCAGTCCCAACCGTCTGCGGGGATCGTGATGTCCTTGATGATAGCAGCCCCGCCAGAGCTGCCCTGCTCCTGAATAAGAGCCTTGACCTGTTCTTCGCTTACAACGTCCCCGGATTCCTTGAGGGATTCCATGGCATTGCCGACGGCGGCGGTGATGGCATCGGCGTGAGCGGAAGCATCCTTATTGTGCTTCTCGATTTCCGCCTTGACCATCTTTGCGAGAGCCTGCATCTGCGGGTCAACGGTAATGCTGATATTGGCCTTGTTCGACACAGCAAGCAGCGCCGACAGCTCAATCTCAAAATCGCCGTTCACTTTCGTGGACGGGACTTCCACGCCGCGCTTATCCTGCATAATAAACAGGAGTGTTTCGGCATCGTCGTTCAGCCTGCCGTAAACGCCCACCTGATGCATGATGTACGTTTCATCCGCACCGGTGATCTGGATTTTTACCCGCCGAGCCGTCTCACCGCCGCTTTCAACGGTTTCGATGTTCAGCAATTTCAGGTCATGTGTTTCGCCGCTTACCCCGGTTTCCCCCGAAAGGTCTGCGTCAGCCGTACCGGTGCCGCTCACAGCGCGGGTGATTACCAGCGCACCACCGGAGAGAGATTCCGACAGCAGGGCGGCACCGGCGGCGGTGTAGCTAGATTTTTCCCAACTCACGTTGTCTGTCCTCCAATAACAATGTTTATCGCCGTGTGCGACCGTTCAACGGTGCCCGCCGTAAAGGCTCGTGCTTTCACTGCCTTTGCTTCAACGGCACCGGGCAGCGCCACGGCAACCTGCATTTTCGATCTTCCGACCGCACCGGCAACATACGCCTTTGCGCCGATTTCCCGCGGCTTGATCCTACCGGGGACCTTTACGGTGCAGGATGTCGCCATGCTGCAGGGTGCGGCGGCGATATAAGCGGGCGACCGTTCATGCGGTTCGACGATGTAGATGATGTGCTCAAGGTGAGCGGTACAGCGCCTGGCATAACCAAGGCGCTTTTCAATTTCTTCCGGTGTGTAGTAAATGACACCATCATCGGTAATGTCTACGTTCATTCGCCAGTAGCCCGGCCTTCCTCCGTAGTCATACCATTCACTTATCTTCACATTCGGATAAATCGAGGACAGCGCCTTTTGGACTGCCCACTCCGTTCCGCAGTACCGACGGACTTCCAGTGCAGTTTTGATGATCCTGCGCTTTGTTTCAATCGGATAGCTGGTGTCGTACCAGTCAACGCGGAACTGAACCGCAAGAATATCCAGAACCGCCTCATCTGCACGGTCAATATCCGTGTAGATTTTCAAGCGTTCGGCAGCTTCCAGTTCCTTCTTGCGCCGCTCCCTGAAAACTGCATCAAGGATCTGTACCCATGGCTCTTTGGCAACATCAGGCGGTAGCCCTTCGACTAGGCCGACTTCGTGGAGTTCAATCATCTTCGATTCCTCCGTATGTCACCTTGCAGCTTCGGAGCTTTGCCACCTGAATTTCGGAGACGGTTGTTTCGACCGGTGTCAACAGACGTGGGCGTTTCGCACCAGCTTCCCGTACACGCATAATCAGCTCCGCCGGTTCGATGTCCCGGCCGATTTTTCTCTGCCAGGTTTCATACTCCTTCACAGCTGCTTCCACATTTTCCTGAATCGTCGATGCATTCTTGACATTGCTCAAGGCAATATGGTAAGTAAGCTCGATGTCATACGGGATTTCTTTCGGCGCATGGCAAAGAACCAGATCACCCATCGGGCGCTTTACCGTGTCGAAATATTCCTTCATTCCGGTACATTCTTCCCTTGTCGGAACTCTGCCTCCGGCCATCAGAAAGTAAATGTGGATCGTGTATCCTTCCTTGCAAACGATCTTCGTATCTGCCACATCGGACCGCCAGCTCGATGCAAAGTATTCATAGGCATCCACCGGACCGGCCACGGAGAAAATCGAAGGTGCATAGTTGATACGTCTGGTAAATGAATCGTCACCTTCCGTATCCGTACCGCCCGTGCTTGCCGAAACACTTTTTGCCCCTGACACATACGGGATAGGATCCACCAGCACATTGATTTCGCCTTCGGCAATCCCATCGCTGTTGCTTCCTGCCTCATCCGCCACGGCAACTACGTCCACGGTCAGTTCGCCGGGTAAGATCTCCGCATACTTTTCGGTTTTGAAATACCGTTTGTCTGCCGTTCTCACCTGTGTTCCTTCCGGGATTCCGGTTGCACTCGTTCTCGGCGCAGACAGTGTGAATCGAATAACCGCCGTGGCTTTTCCGGCTTCCAGGCGTTCCACTCCAACAAGCGGAGCAAGGTTGTCCAAATTCGGCCCCGTGCTCGTAGGCAGCAGTTCCGCTTTCAGACACGCCGTGCTGTACTCCATGTTGTGATGCGAACGATGTGCCAGTGTCAAAAGGACAAGCCGTGCTTCAGAACACCGTTCCAACGATACCTCACCGTTGAAAAGTTCTTTGTTGTACTTGCCAAACAGTGCCTTGCAATCGGCCACAGCTTCTTCCAGCGTTTCTTCGCCTTCAATGTCGATGTCCGGGATGTTCTCAAACTCTTTTATTTTAGACAAGCTCGTACACCACCTTTGGAATTACAACGCCATGCAGCACATCACTGTCCAGCCAGTCCACCCGCACCACTCTTGCCCGCGGCTCAAACGATGCGGTTTTCTCTGTTACCTCAGCCACATATAATCCCTTTGCCACCGGAAGTGGCTTATCGACAAATATGTTTGGATTGATTCCGAGTTCTCTGTCGCCCTCTTGGCTCCCGATTGGTGTGGAATACAGTGTGCGAAGGCACTTTGCAATGTCCTGCACTTCTTTTTGTTTTTCGCTGTCACCGGACAGCTCAACCACCGTGCTGCTGAAGTCGATCATATGTACTCCTTTATGGTCAGGCTCACCTTGCACTGCATCAAAAGCCCGTGTTTTATCACCGAATCCCAGCTGTCGCTTATTTCAGTGACCCGAAACTTGTTTTGCGATACCGGTGCAAACCCGATAATCAGGTAATGAATCTCTCCGTTCTCTGACATTTCTGTCAGACGGTTCAGCATCTTGCGAGGATTCACGCCGAGTGCTGCATCCAGAAGAATATCAAAGGTGTACTCTCTCAGTTTCGGTGATAAATACTC
>OLWJ01000570.1_pt1 | contig 13664 bp, 8 predicted proteins | sample 1674291 | NCBI WGS metagenome assembly OLWJ01 (sample SAMEA103958159, study PRJEB25191) | human gut metagenome | biome: human-associated habitat [ENVO:00009003]; feature: intestine environment [ENVO:2100002]; material: feces | place: Germany | collected 2013/2015
TCTTGATTCAGGCGATCATGACACGGAAAATAACTATCATCATTATAAAGACCTTAGCTGGGAAAGCCCAACTGTACAGACAGGACAGATTGCCGGTGACTGCGTTGATGTAAACACAGAAAATCCAAAGGTTGCAGAGTATCTTAACAATGTTTACGGCGATTATATCAACATGGGTGTTGATGCATTCAGAATGGATACCGAAAAGCATGTATCAAGACTTACTCTTAACCAGTTCTATTTCCCATCATGGCTTAAGACAGGCGGAAAGAATTTCTATGTATTCGGCGAGGTTTGTACTCGTGTAAGCGAGTTTTGGAATCATAACATCCCTGCAATTTCTGCTCCTTTCTATACTTGGGCAGAAACAGACAGCAATTATATCAATGCTCTCGGCGATGATCAGCTTGAAAATGTAAACCTTACAAATGCTCACTATGCAAGCAATTCATCTACAAGTAATCAGCCAACTTCTGATAATGTTTATCTTAATGGTATTACATATCATACTCCTGATTACAGTAAGGGCAATGGCACAGGCGTTATTGACTTCCCAATGCATTGGAACTTCTCTACTGCCAGCAATGCATTTACCCGTGCTCTTGAAGAGGATCCATATTATAATGATTCAACATGGAATGTAACTTATGTTGACTCTCATGACTACGGTCCTGATATGGATACTCGTTATAATGGCGGTACTCAGGCTTGGGCAGAAAACCTTTCACTTCTCTTTACATTCCGTGGAATTCCATGTCTATACTATGGTTCAGAAGTTGAATTCCAAAAGGGTGTAAGTATAGACCTTGGTCCAAATGCTCCTCTTTCAACTTTAGGTCGTGCATATTTCGGCGATTATCTTGAGGGTGATGTTTCAGCTACTGATTTCGGTGAATATAGCGCATCGGGAACAGTTGCCGAAACTCTTAATTCTCCGCTTGCTGTTCACCTTAAACAGCTGAATATGATTCGTAGGGCAGTACCTGCTCTCCAGAAAGGTCAGTATACAAAGGACAGCGAATATGTAACCGGTAATATGGCATTTATCCGCCGTTATACAAATTCAAGCGAAGGCGTAGACAGCCTTGCACTTGTAACTATTTCAGGTGGAGCTACATTCAAGAACATTCCTAACGGCAAGTATATTGACGCTGTTACAGGTGATGTTAAGACTGTTACAAATGGCACACTTACAGTAGGCAGTATCGGTAAAGCCAACATGAGATGCTATGTAGCTTGCGGTTCAGGCTTCACAGGCATTGACGGTAAGATCGGTACAAACGGTACATATCTTAAGTAATTAAATAATTAAATAATTATAATTACAACTAAGAGGATGGAGTAAAATTCATCCTCTTTTTGTATATATTTGCAGATAAATGAATATTTTTGCTAAAATGTATATAAATATGACATAATCTTAATTATAAATAAGACACTTTAAAGCATTTTGTATCTTTTCTTTTGCTTTAAAATGTGATATAATGTTCTTTAATGGTAATTATAAATTTACTAATCTTTATTGTAGGAAGTGATTTTGATGGGCAGTTATTCAGATAACACACCGGCTATCCATGACTTGGCACAAAAAATGATCTCAAATTCGATGATCGATACAAGTCTTTATTCAAAGTATAATGTTAAGAGAGGACTTCGTGACCTTGACGGTAAGGGTGTATTAACAGGCCTTACAGATATTTCCACAATTATCCAGAATAAAGAAGTTGATGGTAAGCTTGTTCCTTGCGACGGTGAGTTGTATTATCGCGGATATAATGTAAACGATATTGTCGGCGGTATTCTTGAGGATGATCGTTTTGGTTTTGAAGAAGTTGTTTACCTTCTTCTTTTTGGCGAAATGCCAAATGTCGCACAGCTTAAGGATTTTAAGGAATTGCTTGTAAAATACAGAACTTTACCGCAGAACTTTGTTCGTGATGTTATTCTTAAAGCACCGAGTGAAGATATGATGAACTCGATTGCTCGAAGCGTACTTACTTTGTTCTGTTACGATGATAATCCTAATGATACATCGGTAGATAATGTTCTTCGTCAGTGTATTCAGCTTATTTCAGTATTTCCGATGCTTTCGGTTTACGGTTATCATGCATATAACCACTATCTCCGTGACAAAAGCCTTTATATTCACCGTGCAGAGCCTACTATGTCCACAGCGGAGGTTATTTTGTCATTACTTCGTCCTGACAGAAAATACACACCGCTTGAGGCAAAAGTTCTTGATATGGCGCTTATTCTTCATATGGAGCACGGCGGCGGTAACAACTCTACATTTACAACTCATGTTGTAACTTCTTCCGGTACAGATACTTATTCGGCAATTGCAGCGGCTTTGGCATCTCTTAAAGGTCCTAAGCACGGCGGTGCAAATGTTAAAGTATTCTATATGTTTGAGGATATTAAAAAGCACATAAAAGACTGGAAAGATGACGAAGAAATTGCAGATTACCTTGAAAAAATACTCGAAAAGCAGACATTCGACAGAATGGGTCTTATCTATGGTATGGGTCACGCTGTTTATACAATTTCTGACCCTCGTCAGATTATTCTTAAGGGCGCAGTTCAAAAACTTGCAAAAGCAGAAGGCTATGATGAGGACTTTGAACTTTATGAGAGAGTAGAAAGACTTGCTCCGCAGGTTATCGGCAAAAAGCGTAAGATTTATAAAGGCGTTGCGTCCAATGTCGATTTTTACAGCGGCTTGCTTTACAGTATGCTCGACATTCCTTGTGAGCTTTATACACCGATGTTCGCTACAGCCAGAATTGCAGGTTGGAGCGCACACAGACTTGAGGAAATCGTAAATGGCGGTAAGATTATCCGTCCTGCTTATATGAGTATTTCTACAACAAAGAATTATACTCCACTTGATAAAAGATAATATTAAAAATTTAGGCGGATACTTGCAAAGAGTACCCGCCTATTTTTTCGTAAAAGTTATGGTTTGGCGGAGTGTCGGTCGGGCATTGAAATTTAGCAAACGCTAAATTATCCTCCCAAAAACAAAAAAAGTTTACTCAATTTTTCAAAAATTGCGGGTTTGGGCAGCACACATAAAAATCTTCCGATATAACAATTTATCAGGTGCAAACAGCTACGCTGTTTGCATACTTGCACCGAGTTTGAAAAAACAGGCGGTAGCCTTTTGGGAAAAATTGCTTATTTATTGTTTATTGAATGGCTTTCTTGTTGCTATCGCATTTAAGGGTATTCGCCGTTGCGTTCAAGCCGCCAAACAGCAAGCCGTTCGGCTATCGTTAGATTGCATACACGGAAAGTATTTGTGGGCTTTGCCCACACCCACGACCTTTGAAAAGGTCGACCAAACTTCTATAGTTGCTTTTCCAATTTATTCCGCTAAATCATAATTCATTAATGTTGCCCCAACATAAAAAACTCCCGCCCGAGCGAGAGTTTTTAACATTTTATTTATAAGATGTTGAAAGTGAAACTGTACCGTCTGATTTTCCGTTATTATCAATATGATAAACTAAATTGTTTTTTTCATCAATAGTGCTTGCAGACTGCCATAACCAGTTTACTTTTGATGAGCCGTCAGCTGTTGCTTCAAAAGTTACAACAACCATTTCTCCGCCTTTAGTGTAGTCATAGCCTGTGGTTATGTCAGAGCCGTTTAAGTTGATTTTTCCGGCTATTTTTGCATTGATAATACCATTTGTTGTAGCTGGTTTCTGGAGCAGAGCGGATTTAACTTTTAATTTTGATGAATCATATGTGATTTGTGCCTGATAGTTTGTTAAAACTACAGTGCTTTTAACCGAGTAGGTAACTGTTATTGTTTGACCTTTCTTTAAGTCAAGAGTTACATCTTCGTTAGATTTTTCATCGGAGTTGTTTTTGTCAGATGAATTGTTATTTGATTTGTTGCCCGAATTATTGCCTGAATTATTGTTTGAATTGTTGTTTGAATTGTTGTTTGCAGCCTTGCTTGATGAATTATTGTTAGAGTTGCTGTTTGCTTTTGATGAATCGGAAGAGCCGCTTGATTCTGACTTTTCAGAGCTTTGAGCAGACTCGGACTTTGATTCAGAACCCGAACTTTGTGAATTTCTGCTTTCAGAAGTTACTTCGCTTTCTGATTTGTCGTTTGCAACAGTTGTGTTTTCAGCGGCAGAAGCAGTGCTTGTTACGGTCGCAGCGGTTGATGAACTCTCATCTTTATTACCGCAGCCTGTCATTACACTTGCAAATGATGTTGAAACGGCAAGTACGGCAATCAAAAGTGCAACAGAAAGCCTCTTTGCTTTATGCTTTGAATTATTCATAAAATCATTCCTTATCTAATGTTATTGTTCCTATTATAGCAAAATATATTATAAAAATAAAGCGTAATTATTTAAATAATAATTTGCAAAATTTGACATTGTAATTTAATTTTTTCTATGATATAATAGATATGTGAAAACTGAATGAATTTTTAGGAGTGTTTGAATTGAAATTAGCAAAAATTATTGCAGTAGGACTTTCTGCTGTAATGCTTACTACAGGCTTTTCTGTATCTGCTCTTGCGGCACAGACAACCGAATCCACCGTTTCTACTCCGGGATTTAAGACATATGACGCATTATATGCTCACGCTGTTTTAAACTCTGAAGATACACAGTCTTGGCTGAGATGGCAAAGTGTACACGATGAGAACTTTAACGAAATAGACAGTAATAAAAAGTATTTCTTCCTGCCTTCCTCGGCAAACGGAGAAAAAGTTGATATTTACAACGCTTATTCATCACCGATTACAATAAACGGTGTTACTATTGACTCACATAAGTCGGGTTCGATACCGTACAATACAAATGTTGAGTATAAGGTAAATGCGGGCGGCAAAAACTTTACTTTGATTTTTATGAAATCAACCGCAGAGTCCGCCGTATATATCAATAATGACAATGCCGACGGTAACGGTACGGAGCTTATCACATACCTTAATCGTGATAAGAGTAATTCCGCAAGCGCAACAGCCGCAATTATCGATGCAGACGGTACAATTGAAACTGCCGATGTTAAGAAAATAAAGGGAAGAGGAAACTCAACCTGGGGCAAGGCTAAAAAACCGTACAATGTTACTTTTAAAGATAATGTAACAATCGGTTCAATGGACAAGTGTAAAAAATTTTCAATGCTTGCAAATTATCAGGATGATTCTCTTTCAAGAAACAGATTTTTGTATGACCTTTCAGATGCGGTAGATATGCCGTACGCTTCCGATTCACGCTATGTAGATTTTTACTCTGACGGCTATTATTGGGGTTCATATCAGATGTGTCAAAAGATTGATACAGGTAAGACAAATCTTTTAAGTGACATTGATGATAAAGGCTACCTTAACAAGGACGGCTCAATCAACGAAAACTTCCAATTTGTATGCGAGGTTGACGCAAGTGCTACTGATGATGATTATCACTTCACTTCATCAAGCGGTAATAAGATTACATTAAAAACTCCCGAGCTTGCACCGGGGGACAAAGGCTACAACGAAGTTAAAAATTATGTAAAAAACAAATTTGATTCTTTTTACAATGCAATTAAAAGCTCAAGTGCAAATCTTGCCGATTATGCCGATGTTGATTCTGTAACAAAGATTTATCTTATAAACGAACTCGGCAAAAACTGGGATTCGGGCGTATCAAGTCTTTACTTTACATATAAGCAGGACGAAAACGGCAATTGGAAATTCTACGGTTCTCCTGTATGGGATTACGATAACTCGCTCGGTAACGCAAAGGGCGTTGAATGGGATCTCGGAAATATAGGAGTAAATGACTATGAACAGTATAGCGGTTGGTGGTGCAAATACAAAGATAAAGGTAAAAACAGCAGCAGCACAAACAATGTTATGAATCTGATTTCGAGAAATAAAAATGTTATTAAGGCTGCACCGCAGGTTTGGTTTGAGGACTTTGTTCCGGCTCTCAAAACATTTATGTCAAGCGGAGTAAGTGAGGGAGAAATTTATTCATCTGATGTTTATTATAACTACCTAAAGGGCAGTGCAGAGATGAACTACAAGAGCGGTTGGTTGCTCAATACAGGCAGCTGGATTGCAGACCACAGCAAACTCAATGTAGCTACCTTTGACTATTCCACAGGCAAATATACAGTAAGCAATACTGCTACAAAGTACAGCAACAATTTTGACGGAAAGTACAATTATTGTGCCGATTGGCTTACAAGCCGTGCGGCTTGGCTTAGCAACGAAATGTATGCTGACTACGAACCGTCAAATCCAAGAATTGAAAATGACCTTAACAATGACGGAATTTTAGATGTTCGTGATGCAACGGCTCTTCAGCTTTACATTGCAGAAAGTGCAACACTTGACATTGAAGGTGTAAAAATGGCTGATATAAACAAAGACGGAATTATTGATGTGAGAGATGTCACAGCTTTACAGCAGATAATTGCACAATAAAATTAAAATTTTTATACCGCTTGATTTCGGAAGATTTCAAGCGGTATTTTGCTTTTTAAAAGTCATATTTCTATTATTTAATTATAAATTTACACAAAATTTATTGAAAAACTTACGGTAATGGTATATAATGTATTTGTGAAAATTTTGGGTATTATTGAGGATAGTATTTGATTTAATTATGGAGGTTATTATGAGAAAGACTAAAATTGTTTGTACAATTGGTCCTGCCTGCAACAATAAAGAAACCTTGCTTGCGATGATCAACGCAGGTATGAATGTTGCTCGTATTAATATGTCACACGGAGCATATGACGATTTGGAAAACACTTTTAATGTTCTCAAAGAAGCTATTGCCGAAAGCGGAAAAATTGTGTCAATTCTTCTAGATACAAAAGGTCCTGAAGTAAGAGTATGTACATTTGAAAACGGCAGTATAGAACTTATTGAAGGTCAGCTTTTCAGCCTTTGCAAGAATAAAGAAGTCGGTGACGAAACAGGCGTGGCAATTTCTTTCCCTAAGCTTATTGATTTGTTCAATGCCGACGGCAAAGCGGCAATAGGCAGAGAATTATTATTAGATGACGGTCTTATCTCAATAGTTGTTGACAGTATGACTCCTAACGAAATCATTTGCAAAGTAGTTAAGGGCGGCACACTTAAGAACAGAAAGAGTATTAATATTCCCGGTTATCATATAAATATGCCTTATGTCAGTGCACAGGACAGAAAAGATATTGAATTTGGTCTTTCTCACGGCGCTAATGTAGTTGCCGCATCATTCGTTCGTACACACGAAGATGTAGCTACATTAAGAGATTTTATTGACAGCATCGGATTTGAATATGTAGAAATTATCGCAAAGATTGAAAATCAGAGCGGTGTTGACGATATGGACGCTATTATTGACTGCGCCGACGGCATTATGGTTGCCAGAGGTGATATGGGTGTTGAAATTCCGTTTATTAAACTTCCTGAAATTCAGAAAACACTTATCAGAAAGTGCGTTGCAAGAGGTAAATATGTAATTACAGCAACTCAAATGCTTGAGAGTATGACTTCTTCACCTCGTCCTACAAGAGCTGAAATCAGCGATGTTGCCAATGCTGTATATGACGGTACAAGCGCAGTTATGCTTTCGGGTGAGTCTGCCGCAGGTAAGTACCCTGTTGAAAGTGTTAAGGCTCTTGACGCTATATGCTTTGAGGCAGAGCAGAACGGTGAGTTTACAGCTCTTAAAGACTATATCGAACATCACAGTATTCAGGACAGCAACCCAATCAGAGGCAGTATTTGCCGTGCGGCAAGAGATATTGCTCATCAGGTTGGCGCAAGAGCTATTATTGTTGAGAGTGCTACAGGTAAAGTTGCAAGAGCAATGGTACATTTCCGCCCGGATGTTCCGATAATTGCAGTTGTTACCTCTTCGCTTGTTTGTAAAAAACTTTGCCTTAATTGGGGTATTACAGCACTTATCGGTGAAGAAAAGAAAACTTCCGATGCCATTACAAAGCAGGCAATGGAAAAGGCTTTAAGCACGGGCTACTTTAAAAAGGGCGATATTGTAGTTGTAATTTCTTCAAACAGAACTGCACCTACTTCAAGCACAGACTCTCTCAATGTAAGGATTTTATAATATGAATAACAATAACATTATACTTATAGGAATGCCGGGTTCGGGTAAGAGTACGCTTGGTGTTCTGCTTGCAAAATACAGCGGATATTCTTTTGTGGATTTAGACTTGATTATTACTAAGAAAACAGGCAAAAAACTGCAAAAGATACTTGATCAGGACGGCTATGATGCTTTCTTGAAAATTGAAAATCAAGTAGGCAAAGAGCTTGACTGCGAGAAAACAGTTGTGGCAACAGGCGGCTCAATGGTACTTAGCGCAGAAGGTATGAAACATTTGAAGAAAATCGGTACGGTTGTGTATATTAATGTGCCGATTGATGAAATCATACGCAGAGTTACAAATGTAGCGACAAGGGGAATTGCTTTTAAAGACGGCGAAACTCTTAACGATGTTTTTAAAGAGAGAACACCTCTTTATGAAAAATATGCAGATGTAACCGTTGATTTTGAAAATGCGTCAAATCTTGAAGAAACCGTCGATAAAATTATGGAAAAATTAAATCTTCATAAGTAATAATTTAAGCACCGATTTGAAAAGTCGGTGCTTTTTTGCCTTTTGCTTTAAAAACGATTTTTGTTAAAATGTTGGTAAATTATGGTTTTTGTTACGAGATGATAGTTTGCAAAGTAATAATTTTCTTGTTCCCGACAATAACTTAGAAACAGTCGGGAATTAAAAGTATTAAGATTGCCTATGCTTTCTGCTCGGACAAAGAAATTTAGGTCGAGCCTTTTTAAAGGCTCGTGGGTTTGGGCAACGCCCAAGAAAGCTGTTTTTATTACAAATTATCAGGCACAAACAGCAACGCTGTTTGTGTGCTAAAGCAAGGTTTGATAAAACAGGCGACAGCCATTAAAAAGGAATAACTCATTTATAAGAATAATGGCTTTTTATGATGCTATCGCATTATAAAGCTTTCGCTGTTGTGTTCAAGCCGCCAAACAGCGAGCTGTTTGGCTATCGTTAGCTTGCATAAACGGAAAGTATTTGTGGGCTTTGCCCACACCCACGACCTTTGAAAAGGTCGACCAAACTTTTATAATTAATTGGCAAATCAATTTGCTAAACCATAATTTTTGCTAAAACAGCCGTACTCCGAACAAACTCAAAATCCAGAGAACAAATCCGTAAATTATTGATGCAGAAACTCCGTATACTATTACCGGACCTGCAATTATAAATAATTTAGCACCGAGTCCCGCTATATATCCCTCTGACTTAAATTCAATTGCAGGTGAAGATACTGCATTGGCAAAACCTGTTATCGGTACAAGAGTTCCTGCTCCTCCGTGTTTTGCTATTTTGTCATACACGCCAATTGCCGTCAGTAAAATGCCTATGAATATCAGCGTTACGGAACACAATGTTTTACTGTCTTTTTCTGCCGCACCGAGCATTGCGTATAAATCCGTAAATCCCTGCCCGATTGTGCATATTGCTCCGCCTATTAAAAAGGCTTTTATGCAGTTCACAAAAAGTTTACTTTTCGGTGAATTTTTCGTCACAATTTTATTGTATTCTTTTGGTGAAATCATATATACATTAACTCCGTTTCGTTTATAACTTGCTAATTAAATGTACTAATATTATGTGTTAAAAATTTGTTCTTATGTAAGATTAGTTTATGTAAAATAACAGTTTATTTTTGATGAAATATGATGTATAATGTTAAATGTATATTTATGTATTGTGAGGTGGAGTATCGTGGAGCATTATCTTGATAACAGCGCAACAACCGTTGCATCGCTTGCGGCGGCTAAAAAAGCGTTTGAGATGATGACGGAAAATTACGCAAATCCATCTTCACTTCATTACAGAGGAATGCTTGCGGAACAGGAACTTGAAAAGGCGAGAAAGGCGGTTGCTAAGCAGCTTTTTGCCCAAACCGATGAAATCATCTTTACAAGCGGCGGTACGGAGGCTAATAACCTTGCTCTTTTCGGCACTGCATATGCAAAAAAACGCAGAGGTACTAAGATTGTTACGACTTCCGTTGAGCACAGCAGTATTATGGAGTCTTGCAAAAGACTTGAGCAAGAGGGCTTTGAGATTGCATATGTAAGCCCAAGACAAGACGGAGTTGTGCATACCGAGGATATTCTTGCGGAAGTAAACGACAATACAGTTCTTGTTTCTGTTATGTATGTAAATAACGAAACGGGTGCCATTATGCCTGTTGCAGAGATTTTTGATGCGGTAAAGGGGAAAAAATCGGATATTATCTGCCATACAGACGCAGTTCAGGCTTTCGGCAAAATTGCCGTTAATCCTAAAAAACTCGGTGCAGACCTTGTGAGCGTGTCGGCTCACAAAGTACATTCTCCAAAGGGATGCGGCGCAATATATATAAAAAAAGGTGTGCGACTTGTACCGAGGACTTACGGCGGCGAACAGGAAAAGAAAATCCGACCGGGTACAGAACCGTTGCCGTTGATTGCGGCATTCGGAGTTGCCTGTAATGAATTTGCAATAGAAAAGAATTACGAAAAAGTTGCCGAACTTTGCGAATACGCAAAAAATCAGCTTACAAAAATAGACGGAGTGGTTATAAATTCACCGCAGAACGCTTTGCCATATGTTCTGAATTTTTCGGCGGGCAAGGTTAGAAGTGAAACTATGCTCCATTTCCTTGAGGAATACGAAATTTATGTTTCCTCGGGCAGTGCTTGTGCAAAGGGCGCACCGAGTTATGTGTTAAGCTCAATGGGATACGGAAGTTACAGAGCAGACAGCGCATTGCGTGTAAGCTTTTCAAAGCTGAATACAAAAGAAGATGTTGACGCACTGTGCACAACGCTTGCGCAGGGATTAAAAGTTCTTGTTCACAGATAAACTGAAAGGTAAAGAATTAATGAAAGAAATCATACTTTTAAAAGACGGCGAAATTGTACTTAAGGGTCTTAACCGTCGTACATTTGAGGATGTTCTTAAAAAGAATATCAGACACGCAATTTCACATTTGGGCAGTTTTGAAATAAAATCCGCTCAATCAATTATATATGTAAAACCGCTTTCGGACGATATTGACCTTGACGAGGCTTGTCTGAAAATTTCAAGAGTATTCGGCATTGTGTCATATTCGAGAGCGGCAATCTGCGAAGAAAAAACACTTGAATCAATTATTGCTACCGCACCTGTTTATCTTGAAAAAGAGTTAAAGGCTGTGAAAACCTTTAAGGTTGAGGCAAGAAGAAGTGACAAACGCTTTCCGTATAAGTCGCCCGAAATATGCGCAGAACTCGGCGGAGTTATTCTTGATAAATTCCCGCATCTTAGCGTTGATGTTCATAATCCGGATCTTATCGTAAATGTAGAGGTTCGTGATTTTGGCGCTTATGTTCACGGTGCGGCGCATAAAGGTGCGGGCGGTATTCCTGTAGGTACAAGCGGCAATGCTGCTATTCTTATAAGCGGCGGTATTGATTCTCCTGTTGCCGCATATATGATGGCAAAAAGAGGTTTGAAACTTACAGCCGTTCACTTTGCAAGTCCGCCTTACACAAGCAAAAGAGCAGAAGATAAGGTAGTAAGACTTTTAAGACGAGTAAGCCGTTATGCAGGCAAAATGACAATGTACACAGTTCCTTTTACAAAGATTCAGAAAACTATAAAAAATGAATGTCCGGAAGAATTGTTTACAATCATTATGCGCAGACTTATGATGCAGATTTCTTCAAGAATTGCAGCGGATAACGATTGCACGGCGCTTATTACAGGCGAGAGCTTGGGTCAGGTTGCAAGTCAGACTATAGGTGCTTTAAGCTGTACAGATGATGCGGCAGACTTGCTTGTGTTCAGACCTCTTATCGGTATGGATAAGCAGGAGATTATTGATATTTCATATAAAATCGACACTTATGATATTTCAATCGAGCCTTACGAGGATTGCTGTACGGTATTTACTCCAAAGCACCCGAGAACTAGACCAGTTTTGAAGTATGTAAAAGAGGCACAGGAAAAAGCAAATTTTGAACCGATGATTGAAGAGGCTCTTGCAAATCTCAAGGTAACAGAGATTTCAGCAAAAGACGAATAACATATATACCAAAACAAAAATTACTGTGACACGAAAGGATGGACCTGCGTGGATATTGAAATTTTATTGGTAAACCAAAACGATACCCCTGCATTAGACAGCGGCGAACTTTCGGACAAACTTGCCGAAAACGGTTTTACGCTTACCTATATAACACCTGTCGACTTTAAAAGCAAAAAAATTATTTCCGCTCTTGACAAATGTGCGGATAATAATGAAAAGCCTTCTGTTGTAATTTTGGCAAACGCACTTTCGGATAAAGGTGCGGACAGCTTTAAAAAACATTTTTCAGAGGTAGTTGCACAGGCGGAAAAAGCCGAAAAACCCAAAGCTCCGAAAGACTATTGGAAAAAGCGCACAAAAGCGTTGAAAAATGCTGAAAAATTGAAATTATCAGACGAAAGAGTGCAGGAGATAAAAGACAGTTTTAAGCTGTACAGAAAGAAATCCAAGATATTTAATCTCGGCGATTTAGGAAACGGCTGCAAAGGCTTTTGCTTTATGTACAAGGGTATGAAAGTCACAGCATTGCCACAGAAAAAATATTCGCTGAACAATGTCGACGATATGATTTTGGCGGCGGCTCAAAAAACTGTTGAAGTGTTTGAAAATAACGAGGCGGAGTATCCCGGCGGATTCAGTAAGGTTGAGTATGTTCCTCCCAAAAAAGGACTGAAATACCGAATTATTCCGATGCGTGGCGACAGCGGTAAGGAAATTGCGAGAAAATCCGTTGCAATTGTTTCACTTGTTGTGTTTGTCGGCGCTCTTTCAATGCTGTTTTACAATATGGTTTACCTGAGTTATCAGAATAAAGAAAAAATGAATGATATTCAGATGATTTACCATAATACAACTGATGATAATACTTCGCAGGGCGGAGATAAAAAACCGTCAGAAGAAGAAAAAGTGGATTGGGCAAAACTCAAAGATATTAATAAGGAAATTGTCGGTTGGATACAGATTAACGATACCGGAATCGACTATCCTGTGCTGTATCACGAGGGTGACAGCCGTTCTTCTCAGTATTATCTTTACCGAGATTACAGAGGCAATCCTGATGATTGGGGCAGTGTGTTCATAGACTATCGAAGTACCGAGAGCACAAAGAGCAAAAATGTTATTATGCACGGTCATCATATGAATGACGGTACAATGTTTGCGGGTATGCTCAAATACGGCAGATACTCCATAGATATGGATTTCTACAAAAAAGCTCCGACAATTACATTTAATACTCCCGAAGAAAATGCGACATACAAGATAATTTCCGTGTTCAAGACAAACACATTGTCAAGTCACGGCGAATTCTTTAACTATATGATAGGTTCATTCCAAAACGATAAGGATTTTATGAACTATGTTTATAATGTCAGAGTTCGTTCAATGGTGAATTGCCCTGTTGATGTAAACGAAGACGACAGCCTTATCACACTTTCAACCTGTTCATATGAATATACGGATTTCAGAACAGTAATTGTTGCAAGAAAGGAAAGGAACTACGCCATGAATAAAATTTTGATTATAGATGATGACAGAGAAC
>OLWJ01000575.1_pt1 | contig 13600 bp, 9 predicted proteins | sample 1674291 | NCBI WGS metagenome assembly OLWJ01 (sample SAMEA103958159, study PRJEB25191) | human gut metagenome | biome: human-associated habitat [ENVO:00009003]; feature: intestine environment [ENVO:2100002]; material: feces | place: Germany | collected 2013/2015
CGAATAATTTTATAGGGATATGGAAGAGAACGAACTTCAGCGCGCGTTGCCTGTCGGCACTATTCTGAAAAGTCCGAAGTTTGATTATCGGATTGAGGCTGTGCTTGGTCAGGGCGGTTTTGGAATAACATATAAGGTGTCGACAACGGTGATGTTCGACAAGGTGCCTATTTTTACATATTTCACCATAAAGGAGCATTTCATGAAGGATGCTTGCGAGCGCGACGCTTCGGGCGGTGTGGGCTATTCCAAGCCTTTGCAGTCGCGTGTGGAGGAGAGCCGTGGCGATTTTCTTGCGGAGGCTCGCCGGCTGAATGAGATCAGCGGCAAGAATACTAATGTGGTGCCTGTGAGCGAGGTGTTTGAGGCGAACAATACGGTTTATTATGTGATGGAGTATCTCAACGGGGGTACGCTGCGCGATTTGGTGAAGGCCAACGGTGCGCTGTCGGAGCAGGCTGCGCTCGACATTGAGCTGCCTGTGGCTAAGGCGGTTGCGTTTTTGCATTCTCACCACATCAATCATCTTGACATCAAGCCTGAGAATATTATGTTCCGTGTGGACTATCATACTGGTCAGCGTATGCCTGTGCTGATTGATTTTGGTCTTGCCAAGCATTTTGACGACAAGGGCAAACCTACGTCGACTATCCGTGTGCAGGGCTGCAGCGATGGTTTCGCTCCGGTGGAGCAGTACAGCGGTTTGCAGACGTTTTCTCCGCAGGCCGATGTTTATGCTCTTGGTGCGGTGCTCTACTATATGCTTGTTGGCAGGGTGCCTATCATTGCCACTGAGATGCAGCGCGACACGGTGGAGAAGGCTTTGCCTCCGACGGTGAGCGATGCTGTGCGTTTTGCGATAAGCCGTGCGATGGCTTACAATAAGTATGACAGGACGGCTACGGTCGATGATTTTGTGATGGAGATTTGTCCGACGGCTCAACCGGAGATTGTTCCGGAGCCTGCACCTGTCCCGGAACCTGCTCCCGCGCCTTCTCCCGCTCCGAATGTGGGAGGGGATGATGTGCGTACCACTCGTGTGATAGGCGAGGGTGGCCGTCGCCGCGGCAAGTTTCCTACGTGGCTGATTGTTGTGCTGGCGGTGGTTGTGGTTGGCGGCATCGGTGCCGGAGTGTGGTCGATGATTGGCGGTTCCAAGCCGTCGACGTCAAGCGATGGCGATGACTCTGATGTGCTTGCGCGGTATGAGAAGAAGTGCATTGTGTGCGACAGTTTGATAAACAATGGCGACAATGCTGAATATGAGCCGTTGCTCAAGGCGAAAACGTTGCTTGACGATATCCGTGTGGTGGAGAAGAGCGATGAGGCAGAGCAGAGTGGCGAGGTGCTTGACAAGAGCAAGGGTTTGCAGGAGCGTCTCGACGTGAAACTGAAGGCGGCGAGCCGTTCGTGGGAACAGGCTGGCGACGCTCAGTTGGAGATTCCCGACTATACCCAGGCTTGCCAGTACTATGAAATTGCCAACAAGCTTGCTCCGTCTGACACGTTGCGGTATAAGATTGACATGTGTGTCGGCCGTTGACAATCGGCTGTGAGATAAATAAACGCGCAGCGGAAAACGATACGCTTTCCGCTGCGCGTTTATTTATGTGGTAATGACTCAGTGTTCCAGATACCATTTGTAGAGCGCCGGGATGCCGTCTTCCAGCTCCACTTTGTGGCGCCATCCGAGGGCGTGCAGTTTGCTCACGTCGGTGAGTTTCCGCATTGTTCCATCGGGCTTTGACGAGTCCCAGTGGATTTCGCCTTTGAATCCTACGGCGTTTTTCACCATCTCAGCCACTTGTGCTATGGTAGCCTCTCTGCCGCTTCCGATGTTGATGTGGCAGTTGCGCACTTCCGGATTGTCGCCTTTCAGCTGGTCGAAATCGATGTGTTCCATCACGTAGACCGAAGCGTCGGCCATATCCTCGCTCCAAAGGAACTCGCGGATAGGCCGTCCGGAACCCCAGAGGTTGAGCGAGCCGTTGAGTATGCCGTATTTGTCGAGCATGGCGTCGATGGCTTCATCTGCAGCCTTGCCGTCGATATCGCCCACCGGACGGCGGTCAAGGTCGTGGCGAATGCCTTCGCGGTCGCCTTCCATGCGCAGGCGAGCCAGATGGAGTTTGCGTATCATTGCCGGCAGCACGTGGCTGCTTACGAGGTCGAAATTGTCGTTAGGACCGTATAGGTTGGTAGGCATCACGGCGATGTAGTTGGTGCCGTATTGCAGGTTGAAACTCTCGCACATCTTCAGCCCGGCGATTTTTGCGAGTGCGTAAGGCTCGTTTGTCCATTCGAGCGGAGATGTCAGCAACGCGTTCTCGGGGATTGGTTGAGGAGCTTCGCGGGGATAGATGCACGTGCTTCCGAGAAACAGTAGTTTCTTGACGTTGTGCCGGAAACTTTCGCCGATTACGTTCTGCTGTATCTGCAGGTTGCGCCAGATGAAGTCGGCGCGATAGATGCTGTTAGCCATGATTCCGCCCACGAAAGCTGCGGCAAGAATCACATAGTCGGGCTTTTCGGCGTCGAAAAATTCGCGCACCGCCACTCCATCGAGCAGGTCGAGCTCGGCATGCGTGCGTCCCACAAGGTTTGTATAGCCTTTCTGCTGTAGGTTTTTCCAGATAGCCGAGCCTACGAGTCCGCGGTGTCCGGCAACATATATTTTAGCGTCTTTTTCCATTTTTCTGTATGCTAAATCATTCGTTCGGATTCGGAGCCATGTTTGCGAATCATAGCCATATCATGGTCCACCATAATGTGTACGAGTTGTTCAAACGACGTCTTGCGGGGGTTCCAACCTAATTTTGTGCGGGCTTTTGTAGGGTCGCCGAGCAGCTGCTCCACCTCGCAAGGACGGAAATATTTAGGATCCACCTCGACGAGCACACGTCCGGTGGCAATGTCGATGCCTTTTTCATCCACACCTTCGCCTTCCCAGCGCAGAGTGATTCCGGCGCGGGCGAAAGCATGCTCAGTAAACTCGCGTACGGAGTGGAATTCGCCAGTGGCAATGACAAAGTCATCAGGTTCGTCCTGCTGAAGAATCAGCCACATGCACTCCACATAGTCGCGGGCATAGCCCCAGTCGCGACGGGCGTTGAGGTTGCCGAGATACAGCTTGTCCTGAAGTCCGGCAGAGATGCGGGCCACGGCAAGCGTGATTTTGCGTGTCACGAATGTTTCGCCTCGCCGCTCGCTCTCGTGGTTGAAGAGAATTCCGTTTACGGCATACATGCCGTAACTCTCGCGATAGTTCTTGGTTATCCAGTAGCCATAAAGTTTGGCGCATCCGTAAGGGCTGCGCGGGTAGAACGGAGTGGTTTCGCGCTGAGGCACTTCCTGCACCTGTCCGAACAGCTCCGACGTGCTGGCTTGATAAATGCGGGTTTTTTTGTCGAGCCCGAGCATTCTTACCGCCTCAAGCAGGCGCAGAGTGCCGATGGCGTCGGTGTCGGCAGTGTATTCCGGCACTTCAAACGACACTTTCACATGGCTTTGTGCCGCAAGGTTGTAGATTTCATCAGGCTGCAACTCCTGAATGATGCGGATCAGCGAACTTGAATCGGTCATGTCGCCGTAGTGCAGGTTGATGAGCCGGCGGCGCTTCATGTCGCGCACCCATTCGTCGAAATAAAGGTGCTCGATGCGACCGGTGTTGAAAGAAGAACTGCGGCGGATTATGCCGTGCACGTCGTATCCCTTATCAAGCAGAAATTCAGCCAGAAACGAACCGTCCTGGCCGGTGATGCCTGTGATCAATGCTACTTTTTGCTTTTCAGCCATAGTTTTTTTATGATGATTTTTTGATTAGCTATTTGTTGAAAAACTCTTTGATTTTGTCTGCCACATAGCGCAGCTCCTCTTCTTTAAGGCCGGAACCGCTCGGCAGGCATAGACCTCTGTCAAACAGCGTCTCGCACGTTGTGTCGCCATAGTAGGGCGCGTCGGCGAAAACGGGTTGCATGTGCATAGGCCGCCACAGACGGCGCGTTTCCACACCGGCGTCGAGCATGAACTGCCGCAGAGATTCCGGGTCTTTTCCGGTTTTTGAGTCGATTAAGACCGTCGACAGCCAGAAGTTGGAATTGAAGTCGGTGGAAGGATTCTGCTGAACGCTCAAGCCGTCGATTTCAGCCAATTCTTTTGTGTAGAAATCATGGATTGCGCGGCGCAGTTCCACGTGAGGCTGCAGCACGTCCATTTGTCCGCAGCCAATTCCGGCGCTCACGTTGCTCAGCCGGTAATTGTAGCCGATTGTCTCGTGGTAGTAGTACGGCCGCTGCTCGCGGGCTTGTGTGGCATAGAATTTCACGCGGTCGGCTTCCTCTTTGGAGTGGCACACCAAAGCACCACCGCCCGATGTGGTGATAATTTTGTTTCCGTTGAAACTCAAGCATCCGTAGTTGCCGAGAGTTCCGCATTTCTTGCCTTTGTATTCCGAACCGAGAGCCTCGGCGGAGTCTTCTACGATAGGAATGCCGTATTTGTCGGCTATTGCGCGGATTTCATCCATCTTAGCCGGCATGCCATAGAGATAAACTGGAATTATTGCTTTTGGATAATGTCCAGTCTGCTTCTTGCGGTCTATAATCGCTTCTTCCAGCGCGTCAGGCGACATGTTCCATGTGTCGGGCTCGCTGTCGACAAACACAGGGTCGGCGCCCTGGTATTTTATTGGGTTGGCGCTTGCGGCGAATGTGAATGATTGGCAAATCACCTCATCTCCAGAGCCAACGCCGAGGGCAACCAATGCAAGATGGATGGCAGCTGTGCCTGCGCTGAGAGCCACAACGTTTGGCGCGCCGAGATATTTCTCAAGTCTATGTTCGAATTCATCAACATTTGGACCAAGAGGAACAATCCATTCTGATTCGAAGGCTTTCTCCACCCAGTCGCGTTCAGTACCTCCCATGTGGACGTATGAAAGTAAAATACGAGGTTTCATAATTTTTGATTTTTCAATGCAAAATTAATGAAAAATCATACAAGTTGGACAAAAAAGAGAAAAGGCTTTCAAAATAAAGGGTCAATAAACCGAAATTCAGCTTTTTAAAGCCCTCATGGCATTGAGCACGGCGATAACCGTCACTCCGACATCGGCAAACACAGCCATCCACATTGTGCCGAGTCCGAAAACGGCGAGAATAAGGATGGCGGCTTTGACACCGATTGCAAACCACACGTTCTGGCGGGCTATGGCTATGGTGCGTCGGGCGATGGCTATGGCGGTGGCTATTTTCGACGGTTTGTCGTCCATAAGCACCACGTCGGCAGCGTCTATCGCCACGTCGCTGCCAAGCGCGCCCATGGCAATGCCCACATCGGCGCGTTTAAGCACCGGCGCATCGTTGATGCCGTCGCCCACAAACGCCAGATTCTTTCCCGCAGGCTTTTCGTTGAGCAGCCGCTCAACGTGTGCCACTTTGTCTGACGGAAGAAGTTCGGAATGATATTCGTCGATGCCCACTTTCTCTGCCACATCTTTTGCCGTGTCCTCGCGGTCTCCGGTCTGCATCACTGTGCGTTCCACTCCAGCCCGTTTCAGCGAGGCCACAGCCTCTGCGCTGTCGGCTTTTATTTGGTCGTTGATTACGATGTGTCCGGCATATCGCCCGTCGACAGCCACATGGACGATTGTGCCGGGAAGATGGCAGTCGTGCCACTCCATATTGATGTCGGCCATCATCTTGCTGTTACCCACGCACACCGTGTGCCCGTCTACGGTGGCCTTCACGCCACGTCCGGCAATTTCTTCAACGTCGGTCACCGCGCATCCGTCGCTTGCCTCTTTAGGGAACGCGTTGCGCAGAGCCGCGCCGATGGGGTGGGTGGAAAAGTGTTCCACATGGGCGGCGAGATGCAGCAGCTCTTTCTCGTTGTAGTCGGAAGGATGCACAGCCTCGACGGCAAATTCGCCACGTGTCAGCGTGCCTGTCTTGTCAAACACCACTGTTCCCAGCCGCGACAATGTGTCGATGTAGTTGCTGCCTTTTATCAGTATGCCTTTGCGCGACGCTCCGCCGAGTCCGCCGAAAAATGTCAGCGGCACGCTTATTACCAATGCGCATGGACACGACACCACCAAGAATATCAACGCCCGGTGAAGCCATGTGGTGAACGAGTCGATGAAAGCCGCTGATGAAAGCAATGGCGGCAGAAAGGCGAGAATCAGGGCGGCGATGACAACGACAGGGGTGTAGACGCGTGCAAATTTGGTTATGAACGATTCGCTGCGCGACTTGCTCTCGTTGGCATTTTCCACAAGGTCTATGATTTTTGCGACGGTGCTTTCGCCGAAAGTCTTTGTCGTCTTGACGCGCAGCAACCCGGAGAGATTGATGCATCCTGATGAAATATCGTCGCCTTTGCTGATTTCGCGTGGCATGCTTTCGCCTGTCAGCGCCACGGTGTTGAGCGATGATGTGCCAGAAACCACAATGCCGTCGAGCGGCACTTTCTCTCCCGGCTTGACAATGATTGTTTCGCCCACAGCCACCTCCTCCGGAGCTACCGTCATCTCGTCTCCGTTGCGTTCCACATGGGCGGTGTCGGGGCGTATTTCCATCAGGTGGGAGATGCTGTCGCGGCTTCTTCCTTCGGCATATTCCTCAAAAAGTTCACCTATTTGGAAAAACAACATGACAAACACAGCCTCGGCGAATTCGGTGTCGGCGCCTGGCATAAATCCGATGCACAGGGCACCGATGGTGGCTATGGTCATCAGAAAGTCTTCGTTGAAGACGTCGCCGGCGACGATGCCTTCGGCGGCTTCTTTCAATGTGTCGTGTCCTACGAGAAGATAGGGCACAAGATATATCAACAGCAGCTGCCATAGTGGCAGACTGCAGTAGTGTTCAATCAAAGCGGCTCCCGAGAGCAGGATGGTTGTCGCTGCGATGATGGCGATTTTGCTTTTCAGGCTGTCGTGCCCGTTGTGTACATGTTCCATAAATCTACGTTTTATCCTTTTGTCGGTGCAAATTTATGGTAAAATTGTTGCAACTTGGTTGCAACGTTTCTATATGTGCATCAAGTCGCGGTAGATGTCGAGCGCAGCCTCCACTTGTTTTACGTCGACCTCGCAGCCCGTCTCGGCGTTGCCTACGTTGTGGAGAAGCGTGAAGTTGAGTTCGCCGTGCTCGCTTTTCTTGTCGTGGCGCATAAATTCGATGAGCTCTGGATAGTCGTCGCACGTGATGTGGAATGCACCATAGTGGCGGCACACGTAGTCGGCAAGACGGTAGAGTTCGGCTGATGGAAATCCCTTTTCGGTGTGCGACAGCACAGCCTCCACAACCATGCCCCAAGCCACGGCATATCCGTGGGGCACAGGCGAATTGTGTTTCAAGGCGAGGCTCTCGAAAGCGTGTCCTGCAGTGTGTCCGAGGTTGAGGGCGCGGCGCAGTCCTTGTTCAAACGGATCCTGCTCCACAATCCGGCGTTTCACGTTGACCGATTCCTCGATGAGGCGCAGCAAGCCGTTGCCTGCCACATTGTCAAAATCGTAGTCGAGCAATTTGTTGTAGACTGCTTCTCCGTCGAGCAGCCCGTGCTTCAACATCTCGGCATAGCCTGACTTCAGTTCGCGTTCGGGAAGGGTGCTGAAAAAAACAGTGGAGATTATCACAGTCTCCGCCTCCTTAAACACTCCGATTTCATTTTTCAGACCGTTGAAATTCACGCCCGTCTTTCCTCCCACAGCCGCGTCGACGGCGCTGAGCAGCGTTGTCGGGATGTTGATGAAGCGGATGCCACGTTTGAATGTGGCGGCGGCAAAGCCACCGAGGTCGGTCACTACGCCTCCTCCGATGTTGACAAGCAGAGATTTGCGGGTGGCGCCACCTTTCTGCAGCGCATTCCAAACGGCTTGTGCGCTGTCAAGGTTTTTGTTGATGTCGCCAGCTGGGATGACAATTTTCTGCCATTCAGAATGGAGGCGGAAAGAAGCGAGACTCTCGCGCTCCACATTCTCGTCGGTCAGAACAAACACGTTGCGTGGCGACAGTTGCTCGACGGCTTTGTTCAAGGCATCGCCGACAGAGTTTGTGAAAATAACGTTCTGATGTTTCATAACTGTTGCTTTCTGAGGTTGATGATAGATGGCAGAGCGTCGGCAAACGCTTCCATGGTTGGATATACGATGTCGGCACCGTTCTCAAGAATGATGTCTTCCGGAATAGGTCCGGTGGTGATGCCGATGGTGAAGCATTTTGCCGCACTTCCGGCCTTCACGCCGAGAGGCGCGTTCTCAATCACGATCGACTGCCATGGCTGCACTCCAGCTTTGTCCATTCCCATAAGGTATGGTTCTGGGTCTGGTTTGCCGTGACGCACGTCGTGGGCGGTCACCTTCAGCGGTGCGGAGAAAATGCCTGGATAGTCGGCGTTCAGACGGTCGAGCAGGGTGGCTTGTCCGGAGCCCGTGACAAGCACGCGGGTGATGTCGGCATCGCGCAGCGTGTTGAGCATCCGTGCAGTGCCCTGTATCTGACCCACCTTGCCCAGAGCCGTGAAATATTCGGCTTTCTTTGCATATATCGCCTTGCATTCATCATCGCTGACGTTGTCGCGGTTGCATTCGCGCTCTTCCATAAGTCGGATTATCGCCGCTCCGGTCATACCTTCATACAGGAAAAACTCATTGTCGGCATAGTGCCATCCTCTTTCCGCGGCAAGGCGTTTCCATGCGCGCGAGTGGTTGGGCATTGAGTCGTAGAGCACACCGTCCATGTCGATCAGGGCGGTGCTTATCGGCGTGGCGGAAAAGCCAGTGCGGTTTAGGTAGTCGGCGTATGCAGTTTCTTCTCTTGTCATGATTGTTTGTCAGTTTTTAGGCTTGACCGCCTCTTTTTCGCGTATCGCTGCAGAGCTGCGCGTTGAGCGGCGTTTCTTGCCTTTTTTATCTTTTGTTTTCTTGTCGGTCTTTGATGGTTGAGCCACCGCTGTCGTGTCGGGAGCCTCAATCAGCCCGTTGGCAATCAGTTGCAGACTGTCGGCGGCAGTCAAGCGGTCGTCTTCGGTGATGGCATCAAAACCCCGGCGGTGGTTGTTGGTGTCGGGCACCGGACCGTTGTGATGGTGCCGTTCCTCACGCAGCCCGGCTTCGGCTCCGCGTCTGAAAATCTCATCCATCTGCCTGAACAGATTCTTTTTGGTGGTTTCTGTGATTGATGAGGTCTGAGCCACCTCGTTTTCCTTTAGCTTCGCCTTTCCTAATCGGAACTTCATATTGTCTCTGAGGATGTTTCCGCTCAGATTGATTCCGAATTTAAACGGAAGCGGAGAGTCGAGCACGGAAATGTGGTATTTATAGTTGGTGTCGAAGTCGTTCCATCCAACCACGGCGAGTTTGTAGCGGTCCATGCGCAGGATGAAAGGGTAGACGTCAAGTTGCGAGTTGAGCGCGGTGGCCTCTACCGAGAGGCTGTCAATCACATTGCGGTTGCGGTTCTTGAAAAGCAGCATTTTCGATACCTGTCGGAATGTCTCGGTGTCGAGCAGCACAAGGTCTTTTCCGCTGATGTTGAGGGCGGCGCTCGTCGTTGGCAGTATCACGTTCATCAGAGTGTCGATTTTTGTCGTGGCTGCCAGTCGGGCGTTGATTACACCGTCGATGCCTTTCATCATTGGCATTATAGAGTCGAGTTCAGGCATTATCTTCATCAGTCGTCCCACTTTGATGTCGTGCAGGTCGAGCATCAGCCCGAGCCCGATGTCGTTGCGGTTGGCTGTGGCATAGATCATGTCGAGTTTTATCGATCCGTCGTTGCTGTTTGCCGACAGGTCGCGCAGGCTCAATACGCCATTTTTCATGCCGATTGATGAGTGCAGACGTTTGAGCACAAGGTTGGCGTAATAGGTGGTGTCGTTCATCAGGTCGATGTCAACCACCACGTTGCTTGGCACGAGGATGGCATAGCGTATCGTGTCGGCGTCTTCCTGTGTGGCGCTCTCCACCTTGCGTTGCATGCGCTCGTCATCGTCGTTGGCATTGATTGAGAACGAAGTTTTTTGCTCCTCGTTGTTCGCAAAATTGTTGCCCTTGTACAATGCCGCCATTAGTTCGTTGAGGTCGAGAGTGCGAGAGTTGGCAACAAGCGAGATGGTCAGTGGTTTGCGTCGCGAGCCGAGCAGCGTGCTGCGGATATTGTCAACCGCACCCGTCAGCTGCAAATCGCTTTTGCCCACACGATAGGTTATGTTGTTGATGTCGAGTTTCTGGGTGTTGAATGTGACGTCGACGTCGCTCAGACGGTTTCTGAGCGGGAAATAAGGAGTGAACAGACGGCCTCTGAGGGCTGTTATGTTTCCGTTGAAATCCCAGTTGCGTATCAGCCGCTGCCACTGCCTGTCGATGGCAAAGTCGGCGCGGAATGAGGTGTCGGCTGCCTCCTCAGCCAACCGCCTTTGTCGGCGTTCTTTTCTGTAGATTGTCCTCAGGGAGTCGCGGCTGAGATTGGGATACAGACGCTGCAGAGAGTCTATCCGAGCCTCTGTCCGTGAGTTTTGTTTCTTCACGCGCTTGTTTGCGCTCAGCTGTATGTTGCCTTCACGCAGACTCATCATCGTGGTGCGGTCCCAATAGCGTATGCGGTCTGCTTTGATGCCGAAGCTCAATATCGGAGTGCGACCAAGTCCTTGGAACCGTCTTATTGAGGCATTTGTTTCCATCCCCGACATTTGCATCTGTGTTGAGTCGGGGAGGCTCAGCATCGTAAAGCGTCCAAGCGTGATGCGTCCGCCGAGAGGCGTGATGGCTGTGGTGTCCATCAGGTTGTGCATTTCTCCGGTGCTGCCCACTCCGGCTTTTAGACGGCTGGCGGTGACATGTCCGTGCGGGTCGGCAATGATTGCCGAGTCTATTTGTATGGAAGCCATGAGAAGGTTGCGTGTGATGTTGTCCTGTCCTTTGATTTTGCTGTCGGTGCCGAAGCGAATTACGCTGTGGTCGACAAACATGCGCAGCGAGTCGGAAGGCACGGAATAGCGCACGTTGCTCAGTGTGGCGTTGCCGTTGGCGCGGATGCGGTGAAAGGTGTTGACAGAAAAGTCGCTGACGTGGAATTTCACGTCGGTGTTGAGCGAGAACAGTCCGGAAATCGTGAACGGCAGTTGCTTTGGAGCAAGCCGAGATGCGCGTGCAAGGTCGAGCCGACCTTTGATTTCTTTTATTATTTCTGTAGCAGAGCCTGATATGTCAAGACTTATGCCGAATCCTTCCATCAGCAGTTTGTTGAGAGTCAGTTGGCTGGCATCGGGATTCTTCCCGTTGAACGCAATCTTTGCATCAGCGGCAAACTTGTCAATCCTGGCATTGTGGCGTGTGTTGGCAACGTAGCATTCCGGGATGGTCAGTTGCGCTGCGAATGTTGGCAGGTCTTTTCCGCCTACGACGTATGGCTTTTCAAGGTGCAGCGCCATCGACAGTTGCAGGTTGGTGCTGTATTCGTCAAGACTTTTGCGGTATTTGTCGGGGGCGTTTGCCAATACCTTGTCGTAGACCACAGGACCTATGCCTATGTCGAGCTTGTCGACCGATGTCTTGTCTGCCATCTTTATCGCCGCGCTGATTGTGGCGGGCACATCTGCTATGTTGATTGAAAAATCGTCAAGAGCCAGATTCTCGGGTTTGGCAATGTCCCAAGCCACGTCGCCTCCAAGACGGAATGGCACAGAATGGTTTATATCGGCTTCGGGAACGCTTGCTTTGACGTTGCCTCCAAAGGCGAGGCGATAGCGTTTCTCCTTGTCTTTGAAATTTAGCGAAAGGGTGTCGGTGTGCAGCGTGAAGTCCATGCCGCTTTTGAGGTCACGGTAGCGGATGCCGCGGTTGTTAACGATGTTGAGGTGCTCAAGCACGAGCGACTTCAAGACGATTGGCGTGCTCTCGCTCTTTTCCTTGCTTGGCGGCACAATCATGTAGTTGTTGAGGGAGTCGTTGACCGTCACAAGGTTGACTTTCGGGGAGTCGACAAAGATTTCTTTTATCTCAACGTCCATCAATGCAAGACGCGCAAGATTGAACCGTGCGCGCATGCAGCCCACGTCGAGCAGCGAGTCTACGCCTGCTGGCAGCGAAGCCTTATGCTTGTCGAGCGTGCGAGAGCGCACATTTAGACCATCGACGTCGATGGTCATGTATGGGAACGTTTTCCATACGGTCAGTTCCATACGCTTGATTTTAACATCCGCGTTGAGGTTCTCGTTGGCAAGGCGTTCGGCAATAGGTGTCAGCCGGTCGGGTGTCAGAATCCACACCGTCAGGCACAGCGCCATTACCAGCAGCGCCGCCACCGACCCGACAGTCCATACTGCTGTTTTCAGTGTTAGTGCAAGCCATCGAGGCATACGCTTGTCTACTGGCTTCGCAGCCTTTTCTGTCGCTGTTTTCTCTGATATGTTTTTGTTTGTATTCTCTTCCATAATCGATTGATAGTGCAAAAATACAAAAAAATGGCGAATGAAAAGGGATTTTAGATGTCTGGTATGTCGGTGATGTAGCCGTTCATTATGGCATATACGCTCAGTCCGGAGACACTGCGTATGCCGAGTTTGGCTGAAATATTCTTGCGATGGGTCAATACGGTGTTGATGCTGATAAACAGACGGTCGGCTATTTCTTTGTTGGTAAACCCTTTCGCCAACAAGCAAAGCACGTCGATTTCACGTTGCGACAGCTCGTTGCCGTCGGAGCGGTTGTGGCGCGACATCTCGATTATGTCGCCGAGTTGCTTTAGAAATGCAGCCTCGTCGCAATGGCGGTTGAGCGTAAAGCCGATATTGTCGTCGGTTGAGTTGGACAGCAGGGCAAGCCGGTTGCGCTTGGGGATGAAAAATCCCGGCAGGGAGGCGAAGGCGCCGGCGTCGGCAATAAACAGGTCGGCGGCAATGTCGGGTTCTGCTGCCACTGCCGATGGTCTTGTCCACGAAGCCTCCACGTCGAACATATTGGCAAGAGTCTGTTTCAGACCTATTGCCACAGCCGTGTCGTCGGTGATGATTCTGACATTCAGATTTGTCATAGCGTCACGTCGTTAAGAGTTTCGCGAGTTGAGCGCATCGACAAGCGGTCGGAGCACGCGGTTGCGGATGCGGTTGTTCTGGCAAATGTCCTTTTCAAGACTGATGACGGCGAAAAGCACAGCGTGGCAAAGGTTGCGGTCGTAGTCGCCACGCAGATGAATCACAAACATGTTTATCAAGTCGCTCAATTTGTCCTCGATTGAGTCTGATTCCGCCTGTATGGCATTGCCGGCAACAGAAACTTCGGAGTTCGACTGCTCGGCAGAGATTATGGCGTCAAACCATTGGTTGTCGCTGTCGATGCGCCGCTCTATCTCCGTTTTCACCTCTCTGTAGAAATTAAACAGCAACGGCAAGTTGTTGTTTGAGTCGCTGCGCGATATGAGAGCTGCGAAATGACGCTCGATGTTTGGCAGCTGGTTGCGCAGGTAGGAGTTGTTTGTCTTGCGCAGATAGTCGACCACGTCGCCGGCATTGAAAGCTCCGGTCACATTTTCCAGAAAAAACGATTCGTGGATGAACGCGTTAAGGATTGTGATGAAAAATGATGTGTCGATGCCTTTTT
>OLWJ01000577.1_pt1 | contig 13575 bp, 7 predicted proteins | sample 1674291 | NCBI WGS metagenome assembly OLWJ01 (sample SAMEA103958159, study PRJEB25191) | human gut metagenome | biome: human-associated habitat [ENVO:00009003]; feature: intestine environment [ENVO:2100002]; material: feces | place: Germany | collected 2013/2015
TTACTCCGGATTCCTCGGCGCGGGCAAGACCACGCTCATTAAAAAGATGATCCGTGAGGCCTATCAGGGTGAAAAGATCGTCCTCATCGAAAACGAGTTCGGCGAGATCGGCATTGACGGCGGCTTCATGCAGGACGCCGGCATTCAGGTCAACGAGATGAACTCCGGCTGCATCTGCTGCTCGCTCGTCGGCGACTTCGGCCGCGCGCTGAAGCAGGTCATCTCCGACTATCATCCCGACCGCATCCTCATCGAGCCGTCCGGCGTCGGCAAGCTCAGCGACGTCATCGGTGCTGTAGAGCGCGTTGCGGACGAGAGCGTCACGCTCGGCAGCTTCATCACCGTGGCAGATGCCACGAAGTGCAAGGTCTATCTGAAGAATTTCGGTGAATTCTACACGAACCAGATCGAGACCGCCTCCGCCATCATTCTCAGCCGCACCGGCTCCATCTCCGAGGAGAAGCTGGCTGCCGCCGTGGCCCTGCTGCGCGAGCACAATCAGAACGCCGTCATCATCACGACGCCGTGGGACCAGCTCTCCGGCGCACAGATCCTCGAGGCCATGCAGAAGCAGCACACGCTCACCGAAGAGCTGGCTGACATGATCCGCAGCGCCCAGTCCGAGGAGGACGACGAGGACGAAGAGGAAGAGCACCATCATCACCATCATCATGACGATGACGGCGAGGAGGACGAGCACGAGCATCCTTGCTGCCACCATCATGACCACGATGACGAGGATGAGCATCACTGCCATCACCATCATGACCACGATGAAGACGATGATGAGCATGAGCATCACTGCTGCCATCATCACGACCATGACGACCATGACGAGGATGAGGACGAGCACCACTGCTGCCATCATCACCATCATCACGGCCACGACGCCGACGAGGTCTTCCAGAGCTGGGGCGTCGAGACGCCGAAGAAGTTCACCGAGGAAGAAATCCGCAATGCCCTCGCCGCACTGGACAACGGCGAGACCTATGGCATCGTGCTGCGCGCCAAGGGCATCGTTCCGACGGCGGACGGCACCTGGCTGCACTTTGACCATGTGCCCGGCGAGATCGACGTCCGCACCGGCACGGCCGCTGTGACGGGCCGTCTGTGCGTCATCGGCTCGAAGCTGGACGAAAAGGCACTCGCCGCCCTGTTCGGCGTGTAAGGAGGCTGCCATGGCCATTCCCGTCTATGCCTTCACCGGCTTTCTGGACGCCGGAAAAACGAAATTCATTCAGGAGACGCTGGAGGACGAACGCTTCAACGCAGGCGAGCGCACGCTGCTGCTCATCTGCGAGGAGGGCGAGGAGGAATATGACCTCTCCGTCTATCCCTACCAGCATGTCTATCCCGAGGTGATCGATCAGGAGGCCGTTACGACCGAAGAGCTTTCACAGCTGTTCAAAAAGCACCACTGCGAGCGCGTTGTCGTCGAGCTCAACGGCATGCTGCAGGTCGGCCCGTTCTACCAGAAAATGCCGGAGGACTGGCAGATCGCGCAGGAGGTCATGTTTGCCGACGGCACGAGCATTCTCGCCTACAACGCAAACATGCGCTCCCTAGTGGTGGACAAGCTCACGGGCTGTGAGATGGTCGTGTTCAATCGTCTTGCACCGGGCACGGACATCATGCCGCTGCACAAGCTCGCCCGCGCGCTGAACCGCCGCGTCGGCATCCTCTATGAATACACCGACGGAACGACGCAGCCCGACGAGATCGAGGACCCGCTCCCCTTTGACATCAACGCCCCGGTCGTGGAGATCGGCGACGATGATTTTGCGCTCTGGTACCGCGACATCACGGAGGAGCCGAAGAAGTACGACGGCAAGACCGTCCGCTTCAAGGGACAGGTCGCCCGCCTGAAAAAGGACCGCGACGGCTACTTTGCGCCCGGCCGCTTTGTCATGACGTGCTGCGTGGAAGACATCGCCTTCATGGGTCTGCCGTGCAAATACGCCGACGCCGCCTCTCTGCACGCCCGCGAGTGGGTCACGGTCGAGGCGACGGTCTCCGTCCGCTTCCATGCGCTCTACCGCGGCACCGGTCCCATCCTGACGGCCATCCGCGTAACGCCCGCCGAACCCGCGAAGAACGAGGTCGCGACATTCTGAATCAAGCCCTCATATAGCGAAATCCTGCCGGAGTCAGCCACTCCGGCAGGATTTTTTTGGCTCAGTTTTCGTCCGCAGCTGCTCCCATGGTCGCAGCGAAGGCCGCTGCGGCATTCTGGACCGTTTCTGCGACGATGTTCTCCGCCACCTGATGCAGATCCGTCTGCAGGACGCGCTCCACATAAGGGGCGTATTCTTTTTCCGGCACGCAGTAGATGCGGAAGCAGCACGAAAGATAGCGGCGGATCTTCCGCTCCATCGTGAAGTACATATCGCACGGGACGGACATATAGCTCCGCGTGACACCGGCGGAGGCCAGCTCCAGCTCAAACAGCTCGCTGTCGTCCGCGCGCTTCATCCAGCGGGAGAAGATCTGGCGCAGCCGGGGCGTCATGCTCCGGTTGATGAAATCGGACGTCGACGGCAGCGAATACGCCGTGACATACAGGTCGCGCAGCGGCTCAGAGCACTCCGCGATATGGAGCTGCAGCCCCGTCTCCATGGCGTACAGCAGCAGCGGCGACTGATCCGCCGGGAGCATCTTCTCCGCGCGGGAAAACTGTGAGCGGAACATGATCTGCGTCAGGCGCAGCAGCAGCGCCTCCTTATTTTCAAACGCGGCGAAGAACGATGCCGGAGACATTCCGGCCTTGCGGGCGATCTGTGCCGTCGTCGTGCGCTCGTAGCCCTGCTCGAGGAAGAGCGTCATCCCCGCATAGATCATCTTCTGTTCGCGTGCAATTCCTCTGGCCTGCAGCCCATGACCCGGCATGGCACTCGCTCCTTTCAACTGAATATATGAATCAAAAATAAACTCCGGTCAAATGATATCACATGCTGTCGAATTTTGCAAGCGGGAATTTGTGGATTTTCTTGGTATTCTCCTAGAATTATCAACTTTTCTCATTGTCTGCATAAAGCGATCCCCGGCCTTCCGGTCGGGGATCACACTATGCATTATACATTTTCCACCGCAGCCGGGTGCCAGAAGCCGACGGCATCACGGACGAGGACACAGCTGCGCGTCAGCTCCCCTTCTCCGGCGGCATCGGGCGTCACGCCCCACGCGGCGGCAGTGTCCTCGGGGACGCGAAGTTTGCAGCGGAACGTGAAGCGCAGGCGGTTGCCGCAGAGCGATTCGACGCCGCTGCTCGCACCGTCGCGGGCCTCGTGGGCGCTCAGGCTCTGCACCATGGCTCCGGCAGCACTCTGGGCGATGGTCTCGTCCTCAGCGGACCCGGTCACGCCGACGGCGTAGAGGCTGCGCGGATAGGCATCCTGCTGCTCCAGCCCCTGCAGGGCTGCAGCGAGGTCCGCACCCTCCGGCTGGTCCAGCCAGACACGGCCGCCAGGTGCATCCATACACAGGGCGGAGACGCCCTTCCAGAGCGTGAGCAGCGTGCCGCCGCCCGCTGGCGAGCTGAGCGTCACATAGCTGTCAAACGAGAATTCCTGCACGCCCGGCGCTTTGCGCTCGACCCACTGCGCAGCATTGGCGGCATCGAGCACCGCAGCGACCGCAGCGGCGTCCAGCATGCCGCTGTGCTCCAGCTCCCCGCTGCGCGACCACTGGCACAGGCACAGGGCCGCGCCGTCGTCTGCCAGAGCGGCCAGCGTCCCGGCATTGGGCAGCTCGACCGGCTCGGGCGGCTGCGTGGGGTTGGTCGGTGCGGCGGTCGGCTCTTCCGTTGCGGGCGGGTCCGTCGGGTCAAGCGGCAGCAGCCCGCCGTGCTCCGCCGGGCCTCGGGAACAGGCGGCAAGCGAAACGGCCAGCATCAGCGCGCACAGCGCGGAGATCAGCTTTTTCATCTCCATCATCCTTTCGTCAAAAATCGTAAAATATGTCAGCGAGTGTATTTGCTTAAAACCGTTCTATCTATTCAGACGCGATTTCCGCGCATCCGTTCCGCTTATTTTGCGTTTCTTTTTTCTGGGCAGCACCGCACAATTGCAGCTTCGGCCTTCACCGAATGCTCTCGCTGAATTATGCGGTGCTGCCCTTGTTTTAACCGAAAGATTCTATTATAATAAGGGTATGTTTTGGAAACACCTGTACGGAGAGGATGACTGCCGTGTATTTTTCCCGGGAAAAACTGAATGCGCTCGTGCCGCCCGCCGGGCTGGAGGGCGCGGGCGAGCTGCTGAACGGACTGGAGTATGATCGGAGCAGCGTATGCTCCGCCGTCGTGACCGCCCTGCGCCCGCTGCTGGCGCGCCTTGCGCCGGAGCCGGAGGCCGGATGGCTGCCCGCGCTGTATGCGTGGCTGGACAACGGTCTGTTCCCCGATCCCGCCTATCAGGCCCCGCCCGAGGCACCGGTGCTTGCCGCGCTGGCAGAGCTGCTGGACGGCGTGCTCGCCTGCGAGGATGCGCCGTTCGATATGCTGACCGATCTGGCCGCGCACGGCCCGGAGGACGGAAGCCGTGTCGCCGATGAGCTGCCCGCCTTCCACGCCGCACTGCACGCCTCGCATTTTGTGACCATGCTGCGCATCGGCCGGGAGCTTCTGCCGTTTGACGCCGCTTCGCACACCATCGGCGTGCACAACATCGCCACGCTGACCGCCCAGTGCGCGAAGGAAGCCGGACTTCCCGTCGACGTCCCGCTCGTCAGCGCGGCCGCCCTGTGCCACGATATCGGCAAGTTCGGCTGCCGCGGCGCGGATGCAAAGCGCATCCCCTATCTGCACTATTATTATACCTGGCAGTGGCTGTCCGGCCACGGCATGGAGCACATCGCGCATATCTCCGCGAACCACTCCACCTGGGACCTCGAATTTGAGAATCTGCCCGTGGAGTCCCTGCTGCTCATCTATGCGGACTTCCGCGTGCGCGGCACGCGCGAGGGCGGGCGCGAGACCGTGCGCATTTATTCACTGGCAGAGGCCTATGCGATGATCCTTTCAAAGCTGGCGGACGTTACGCCGGAAAAGGAGCGCCGTTACCGCACGGTCTATACGAAGCTGCGCGATTTTGAGGCCTATCTGCACAGCCGCGGCGCGGCCACGGAGCCCGGCCCCGCGCCGCAGCGCGAAACGCGCGACCCCGCCCTGCTCACGCAGCAGGAGGCGCTGGACGCCCTGCGCGCACTGACGTTTGACCACGCCATCCGCCTGATGCATACCGTCAGCACGGACGCATCGTTTGACCAGCTGCTCGAGCAGGCCCGCGGCGAGAAGAACACGCTGCGCATCCGCACCTACCTCGAGCTGTTTCAGGAATACCACACCTATATGTCCGGCGGAAACAAGCGCAAGCTGCTCGCCTTCCTCTACGAGCTGCTGCTGTATCCCGAGGGCGACGTTCGCCGTCTGGCCGGGCAGCTCATGGGCAGCGTGCTGGCCAACAGCGGGCCGAAATACCGCAAGGAGCTGCCCTCCGCCGCGCCGCAGGACGCCGCCGCGCCCGCGATGCTCTCCGTGCTGGAGGAATCGCTCGGTCTGTGGGAGCAGACCGTGGCGCAGTGCCTGCACCCCGACCACAAGATCTCCCCGAAGCACGCCCAGCGCATCTCCAACTCGCTGAAGGCCATTGCCGAAACGCTTCTGGCCGAGACGGAGGACGCGGCGCGGCTGGCGCAGCCGCTGCTCTCGCGCCTGCCGGATGCCACGGACGAGGACAGCTTCGTGCTGCTCGACGCCCTCTACCACACCCCGCCGCATGCCGTCTCCACGCTCGCCCCGGCGGCGGACCGGCTGCGCGCCCTGCTGTGCGGTCCGGACCAGAGCCGCCGCATTGCGGCCCTGCGCTGCCTGCGGCGCTTCCGTGCCGCCGCGCCGGAGGACCTGCTGCAGGAGGCCGCTGTGCCGCTTGCGGATGATCTTCCCGCCGTGCGTGCCCTGCGCGGCCGCCTGACCGGCAAAACGCCCGCGCCGCTCTCGGAATCCGAGGCCTCGCTGCTCTACCTCAGCAATCTGAAGACTGCCGTGCCGTGGGTCGTGAAAAACGCCCAGATCGACCTGCTGCAGGCCGATGCGCTGCAGCACACGGGCAACACATTCCACACGGCGACGCATCTTTCCAATCTGCTGTCCGTCAGCGAGCACCTTCCCGTGCGCGAGCACGCCGGGCGCGCGCTTCTGACTATCAGCACGCGCCTGAGCGTCGACCAGCGCAATGAGATCATCGTCGACCTCATGCGCGAGCTGGAAAACGGGCAGGAGCAGATCGCACGCTTCATCCCCCGTTATCTCGGACGACTGCTGAGCACCATGCCGGAAAAGGAGATCCGCGAAAGCATTGATTTTCTCGACGGCCTGCTGCGCAGCGGCAGCGCCCGCGCCGCTTCGACCTCGCTCCGGACGCTCGGCAGCCTGATCTCCGCCCTGCCGGAAAACAGCGTGCTGGCGGAACACTGCCTCGGACTGCTGCTGACGGGCGTGTCGCACTATGACGAGTCCGTGCACCGCAGCGCCATGACCGTTCTGTGCCACGATGTCATCGGCAGCGAACGCCTGCCGTTCTCCCTGCGGGCGCACTGCTTTGCCCGCGTGAGCAAAAAGCTCCTGTGCCTGCTGGCCGAGCCTGCACCGGGCAAGCTGACGTTCTTCAACCGGGCTGCCATGCTGAATCACCTGTACCGCTTCCTTGTGCAGGCGGAGGTCGTGCAGGGCGGGCTGCGCTTTCCCGCGCCGCTGCCGGCCGCATTCTTTCCCGGCACGTTTGACCCGTTTTCCGCCGGACATAAGCGCATCGTGCAGGAAATTCGTGCGCTCGGCTATGAGGTCTATCTCGCCGTGGACGAATTCTCCTGGAGCAAGCGTACACTCGCGCGGCTGCTGCGCCGCCGGATCGTCAATATGTCCGTGGCCGACCAGTGGGACACCTATGTCTTCCCGAACGCCATCCCCATCAACATCGCCATGCCGGAGGACATCGCGCGCCTGCGATCCTGCTTTCCCGACCGGAGCGTGACGCTCGTGGCGGGCTGTGACGTCGTGTGTGGAGCCTCGGCCTACCGCTCGCTCCGCCCCGGCGGTGTACAGGAGCTGGATCACCTGCTCATCCGCCGCGGAGAGACGGACGAAACGGACATCCGCACCCGTCTGCAGGGCCGCGTGACGTTTCTGGAGCTCCCGCCCCAGCTCGAGGGCATCAGCTCCACGCGCATCCGCGAATCCATCGATCAGGACGTCGATATCTCCATGCTTGTCGACCCGATCGTCCAGTCCTATATCTATGAATACGACCTCTATCTCCGTTCCCCGCAGCACAAGAACGTGCTGCAGGCGCAGGAGCTGGAATTCCGCATCGTGACGGGGACGGAGGACGACCTCCCACCTGCCCTGTTCGAGCGGCTGCGCAGCACGCCGGAGCCGCTGGCCATCCTGCTGTGCAGCCGTAGGCGCCATGCGGCCGTCGGCTGGTGCTGCGGCCATACCGTGCGCCCGGCGAGCCTGTTTGCGGAGCTCGGCTCCGTTGAGGCCGCCTCGGCCGTCCGCCGCCTGACTTCCGGCAAGCTGCTGAAGCTCGACCATGTGGCGGCGGACGACGCGCAGACGCGGCGCATGCTTGTCAATGAGCTGCTCGCCCGCAGTCTGGCATCCGACCACACATTTGCGCTGGCCCACTGCGTGGGCGAATGGCTGGAGGAGCTTGGCTTCTGCCCCGTTGAGGGCGCGGAGGGGCTGCTGTGCGTCGATATGCGCGCGCCCATCGTCCTCATTCAGGACGTGCTGCTGTGCATCAAGAAGCCGCACCACGATGAGCCGCAGGTGCGCGCCGCCGTAGAGTCCGCCCGGCCCCGGCTGCGCCGCGCGCTGTGCGCGCTGTATCCCGGCAGGCTCGTGCTGAGCTTCGACGCGGAGCTGCTCAACCAGTCGCTCATGTACCGCGTGCAGAAGCTCGGCGGTGTACTCGGCGCACCGGCCGGGCAGCTCGGCCGGGCCATGTGCGTGCCCTACGGCAAAATTCTCTCCGACGAGATCGTGCCGAACACCGTCACAAAGACGCTGCATGTGGACAAGACATTCGCGCCGGACGGCAGCTCGTTCTCCGTCCCGGCCTACCCCGGCTACGACACCGTGCGCAATCAGGTCCGCACCATCAAGGCCTTCCGCCGCCCGGTCATCCTCGTGGACGATCTGCTGCACAACGGTTACCGCCTCGACAAGCTCAGCCCGGTTTTTGCCGCGGAGGAGCTGGAGATCCGCACCGTCGTCGTCGGCATTCTCTCGGCGCGCGGCCGCGACCTCATGGAGGTGCAGGGGCGGCAGGTCGAGTGCGAATACTTCATCCCGAATCTGCACTACTGGGTCACGGAGAGCCTGCTGTATCCCTTCCTCGGCGGCGACAGCGTCGGCACGCCTGCGCCGGGGCGGATGCTGCCCTCCATCAACCTGATCCTGCCCTATTACTACCCGCGCCACTATGTCGGAACGACGGACGCCGCCATCCGCGACCTCAGCCGCACTGCGCTGGAGAACACGCTCTCCATCCTGCACGCGCTCGAACAGGCGCATCAGGAACAGTTCAGCACGGCGCTGACGCTGCGCCGCCTCGGCGAGGCCCTCTACCGCCCGCGTCTGCCGGACCGCGGCAGGTCCCTGCGCTATGACCTGTCGCTTCCCGCCTCCGCCTGTCTGGAGGACGATCTGCTGCGGCTTGACCGCATCCGTATGCGAGGAGGAATGATCCATGGAGCTTAAACAATGGCACGGCTTCTGCCTGTGCCCACTGGGCGGAGCCTGTCCGCCGGATGCCGCGCCCGCAGACGCGCCGTTTTCTCCGCTGGTGTTTCTTGTCCGGCGCGATCCGCTGCGCTCCCGCGGCCTGTTTGCCGTTACCGTGCTGGACGAGGTCTTCGAGGCCGAGACGGCCGGTGTGCTGCTGCCGCCGGTGCAGAGGCCAACGCCTGCCGAGCCGCTGCGCGAATTTGTGGCGGCTAACGGCGCCTGCGTGCTGAACACGGCGTTTTCCGCCGCATTCTCCGTTCTGGAGCGCTGGCACCGGAAGCGCACACAGCCGCTGCGCGTCACGCTCGTCGGGCTCGGCGACGTCGGCGGCACGCTGCTGCTGGCGCTGAAGCTGCTCGGCCGGGAGCTGGGCGAGCTGCGCATCTATGACCCGAACGCCGCGCAGTGCCGGCGCTACGAGCTGGAGCTGAATCAGGTCCTTCCGCTGGACCACCCGCTGCCGCCCGTCACCGTCTGCACGGAGGACACACTGTTCGACTGCGACCTGCTGCTGTTCACGGCCTCGCGCGGCGTGCCGCCCGTCGGCTCCGGCGTGGCGGACGTGCGTCTGGCGCAATACGAAAAAAACCGCGCCATGCTGCGCAGCTATGCAGCCATGGCGCGCAAAACGCACTTCACCGGCCTGTTCTGCCAGATCTCCGACCCCGTCGATCCGCTGGCCTGCGCCGTTTTCCGCGAAAGCAACCGCAACGCCGCCGGGGAATTTGACGGCTGCGGCCTGCTGCCGGAGCAGGTGCAGGGCTTCGGCCTCGGCGTGATGGAGGCGCGCGCCCGCTGGTGCGCGCAGGAGGACGGCATCGACTTTTCGAACGGCCGCGTCTACGGCCCGCACGGCGGCGGCCTTGTCGCGGCAAACGATCCCGCAGCCTACGACGAAGCGGTCTCCGCCCGGCTGACGGAGCGGGCCGTGCATGCCAATCTCGAGGTGCGGGCGCTCGGCTTCAAACCGTATCTCGCCCCCGCCCTCTCCTCTGCCGCCGTAAGCATTCTGTCCCTTGTGCGCGGGCAGCCGTATGATGCCGCTCTGCCGCTCGGCGGCGTGTGGCTCGGCGCACAGCGGCGCATGACGCCGCTCGGACCGCTGCAGCGCCGTGAGCCGCTCCACCCCGCGCTGCTTGCCCGCATCGAGGCCGCGCGGCTGGAGCTGGAGGCCTTCTGCCATGATGCCTGAGCCGCTGACCCTCGTCTGCCCGTCTGCCGGGCCACGCCTGAGGGACGTGATCGAGACGGCGCTGTGCGACCTTCCGGTCCGCAATGCACAGGGTGACCTGCGCGGCGCGCGCATTCTGTTTGCACTCGATGCAGGCTCCGCCGGGATGGATGAGCCGACACTTCGCCTGCTTCGGCGGCTGCGGAGCGAGCCGGGCTGTCTGGAGGGCTCCGTCTGCGGCTTCGTTGTCGACGGAGAGACGGAGCTCTACACCAAGGCGCTGGCGCAGGATCTGGCGCTCGCCGCGAATCTCGCCGGAGCGGCCCTGCCCGGCAAGCCGCTCGTGGAGGGCACAGGCTCCCTCTATAACCAGCACATTCTCGCCGCGCGGCGCGGCATGAGCTGGGAGGAGACATACCGTGCACGCACGAGGGAGCTGGGAGAACGCTTGCTCGCCTTTTCCCCGAAGCGCGTCGGGCGGCCGAAGCTGCTCGTGCTGCATGCCTCCGAAAGCGGCCGCTCGAGCACGCTCTGGATAGGCCGCGAGCTGAGCCGCCGCCTGAGCGGCTGCTGCAGCATTGCGGAAATTTCGCTGCGCAACGGCACGATCCACGACTGCCGCGGCTGCTCCTACAGCGCGTGCCTGCATTTTGCGCGCAGCGGCAGCTGCTTTTACGGCGGAGCCATCTCCGAGACCGTCCTGCCCGCGATCCGCGAGTGCGACGCCATGCTGTTCCTCTGCCCGAACTACAACGATGCCGTCGGCGCAAATTTCACGGCCCTGTTCAACCGCCTGACGAGCCTGCTGCTGCAGTGCGACCTGTCGGAAAAGCAGCTCTACAGCGTCATCGTCTCCGGCTACTCCGGCGGCGATCTCGTCGCGCGCCAGCTGCTCGGTGCGATGTGCCTGAACAAGACCGTCTCGCTGCCGCCGCGCTTCTGCATGCTGGAAACGGCGAACGACCTGCCAACGGCGCAGGCTCTGCCGGGCATCGCCGGGCGGCTGGACGCCTTTGCCGCTGCCATGCAGCGCTCCCTGTGTCAGCCCGCCGGGAACAGCTCGGAAATTTCACCGAACGAATAGCCCATCTCCTCCCAGCGCGTGAGCAGACTGTCGAGGATGGCCGCATTTGTCTGCGAGGTGCTGTGCAGCAGCACAACGGCTCCGTTGTGGATGCGCGGGATGAGCTTGGCATAGGCCTGCTCCGACGTCGGCTGATCGTCCTGCAGCCAGTCCACATAGGCAAGGCTCCAGAACACGGTGTGATAGCCGAGCTGCTGCGCCATTTCGAGATTTTTCTCGGAATAGATGCCCTGCGGCGGGCGGTAGAATTTTGCAAGCTCCTGCCCGGTCGTGTCACGGTAGAGCGTCTCGAGGGACTCGAGCTCCTGCCGGAACTGCTCCATCTCCCCGATCTTCGACATGTCCCAGTGGTGGTAGGTGTGATTGCCGACCGTATGCCCCTCCTGCGCCATGCGCCGGACGAGGTCTGGATTTCGCTCGATGTAGTTGCCGACCAGGAAGAATGCCGCCGGAGCATGGTGCTTCTGCAGCGCATCGAGGATCTGCGCCGTGCAGCCGTTCTCATAGCCCGCGTCGAACGTGAGATAGATGCGCTTCTGCGCCGTATCGCCAAGGAAGGCCGCATCATACTGCCGCAGCCGGTCCGCCGTGGTGTTTCCCACAGGCGGCTGGCCCTCCTGCTGGAAGCTCAGGCCCCACAAGCCTGCCGGGAGCGCCGCTGCCTGCTTGGCCGCGCCCGCGCCCGCAAGGGCCAGAATGATGCCCAGCACGAGCAGGACGGGCAGATTCCGCCGGTAAAAGTTTCGCATGTCCATCACCTCGCCTCAGCTTATGCCGCCGCTGCCGGGAAATATGCAGGGAGCGAATTTCCCGGCTGTCAAGTTTTTTCTCTTGACAAGCGCACATCCGTCTGCTATAATACCCAAGGTCAAGGGGGGCAGTATCATGAAACAGGAAGCCTTTACCATGTCCCTGCTCTTCGACACCTACGGCGCGCTGCTGACCGAAAAGCAGCAAACCTATTTTGACCTCTATTACAATCAGGATCTCTCGCTGGCAGAGATCGCCGAGCAGGAGGGCATTTCCCGTCAGGGCGTTCACGACGCCATCTCCCGCAGCGAGGCGCTGCTCGCTTCGTTCGAGCGCGTGACCGGCTGCGTCGCCCGGGAGCAAAAGCTCCGCCATGCCCTCGCCGCGATCACCGCCGAGGCCCAGCCCCTGCTGCAGGCCGGGGATCCCGCCACCCGGCAGGGCGCCCAGCGCATCCTTGCCGCCGTTGATTCCCTGAAGGAGTAGCCATGGCATTTGAAGGTCTGACCGCAAAACTGAACGCCGCGTTCAAAAAGCTGCGCGGCAAGGGCCGCCTGTCCGAATCCGATATCAAGGAGGCCATGCGTGAGATCCGTCTTGCGCTTCTGGAGGCGGACGTCAGCTATAAAGTCGTCAAGGACTTCGTCAAGTCCGTTTCGGAGCGCTGCTCCGGGCAGGACGTGATGGAGAGCCTGACCCCTGCACAGACGATCGTCAAGATCGTCAACGAAGAGCTCATCCGTCTGATGGGCAGCGAAAATCAGCGTATTTCCATCTCCCCCAAGCCGCCGACGGTCGTTATGCTCGTCGGCCTGCAGGGCGCAGGCAAGACCACGAACGGCGCAAAGCTCGCCGGTCTGTTCAAAAAGCAGGGCAAGCGCCCGCTGCTCGTCGCCTGCGATATTTACCGCCCTGCCGCCATCAAGCAGCTGGAGGTCGTCGGCGGTCAGCTCGGCATCCCGGTGTTCCAGATGGGGCAGGAAAACCCCGTGAAGATCGCCAAGGCGGCCATCCGCCATGCGCAGCAGCACGGCAACGACATGGTCTTCCTCGACACGGCCGGCCGCCTGCATGTGGACGAGGCCCTGATGAACGAGCTGAAGTCCATCAAGGCTGAGGTCCAGCCGAATGAAATTCTGCTCGTCGTGGACGCCATGACCGGTCAGGACGCCGTGAACGCCGCCCAGTCCTTCAACGAATGGCTGGACATCGACGGCGTGATGCTCACGAAGCTCGACGGCGATGCCCGCGGCGGCGCTGCGCTGTCCGTCAAGGCCGTCACCGGCAAGCCCATCAAGTTCATCGGCACCGGCGAAAAGCTCGACATGATCGAGCCGTTCCACCCGGAGCGCATGGCTTCGCGGATCCTCGGCATGGGCGACGTGCTCACACTGATCGAAAAGGCCGAGCAGGCCCTCGACCAGAAGAAGGCCGCCGAGCTCGAGCAGAAGATGCGGGCCAACAAGTTCACGCTCGCCGATTTCTACGATCAGCTCCTGCAAATTCGGAAGATGGGCCCCATGCAGGACCTGCTCGGCATGATCCCCGGCATGGGCAGCATGAAGAATGTGCAGGTCGACGAATCGGCCCTCGGCCGCGTCGAAGCCATCATTCTCTCCATGACGCCCTATGAGCGCGAGAACCCCGCGTGCCTGAATTCCTCGCGCAAGCGCCGCATCGCGCTTGGCTGCGGCCAGAAGGTCGAGGACATCAACCGTCTGCTCAAGCAGTTTGACCAGATGCAGCAGCTTATGAAGCAGATGAACGGCAAGGGCAAAAAGC
>OLWJ01000584.1_pt1 | contig 13517 bp, 10 predicted proteins | sample 1674291 | NCBI WGS metagenome assembly OLWJ01 (sample SAMEA103958159, study PRJEB25191) | human gut metagenome | biome: human-associated habitat [ENVO:00009003]; feature: intestine environment [ENVO:2100002]; material: feces | place: Germany | collected 2013/2015
AATTCACACAGATGCTCAAAAAATAAACCGGGAGGTTTTTCAACATGGTCATCGATTTAAAAACACTGTACGGCGCGGAAGCGACCGAGCAGCAGAAGCGTTATGAGGAGCTTTCCGCTTACTTTGCGGAGGAGTTCGGGGATGCTAATGCGCTTTCATATTTCAGTGCGCCGGGCAGAACCGAGGTGGGCGGCAACCACACCGACCACAACAACGGCAAGGTGCTGGCGGCGGCTGTGAATCTGGACGTTATTGCGGCGGTGAAGAAGACCGAGAACGGCGTGATCCGCTTGAAATCTGTCGGGTTCCCGATGGACACGGTCGATACGGCAGACCTTAACGTGCAGGAAGCGGAAAAGGAGCGCTCGGCGTCGCTCATCCGCGGCGTGTGCGCACGCTTAAAGGCGCTCGGCTATGAAGTGGGCGGCTTTGATGCGGTGACGACCTCGAGAGTTTTAAAGGGCTCCGGCCTTTCAAGCTCCGCGGCGTTTGAGGTGCTTGTGGTGACGATTTTAAGCCACCTGTATAATGACGACGCGATCGACCCCGTGGAGGCGGCACAGATCTCAAAATTTGCCGAAAACGTGTACTTCGGCAAGCCCTCCGGCTTACTCGACCAGATGGCGGCGAGTGTGGGCGGTTTTACGACGATGGACTTTAAAGACCTTTCCGCGCCGAAGATTGAGAAGATCGATTTTGACCTCGACCGTTACGGCTATGCGCTGTGCGTCGTCGATACGGGCGGAAACCATGCCGACCTGACCGGCGAATACGCAGCCATTCCGGCGGAGATGAAGCGCGTTGCGAAGGCGCTTGGCGGCGAAGTGCTGCGCGAGGTAAGCGAGGAGGAGTTTTATAAGAAAATTCCCGAGCTCAGAAAAGAAGTCGGCGACCGCGCGATTTTGCGTGCGATTCACTTCTTCGACGACAACCGTGTGGTGGATAAGGAAGTGGCAGCGCTGAAAGCGGGTGACTTTGAGACGTTCAAGCAGTGCGTGATCGCCTCGGGTCATTCCTCGGCGATGAATTTGCAGAATGTGTTCGCAGTTGTGAATCCGCAGGAGCAGGGCTTGTCCCTCGCGTTGGCGCTTATTGCGAAGATCCTCGGTGGCAAGGGCGCGTATCGCGTGCACGGCGGCGGTTTTGCCGGCACGGTGCAGGCGTATGTGCCGCTCGATATGCTGGACGCGTTCAAGGCAGAGATGCAGAGCGTGTTTGGCGAAAAGAGTTGCTATGTGCTCTCCGTGCGCAGCGCGGGCGGCACGAAAGTGACAGTCGAATAAAATTTTAACGGCGGCTTTGATTTTAGAGCCGCCGTTTTTGCGTATTGCGGGAAATACGTGTTGCGAAATTGTAAATATTGGGAAACGGTGGATTTCGCCTTGCGAATCATGCCGATTTGTGGTATAGTATACTCTGTATCATTATGACAGCTTACCGCAGACAGCTTGTCTGCGTGCGATAAAGGAGAATGTTTTTTGAAGGATAAAGAAATCACCGTTACGGCAGACGAGCTGCAAAAGCAGAAGCTATACACGGCGGACGTTGCGGCGATCATGCAGGTGCGCGCGATGCACGGCACGCCGAAGGCGCTTGTGCGCACGTATGGCTGCCAGCAGAATGTGGCGGACGGCGAACGCATGAAGGGTATGCTCTCTGAAATGGGCTTTGAATTCACGGAAGATGAAGATGAAGCCGATTTTATTCTGTTCAACACCTGCGCCATTCGCGAGCACGCCGAAGACCGCGTGTTCGGCAACATCGGCGCGCTGAAAAACGTGAAACGCCGCAACCCGTCGTTGCTCATTGCCGTATGCGGCTGCATGATGGAACAGGAGCGCGTGGCGGAGCGCATTAAGGCGTCGTTCCCGTTTGTGAACATCGTGTTCGGCACGCACGTCATCCATCGACTGCCGGAGATGATGTACACCGCCGTGACCGACTCGAAGCGCGTTTTTTTGCGCGGGCATGAATCGAAAGAGATCATTGAAGGCCTGCCGGTGCGCCGCGACGGCAACACACGCGCGTGGGTGACCGTGATGTACGGCTGCGACAATTTCTGCTCGTACTGCATTGTGCCGTATGTGCGCGGCCGGGAAAAGAGCCGCCACCCGGACGCCATCGTCGCCGAGTGCCGCGAGCTCATTGAGCAGGGCTACAAAGAAATTACGCTGCTTGGACAGAACGTGAATTCCTACGGCAAGGGCTTGCCGGAGAAAGTAAATTTTTCGGAGCTTCTGCGCCGCATTGACGCGATTGACGGCGACTACCGTTTGCGCTTTATGACCTCGCACCCGAAGGACGCGACGCACGAGCTATTCGACACGATTGCGGAGAGCCGGCACATCTGCCACTACATCCACCTGCCGTGCCAGTCCGGCAGCAGCCGTGTGTTAAAGGCGATGAACCGCCACTACGACCGCGAAAAATACCTTGACCTCATCCGCTATGCGAAAGAGAAAATGCCGGATCTGTCGCTGACCTCCGACATTATCGTCGGCTTTCCGGGCGAGACGTATGAGGAGTTCTGCGAGACGCTGAGCCTCATCCGCGAGGTGGAGTTCACGTCGCTCTTTACGTTTATTTTCTCGCCGCGCCCCGGCACGAGAGCTGCCGAAATGGAAGACCCTGTCACGTACAAGGAGAAAACGCAGTGGTTCTCGGAGCTTTTGAAGACGCAGGAGGAGATCGCCGCAAAGCGCTGCGCTTCCATGGTGGGCAGCACGGAGCGTGTGCTCATTGAAGAACGCAACGAGAAAAACGGTTTGCTCAGCGGTCGCACCGCAAGCAGCATCATTGTGGAATTCCCCGGCGAAGACGAATGGATCGGCGAATTCAAAAATGTAAAAGTGACCGAAGCGCGCAACTGGATTTTGCGCGGCGAATGTGTAGACTAAGCAAAACGGGTTTTGACCCATTGCTTTTTCAAAATACAATAAAATTTATAATTTATTTTAAGGAGCTATTACTATGGATATCATGAAACTGACAAGAGAACTCGGCCGCGCTTTGCAGCAGGACCAGACCTACATCAACATGAGCGTTGCGGAGCAGCAGTGCAACGAGGACGAAGCTTTGCAGAACGCCATCGGCGAATTCAACTTAAAGCGCATGGCCATCAACAACGAGGCGGGAAAGGAAGACCGCAGCGAGGAACTTATCGAGCAGTACAACAAAGAACTGCGCGAGATTTACGGCAGAGTGATGCAGAACGAGCACATGGCGGCGTATCAGGCGGCAAAGAACGAGTTTGATGCGCTGATGCAGCGCGTGACGGGTGTGCTTTCCATGTGCGCGGAGGGTCAGGACCCGGATGGCTGCGATCCCGATGCCTGCGGCTGCACCGGCAGCTGTGCGACCTGCGGCGGTGGCTGCCACTAAGGCAGAATTTTGCAAAGTTTGCACGTGATCTGCTTGCATCTTTTCCGCCATACCGGTCGTAAAGTCCTTGACAGGCGCCAGCCTGCCTGCGGAATTTACTACGCAAGGCGTATACGCTCATGACGAAAAATCTGACGGCGCATCTCGCGCACCTACTTTACAAAAATCTGCCTTTGGTAGTAATTCACTTGTTGACTGAATCTTAACGATATGGAGGCCGGGCATGGCTGATTATTCCCCGATGATGAAACAGTACTTTGAAGTGAAGGAAAAGTACCCGAACACGCTCCTTTTCTTTCGCCTTGGGGACTTTTACGAGATGTTCTTTAACGATGCGAAAATCGCGTCACGCGAGCTGGAGCTGACGCTGACAGGCCGTGACTGCGGCCAGGAGGAGCGCGCGCCGATGTGCGGCGTGCCGTTCCACAGCGCGGAGACGTATATCGCGCGGCTTGTGGCAAAGGGCTACAAGGTTGCCATCTGCGAGCAGATGGAAGACCCGGCGCTTGCAAAGGGCATCGTAAAGCGCAGCGTTATCCGCGTCATCACGCCCGGCACCGTTATGGAAAGCAGCATGCTCGACGAGGCGAAGAACAACTACATCGCTTCCGCGTATTATCAGGGTGATAAGGTGGGCATCTGCTTTGCGGATATTTCAACGGGCGAGCTGGAGGCGACGACGCTGACGGCGGAGAAGGGCGAGACGCTCTCCCGCGCGGTCATCGACGCGCTGTCGCGATTTACGCCGCGCGAAATCCTCATCAACTCGGAATTTACCGATTTGACGGACGTGGCGAAATTCATTTCCGATAAGCTTTCGGCGTCACTCGAGTGCATGGATTTTGCGGTTTACGAACCGCTGCACGCGGAAGAAACGGTGAAGGCGCAGTTTCACCCCGAGGTTTTGGAACGCTCCGATGTTTTGAATTTCCCGGAGATCACGGCGGCGCTGAGCGCTTTGCTCGAGTATCTCAGCCGCACGCAAATCACGGGTTTGGAGCGCATGGAGGAAATTCGCATATATTCGCAGGCGAAGACGATGCGGCTTGATTTAAATACGCGCCGAAACCTTGAATTACTAGAGACGATGCGCAGCAAAGAGCGCCGCGGCTCGCTTTTGTGGGTGCTTGACAAGACCAAAACGGCGATGGGCAAGCGGCTTATCCGCACATGGCTCGAGCAGCCGCTTTTGAGTCCGGCGGGCATTACGCTGCGGCAAAACGCGGTGGAGGAGCTGTTTGAGAACCGCCCGCTTTTAGACGATGTGACCGAGGCGCTGACGGGCATTTTTGACCTGGAGCGCATTATGACGCGCGTGGTGTACGGCTCTGTAAACGGCAAAGACCTGCGTGCGCTGTGGTCGGCGCTGACGCGCTTGCCGCAGCTGAAAGCGCTTTCTGCGACGTTTAAAGCGACGATGCTGCGCGACATCGACAGCCGCATGGATGTGCTCTCCGATATTTGCGAACTCATCGACCGCGCCGTTGTGGAGGAGCCGCCGCACACGATCCGTGAGGGCGGCATTATCCGCGAGGGCTTCAACGCGGAGCTTGACGAAGTGAAAAGTGACATGACGAACGGCAAGCAGCTCATCGCCGAGCTGGAGGCGCGCGAGCGCGAAGCGACGGGCATTCCGAAACTGCGCGTGGGATATAACCGCGTGTTCGGGTATTACCTCGAAGTTTCGAACGCGTTTAAGGACAAGACGCCGGAGTACTACGTGCGCAAGCAGACGCTTGCAAACGGCGAGCGGTACATCACGCAGGAATTAAAGGAGCTTGAAAACCGCATCTTAGGTGCGCACGACCGTTCTATTGCACTTGAGGGCAAGCTGTTTGAAGAAGTGCGCAGGACGATTGCGGAGCAGCTGACCCGCGTGCAGGAGACGGCGAAGGCGATTGCGGAGCTGGATGTTTTGGCATCGTTTGCGTCGGTATCTGTGCGGAACGACTACACGCGCCCGACCATTACGGCGAACGGCAGGCTGTATTTAAAGGACAGCCGGCACCCGGTGGTGGAGGCGCTGCTGACGGGCAGCGCGCCGTTTGTGCCGAACGACCTTGAGATGGACCTGAACCAGAACCGTGTGTCTATCATTACGGGCCCAAACATGGCGGGTAAATCTACATATATGCGGCAGGTGGCGGTCATTGTCATCATGGCGCAGATCGGCTGCTTTGTGCCGGCGAGCGCGGCGGAGATCGGCATTGTGGACGGCATCTACACGCGCGTGGGCGCTTCTGACGACCTTGCGGCGGGGCAGTCCACGTTCATGGTGGAAATGGCCGAGGTGGCGGAAATTTTGAAGAGCGCCACGAAGGACAGCTTGCTGATTTTAGATGAGATCGGCCGCGGCACCTCGACATTTGACGGCATGAGCATTGCGCGGGCGGTCATCGAATACGTACACGACAAAAAGCTGTGCGGTGCGAAGACGCTGTTTGCGACGCATTACCACGAGCTGACGGAGCTGGAAGACCTTTTGCCCGGTGTGCAGAACTTCAGTATTGCGGTGAAAAAGCGCGGGGACGACATCACGTTCCTGCGGCGTATCGTGCGCGGCGGCGCGGACGACAGCTTCGGTATTGAGGTCGCGAAGCTCGCGGGCGTGCCGGACAAGGTGGTGCGGCGTGCGAAAGAGGTGTTAAAGAGCCTTGAAAGCGGCGAGATGGTGAAAAAACCGAAAAACGCCGTGAAAGTGCAGCAGGAGGAACCGATACAGCTGACGATGCTGACAAAGGATACGGAGGTTTTAAACCGCCTGAAAAGCCTGGACGTCAACACGCTGACGCCGATCGAATCCATGAACATTTTGTTTGAACTTGCAAATATGCTGAAATAAATTTAACGCGAAAGGAAGGTGCAGAAAATGCCGAAAATTCACGTTTTGGAAAAGCAGGTCGCGGAGCTGATCGCTGCCGGTGAGGTGGTGGAGCGCCCGTCTTCCGTCATTAAGGAGCTTGTGGAAAACTCCATTGACTCCGGCGCGTCGATTGTCACGGTGGAAATTCGCCGCGGCGGCGTGACGTATATCCGTGTGACGGACAATGGCTGCGGCATTGCGCGCGAGGACGTGGCGACGGCATTTCTGCGCCATGCAACGAGCAAGGTGCGCGAAAAGGACGACTTAGATGCGATTTTGACGCTCGGTTTCCGCGGTGAGGCGCTGGCGTCCATTTCGGCTGTGTCGCGCGTTGACCTCATCACGCGCACGGCGGACAGTTCAATCGGCACGCACTATTCCTCCGAGGGCGGCAGCGACGTGGAGATCGAAGACGCGGGCTGCCCACTTGGCACGACCATTACGGCGCGCGACCTGTTTTTTAACGTGCCGGCGCGTATGAAGTTTCTGAAGAAAGACACCGCAGAGGGCAACTCCGTGGCGGGGCTGATGGACAAAATTGCGCTTTCGCATCCGGAAATCTCGTTCCGCCTCATTCGCGAGGGCAAGGAAGTGCTGCACACGCCGGGCGACGGCAAGCTGAGCTCGGCAATCTATGCGGTGTTCGGCAAGGAGTTTTCCGGCGCTTTGCTGCCGGTGGATTATACCTTGGGCGGCATTCGCGTGCACGGGTATATCTCGTCGCCGATTGCGAGCCGACCGAACCGCAGCATGCAGAATTTCTTCATCAACGGGCGTTTTGTGCGCAGCCGCACGGCGTGTGTGGCGCTGGAGGAAGCGTACAAGGGCGCGATTATGGTGGGTAAATTCCCGGCGTGCGTGCTGCACATCGAGCTGCCGTCGTCGGTCGTCGACGTGAACGTGCATCCGGCGAAGCTGGAGGTGCGCTTTGTGAACGAGCGTCCGGTGTTTGATGCGGTGTACCACGGGGTGAAATCCGCCGTGACGGCGAGCCGCGATATGAAGTCCGTTGACCTTGCGCAGCACGCAAGGCGGCCCGTCGACCCGTATAAGCCGGATGTGGTTGTAAAACCGCAGCAGATGGTGCTGAATCAGCCGCCGAAAACGGAGACGGTGAAGCCGATGCCTGCGCCGGTCGTGAAGTCTGCGCCCGTTATCAACACGAGCAAAAAAGAGGCGGAAGCGCCGTATGAGCCGCCCGTTGATATGCCGCCGATGCCGCATACGTTTTCGGACAGCGCAGAGCGGGAGGAAAAGCCGCAGCTTGAAAGTATTCGTACGTCGATCGAGCGCGTTTTGGAGGCGGAGCCGCAGCCGATGACAAAGCCGGAAGTGATAACGGAAGAACCGCCCTTACCGCAGCCGCCCGAGACGGAGCCCGTGCCGCCGGCGTGGGAGGAAACACCCGTGCAGACGGAAGCGGTGCAGGAAAATCCGGAAAGCAACGCACAGCCGGAAACATGCATTGTGCCGGAGACGGAGCGGGATTTACCCCGCATGGCGCATAAGGTGATCGGCGAGGTGTTTGACACGTATATCATCCTTGAATACGACGCGCAGACGCTGATGTTTATCGACAAGCACGCGGCGCATGAGCGACTGCTGTACGAAAAGCTCAAACGGCGCGAAGAAGCTGCTATGGCGCAGACGCTGCTTGTGCCCGTGACGGTGACGATGGACAAAAACGAGTACACGGCGGTTTTGCAGAATTTGAGTGTTTTTGAGCAGGCGGGCTTTGACGTGGAGGATTTCGGCAGCGGTACCGTTTTGGTGCGCAGCGCACCGCTTAATTTGAACGGTGCGGACATCAAGGACTCCGTGCTCGAAATGGCAGGATACCTTGAAGAAAACAAGACCGACGCGACGACGGAGCACATGGACTGGCTGTACCACAACATTGCGTGCCGCGCAGCCATTAAGGGTGGGAACGCCTCGAAAAAAGAGGAACTCATTGCACTTGCGGAGGAGCTGGAAGCGAACCCCGATGTGCGCTACTGCCCGCACGGCAGGCCGATCTACGTGATGCTGAAAAAGCGAATGCTGGAAAAAGAATTCGGCAGAGTTTAACGGTTTGCTCACAAACATGGGCGAAAGTTGTGTTATTATAAAGTTATGTAAACAAAAAAGGGGGCGCCGGAATGACGGAAGTACAAGAGAAAATCAAGGTATTCGCGGTGTGCGGGCCGACAGCCTCCGGCAAGACCTCGCTTTCCGTAACGCTTGCGAAAAAGCTCCATGCGGAGGTGGTTTCGTGTGACTCGATGCAGATTTATAGGGGCATGGAGATCGGCACGGCAAAGCCGACCGCGGACGAGATGCAGGGTGTGCCGCACCACCTGATGGGTTTTCAGGATCCCGCAGAGCCGTTCAGCGTGAGTGACTATGTGGCGCTTGCGGGAAAGGTGATCGAAGACATACATGCGCGTGGCAAAAACGTGTTGCTTGTCGGTGGCACGGGCTTATATGCGCGCTCGCTTTTAAAGGCGGTGCCGTTTACGGAAAACAGCCGTGACGATGAAATCCGCGGTAATTTGGAAGCGGAATTTGCGGCAGACGGCATTGAATCGCTTTATGCGCGGCTAAAAGAGCTTGATCCCGAGGGGGCCGAGGGTATCCATCCGAATAATACGCGTAGGGTCATCCGCGCGCTTGAATACTGCATGGTGACGGGCGAGCCGTTCTCGAAGCAGGCGAAAGACTCGAAAGCGGTGGAATCGCCGTATGACGGGAAAATGTTGGTGCTGTCTTTCAGAGACCGCGAGGCGCTTTACGGGCGTATCAACCTGCGCGTGGAGCAGATGTTTGCAGACGGCCTGTTAAAAGAGGCCGAGGATTATTTTAAGCGGTATGGCACGCCGGGGCAAACCTCCGTGCAGGCCATCGGCTACAAGGAGCTGTTCCCGTATTTTGAGGGGCAGTGCTCCTTAGACGAAGCAAAGGAAAATATAAAAAGGGAAACACGGCGCTATGCCAAGCGCCAATTGACGTGGTTCCGCCGGGAAGAAGATGCCGTGTGGCTTTTTGCGGATGATTATGATGCCCCGGCAGACCTGATAAGCGCGGCAGAGGACATAGCCCGCGCGCATTTTGAAGACTGAAAGGAAGCCCCGCTATGGGAAGCAACACATTATTTCGTAAAATCAGTTCAATCGCCGTGGCGATTTTGCTTTTGATATATGTAGGCTACCAGATTTACAGAAGCCAATACACCGGATTTAAAACGGAAACGGCCATGTACGCCGATCTTTCCGCATCCATCGACACCACGGGCTTTATTATTCGCAACGAGGAGCTTGTGTACTCGCGGTACGACGGCGTTTTGAACTACACGCTGGACGACGGAGAGAAAACGGCGTTCGGCGGCACGGTAGCAGAGCTGTACCCCGCGGAAGAGGACGCCGCCGCACACAACCGCATGCTGCGCATCGACGAGGAGCTTACGCGGCTAGCCGTGCTGGAGAACCCCACAGAGGTCGCGTCCTCGAACCCGAAGAACATCGGCAGCCAGATCAATAAAACGGTCACAGGGCTGCTTTCCGATTTGAAATCCGGTGCGTTTTCGTCGATCTCGAACGATAAAAACGACCTGTACCTCTTGATGGGCCAAAAGCAGATCGTGACGGGCGCGGAGGATTCCGCGAGCTATGTGGCGCACATTGAGAATTTGAAATCGGAACGTGCAACGCTGGAGACGACGACCTCTTCAAGCACCGGCACAGTAACGTCGCCGGCTTCCGGTTATTTTATCCATACGGTGGACGGCTACGAAAACGCGGTGGACATCGACGATGTGGAGCAGCTGACCGTAAGCGATGTGCGTGCGCTGGAAGAAGGCGAAGCGGGCAGCAATGCGGACAGCACGGTCATCGGCAAGGTGGCAAAGGAATTCAACTGGTACATTGCGTGCATCATCGATGAAAACGACCTTGTGCGGCTTGACCGCACGACGAATGTGAAGGTGGAGATGCCGTTTGCGACGGCGGAGACAATCCCGGCCGAGGTCGTGAAGATCAATAGGGACGAAGCAAGCGGGGACGCAGTGGTCATTTTGAAGTGCTCTTACATGAACACAGACCTTGCCGCCGCGCGCAAAGAGCCGCTGCGCATCGATTTACAGTCGTATGCCGGTGTGCTCGTGAACGAAAAGGCCATCCACTTTGCGGATGTGACCGTGACGGATACGGACACGGACGGCAATGTGACGGAGCATGTGGAACAGAACGTGAAGGGTGTTTACATCAAGTCCGGCAGCCGCGTGCGCTTTGTACAGGTATTCTCCGATGCGACGATCGACGGCTATGCCGTGTGCAAGCTGAACCTTTCCTCCTCGGAAAAAGAGCAGCTTGTCACCTCGAGAACGATACAGCTTTACGATGAAGTCATTGTGGAAGGGACGGATCTTTATGACGGAAAAATGCTTTGAGGAGCGTTTTAGGGACGTAGAGGAAAACTATAAGGTCATCACGAACCGCATTGCGGAGGCAGCGGTGCGCTCCGGCAGAAAGCCCGAGGACGTCACGTTTCTTGCGGCGACGAAGACCGTGCCGGCGGAGGTCATCAACCATGCCATCGGCTGCGGCCTGCGCTTCATCGGCGAAAACCGCGTGCAGGAATTCATGGACAAATATGAAAAGATCGATTGGGACAAGGGCGTTTCCGGCCAGATCATCGGGCGCTTGCAGACGAACAAGGTGAAATATATCATCGATAAGGTCGACTGCATCCAGTCGGTGGATTCCGTAAAGCTTGCAAAGGAAATTTCCCGCCTTGCGGAGAAAATAGGCCGCAAAATGCCGGTGCTCATTGAAGTGAATATCGGCGGGGAAGAAAGCAAGGGCGGCATCGAAAAAGCTGCGCTGCCCGCGTTATTGGAAGAAATTGCCGAGCTGCCGGGCATTCAGGTGAACGGATTGATGGCAATTCCACCAATTTGTGCGGAAAAATCCGCGCTATGCAATTATTTTTCCCAAATGCATCAATCTTTTATTGACATCCGCGCCAAAAAAATAGATAATGTATTTATGAATTGCCTTTCGATGGGTATGTCTTCCGATTACGCGGAGGCCATCGAGTGCGGCGCCACTATGGTGCGCATCGGCTCTTCGCTTTTCGGCCCGCGCGACTACACGCGCTGACCGACCCTGTTATGCAGAAAATGGAGGTATAATATATGGCAGGCATTGTAGAGAAGCTTCAGAAAATGTGGAACCCGCCCGACGACGAGTATGATGAATACTACGAGGACGAGGCCACGGAGCCCACGGCAGACAGCCGCGAGGAGCAGCCTTCCGCACGCCGTTCGTTCTCCTCTTCAAGCTCGAACCGCGTTGTGAACATTAACCACGCACGCGCAGGCGCACAGGTGGTTGTGTTTAAGCCGAACTCTTTCCGTGACGACACAAATAGCATTGCGGATGAGATCAACCAGGGCCATACGGTCGTTGTGAATTTTGAAGAGACGAACGCGAGCGAGGCGCGCTATATTCTGGCGTTCCTCAGCGGCGCTTCTTACGCGAACCACGGCGAGGTGAGACCCATCGCCGCGAAGACGTATATTTTCACGCCTGCGGGCGTGAGCCTGAGCGGTGCGGAGATTCGCGATGATCTTGCACAGAACGGCGTAACGTTCTGATATGGCCGCACAGGAAGACAAGCTTTTTGAAGCGAAAATAGAGGATTGCCTGCGCCTTGGCGAAAAAAGGCCGGCGTTTTTGGGCTTTTTGGATCTTTCCGAGCGCGCGTACGCAGAAGAATATTTGCGCCGTGCACATGCGGAAAATTACCGATTTTTCGGTGGTTTTCCCGAAGCGGAGCGAACGGTTTTGGGCGTGTTTCCGGATTATATGGAGCCCTTAGATGAGGAGTTTCCGGTGACGGGGCTCACGGTGAAGTTTCGCCGGCAGGATGCGCTTTCACACCGCGATTTTATGGGCTCATTTCTGGCACAGGGCGTGGTGCGTGCATCGCTCGGCGATATTCTGGCCGAAGAAGGGCGCGCTGTGCTGTTTGTGAAAACAGAGCTTGCGCCGCACTTTCTTTCGCAGATCGATAAGATCGGTCGGGTGGGGGTGCAGATTACAAAGGGCTTTACAGATCCGCTGCCGCAGGCGCACAGCTTTCAGCCGATGGGCGGCGTGGTCGCTTCGGAACGCTTAGACTGCTTGGTTGCCTTTTTGGCGGGCACCGGCAGGGAAAAAGCCGCGCAGATGGTGCACGCGGGTTTGGTTTCCGTCAACCACAGGGAGACGGATTCCGTTTCGCACCGTGTAAATGAAGGAGACATCATCTCCATACGCCGCTGCGGGCGATTTATTGTTGATATGCTCGGCCCGGTCACGAAAAAGGGTCGTTTATCTGTGAAATGCAGAAAATACATATAGGAGGCTTACACACATGTTATCGATTAAAGACATCAATGAAGTCAGCTTCAGAAAATCAAATTTTTCCGGTTACAATTCTGATGATGTCGATCAGTTTATTGATGAAGTTTTGGAGACCGTAACGGCGCTCACAAAGGAAAACGCAGAGATTAAAACGCGCAAGACGGATGATTCCGCCGCTGTGCAGCAGTTACAGGCGAAAAACGCCGAACTGCAGGAGAAGCTTTCTATTTTGGCTGCAAAAATTGAGTCTTACCGTGCAGAGGAAGACGGTATTAAGGACGCAATCCTCAGCGCACAGCGCCTTGGCAATGCTTCCATCCGTGAGGCAAAGGCGAAGGCCGAGAAGATTGTGAACGACGCAAACGCGAAGGCGGACGCTCTTGTAAAAGATGCGAAGGGCCGTTCCGAAACGCTTGTGAAGTCCTATGAAAAGCAGATCGCCGCAAAAGAGAAAGAGCTGGAGAACATGAAGCGCGAGGTGACAAACTTCCGTGCATCGCTCTACGGCATCTATAAAGAACACCTTGCCGTGATTGAGAAGATTCCGACGTTTGATTTGCCGGAGGAAGAGCAGGAGGAAAAAGCGCCCGCCGAGGAACCGACGCCGGTATACACCGAGCCCGAAGTGATTGAGGAGCCGGAAGAAGAAATCCCGGTGCCTGCGGCACAGCAGGTCAAAGAGGAACCCGCACCGGCCCCCGCAGAGCCGAAGCCCGCTCCCGCACCTGTCCCGGAGCCGATCCCCGCACCGGCGCCGGTACAGCCGCAGCCTGTTTACGACAAGGACTCTTATATTAAAGAGCAGTTCAGCGGCATCGGTCTTGATTTGAATGCTTACGCCGACATCCCGGAATCTTTGCAGAAAGAAAAGGATGCCCTTTTCAGCACGC
>OLWJ01000601.1_pt1 | contig 13354 bp, 8 predicted proteins | sample 1674291 | NCBI WGS metagenome assembly OLWJ01 (sample SAMEA103958159, study PRJEB25191) | human gut metagenome | biome: human-associated habitat [ENVO:00009003]; feature: intestine environment [ENVO:2100002]; material: feces | place: Germany | collected 2013/2015
TCAAGCCGTTGCTGGAGGAACAGCATCCTGCGTTGATCTACCAGTATGATGAATATCCTGCCGGGAAGTGGCCGTGGACGATTCTTGTGAAGACCACGCCGGATCACAAAGAGGCTTTCGCAAGGGTCAAAGCGGTCTTTAGCGAATTGTACCCGGATAAGTTATTCGATGCCAGCTATGTCGAGGATGACATCAAGGCTGTGTTCGCTTCCGAGAACAGGGTGTTGGAGATCATGGTCATATTCACAATCCTTTCGCTGTTTGTCTCGGCTCTGGGTCTTGTGGCGATGAGTTCGTACTACATGCAGCAGGAACGCAGGACAGTGTCTCTCAAGAAGGTCTATGGCGCTGACTATAACTCTGTTCTGTGGGGCCTTGTGGCCGAGTTCATGAAGATGATCGGTGTGGCGTTCGTCATCGCCGTCCCGGTGGCGTGGTACCTGATGCACACTTGGCTGAACGGCTATTCCTACCGCATCGGTCTCCATTGGTGGATTTTCGCGGTGGCCGGTCTGTTCACAGCCCTCATCGCCGTCCTCTCTGTCCTTTGGCAGGCTGTCCGCGCCGCCCGCACCAACCCGGCCATCGAACTGAAGAAGGAATAGCATGCTATATCTCCAATCCAGATGGTTGTCGCGACGAACCCTCCGCGCTTCGCGCTCCGTTCCTCCCAGGCTGCGCCTGGGCCCCTCCCGCTTATGGCCGCGGGTGGCCAAGGTTCGCTGCGGCAACCTTCCGGATTGAGTAGTAATAATTCAGTGGAGCCTAAACGATTGAAGATTAGGAATATAATGATGTGTCCTCACCGCTGGAATCGGGAGGATGATATGCAAGCAAAATATTGAACGATAAAAGATTAGCCTCCATGTGGAGGAATGGGTATGAGAAGAAAAAGTGATTTGATCATCAAGGTTCTGTCCTTGGGAGTGGGAATGGCGATCGCCATCATCCTGATCGCGAAAGTGTGCTTTGAACTGTCCTACGACAGCTCCTATAAGGATGTTGACAGAATCTATAAGATCCGCACCGGTGCCGTTATGCAAGGTGAGGATAAGGATTTCGGTCAGGTCAGCGGAGCCATCGCTCCGGGATTCAAGGCCGAGGTGCCGGGAGTGCTGGAGGCCACAAGGTTCACCAGCATATTCAACAGCGAGAATTTCATCATCGATGACGATGGAAGCAAGGTGGCGGCCGAGCACCTTTTGGCTGACTCCTGCTTTTTCAGAATATTCAATCGCCAGTTCCTCGCCGGTGAGCCGGAGAAGGCGTTGAGGTCGTGGAGCGGCGATGTGGCCATCTCAAAGACTTTCGCCGAGAAACTTGGTGGAGTCGGAGCGGCTGTCGGCAAGCAGATCGCCAACGAGGACAATCCGAATCTGAAGCTGACCGTCTGCGGAGTCTATGAGGACTTTCCGAAGAACGGCTCGATCCACGCCGATGTCATCCTTTCCATCGAGGCTATGAGCCAGAGGAGCCTCTCCAACTGGGTCGGCAACGACAGGTACGTGGCTTTCGTCAAGTTGGCCGAAGGGGTTGATCCGGCGTCGCTTAAGGATGCCATCCACGAGATGCAGAAGGCTCACCAGCCTTTGGAGGAAATGGAGAAGAGCGGACTCACTCTCTGGTACTTCCTTTCGCCTTTGGCCACCGAGCACAGCTCGAAGCCGGAGGTCAGGAACCTTGTGTTCATACTTGCCATCATCGCCGCTCTGCTGCTGCTTGTGTCCATTATGAACTACGTCCTTGTGGCGATCTCGGATGTCATCCGCAGGGCGCGCGAGGTCGGAGTCCGCAAATGCTACGGAGCCCAGCCTTGGGACATCAACAAGATCCTGCTCAAGGAGACCGCCTGGAATTTGGGTGTCTCCCTCGCCGTGGCAGCCCTGCTGATCTTTGCGTTCAGGGGTGCGGTTGAATCCCTGTTGGGAGTCCCTGTGAAGGATCTTGTCACTCCGCTTTCCGTCTGGATCATTGTCGGGATTGTGATCTTGGTGTTCCTTGTCTCCGCCGTCATTCCGGCGAGGATGTTCACCAAAATCCCTATTTCCAGCGCCTTCCGAGGCTACAAGGAGAGCAAGCGCCGCTGGAAGATCTCACTGCTTGCCTTCCAGTTCGCCATCAACGCCGTGCTGGTGTCGCTGGTGCTGATCGTCAGCTTCCAGTACCGCAAGGTGCTGAACGCCGATCCGGGCTACAACTACAGCAATCTTGTCTATGAGACATTCCCGTCCTACGACCAGACGAAGATGACAGCCATCGCCGGTGCTCTTCGCCAGCTGCCTGAGGTCGAGGCTGCTGAACTGACCTACGTGACACCTTTGGCGTCAGCTTCCGGCAATAATATTACCCTTCCTGGTGACGACAGGGAACTCTTCAATGTCGCTGATGAATATGGCGCCACGGAAGGTTTCTTCAATATGATGGGCTTCCGGCTCGTCGAGGGATCCGCTCCAAAAGGACCGAATGATGTCGCTGTCAGCAAGTCCTTTGTGACCAAGATGGCGGCTTTCGCCAACTGGTCTGACGGAGCCGTTGGAAAGATTGTCGGCATCACCGAGCACGGGCAGGTCACGATCTGCGGAGTCTATGAGGACTATGTCATCGGAAGCGTCTCTGATCCGGACAACCGTCCGAGCGTGCGTTTCTGCTGGAACAAGGACTTCCTCACCGATGAGGAAAAGGCTGACTTTGACTGGTCAAGGCTGATGCAGACACTTGTCGTGAAGCTCACGGATGTCACTCCGGAGACGATGCGTAAGGTGGAGAAGACAATCCGGGAGGTCGCTCCTGACAGCGATGCCGAGGTGAAGTCTTACGCCGAGACGTTCAGGAGCCTATACGATCCGACGAGGCAGATGAAGAGAACCTACACCCTTGGAGCGTTGTTCGCCCTGCTGATAGCGGTGATCGGCCTGATCTCCTACGTCCGTGACGAGAACTATCGCCGAAGCGCCGAGATCGCCGTCCGCAAGGTCAACGGCGCCCAGTCCTCCGAGATCGTGTCGATGCTCGTGACGGACATCCTGAAGGTGGCTGTCTTCGCGGTGATCATCGGTGACGCAGGCGCCTGGCTTGTGGCTCATTACTGGCTGCAGCAGTTCGCCGTCAAGATCGCCCTCAACCCACTGTTCTTCATCGCCGCCGACATCATCGTCCTGGCCATCATCGTCAGCGTCATCGTGATCGGCTCCCTGAGGATCGCTCACACCAACCCTGTCGAGTCCCTCAAGAACGAGTAGGGTTGGGTTCTCTCGGTCCGCTTTGCGGCGGCCGGGAGGTTGCCACAGCGAACCTTGGCCACCCGCGGCTATAAGCGGGAGGGGCCCAGCCGTCAGGCTGGGAGGGACGGAGCGCGAAGCGCGGAGGGTTCGTCGGGGCAACCTTCCGGACGCTAAGGAGTTTTACTTGAATATCAGCGTGAAAACAGTCGCTTCGGAGTCCGAGCGGGTGAGGCGGAGGGTGCCGCCGTGCATCCTCATGATCTGACGGGAAAGGCTCAGTCCGATTCCGCTGCCCTCAGGCTTGGTCGTGAAGAACGGAATGAATATCTCCTCCTGGCTTGCCGCGCTGATCGGAGGGCCGTCATTGCTGACGTTGATGACGGCGTTGTCACGCTTGTCCAGCTCGGCGGAGATCTCTATGTGTCTCGCACCGGCCTGTGCAGCGTTCTTCACAAGGTTGATCAGGATCTGGGAGATCTGGCTCTCGTCAGCGTACAAGAGCACGTCCTCGGTCTTTTCCACAAATCCAGCGGTAGCCCCGGCGGCGGTCAACACCGGTTGGCTCAGATCGATGACCTTGGCCGCGAGGTCGCGAGCGAAAAACGCCTTCCTGACCGGCACGGCCACGTGGGTCAGATCCCTGTACGAATTGACAAACTTTATAAGACCACGGGACGAACTGGCGATGGTCTCCAGACCTGCCTTGAGATCCGGCCCGTCTGATGGCGGAGTGATCGTCCCGGCATATTCGGAAAGAGCCTCGGAAAGGGAGGCGATCGGTGTGACGGTGTTCATTATCTCGTGGGTCAGCACCCTGATGAGCCTTGTCCAGGACTCCGACTCGTTCTCCTCGATGGCCTCAGAGATGTCGTTTACCGCGATGATTTTCACGTCCTTACGCCCGATGTGCGCCGATGTGGCGGACAGGGAAATGTTCGTCTGCGAGCTTTCCGAATAGATGGACGCTTTCTGGTCCAGACCCTCCTCGACTTTCTCGAAAGCCACTCTCAAGGAAGGGCTTATGATGTCCAGCTGGCGAAGGGTGCTAAGCGACGACACGCTCAGAAGGAGCCGCGCCTGCTTGTTGGTGTAGAGCACAGAATCGGTGCCGGACTCCAGCACGACGATGCCCGTCTTCGCCTTGTCAAGCATCTGCCCGTAATATTCTTCCTGCTCACGTATGTCGGCGGTCTCTTTCTGGAATATGGTGCGGATACGGTTCAATGTGTGGTTGATCTTCCGGCTGCCCAGCCCCCTCTCGTCGAAACGGAAGTTGGTCTCCTTGTCCTCCAGTGCGTCAAGCATATAGGTGACCTTTTTGAGGATGCGGTACCGTGTTGCCAGCACCGCGGCCAAAGCCACCGCCACGATGGCTCCCGCAAGAATCGCTATTTCTGGCCACGGAAGCATATTCCTAAATTCCGTACTTCTTGAGTTTGCTGTAGAGGGTCGGGCGGCTGACATTCAACGCCTTGGCCACCAGCGACATGTTTCCTGAATATTTCTCCACCGCCGCCCGGATCGCTCTCTCCTCGACCTCCTCCAAGGTCTCGACCGGCTGATCGCTTCCTTCGACAAGCGCCTCGGTAGGCAGCTGCAACTCCTTATCTGTCAGCTCGCTGCCCTCGGAGAGAATCACCGCCTTCTCGATGCAATTCTGTAATTCACGAATATTCCCGCTCCAGTGGTAGTCCTTCAGCGCGTCCTTCGCCAGAGGCGCGATGCCCTCGACCTCGCGGTGGTACTTCTCGTCGAATCTTTTTATGAATATCTCCGCGAGCGGCACGATGTCTTCCCGGCGCTCCCTCAGGGCCGGCAGATGGATGCTCATCGTGTTGATCCTGTAGAAGAGATCCTCCCGGAAAGAGCCTTCCTGCACCTTCTGGCGCAGATCCATGTTCGTGGCGCAGACGAGGCGGATGTTCACGTTGCGGGGCTTGGTGTCGCCCACCCGGGTGATCGTCCTGTTTTGGAGAACCCTCAGAAGCTTCGCCTGAAGGTGAAGCGGAATGTTCCCGATCTCGTCCAGAAACAGGGTTCCTCCCTCGGCAAGCTCGATCTTTCCGGCCTTGTCGGCATAGGCGTCGGTGAACGCGCCCTTGACGTGGCCGAAGAGCTCGCTCTCGAAAAGGGTTTCCGGGATCGCTCCGGCATCGACGCTTATCATCGGGCCGTTCCTCCTCTCGGAATGGTTGTGTATCTCTCTGGCCAGAAGATCCTTACCGGTTCCGTTCTCGCCCGTTATCAGAACCGTGGCATCCGTCGGGCCGATCTTCTCTATCGTCTTCTTGATCTCGGCCATCGCCGATGACGTGCCCCAGTACATGCCGGTCGGTCCGGTGGAATATTCATCAGACTTCCTGCTGTCCTTGCGGTTCTCCGCCACCGCCCTTTCCAGCGTAGCGAGAAGCCTCTCGTTCTCCCAAGGCTTCACGATGAAGTCGAACGCCCCTCTTTTCATGCCTTCCACAGCCAGGGAGATGTCGGCGTAGGCAGTGAACAGGATTACTTTCTGATTCGGGTTGTTGCTGCGTAACTCGCTGAGCCAGAAGAGGCCTTCGTTGCCGGTGTTGATGTCCGTGTTGAAATTCATGTCCAGCAGGATCACGTCCGGCTGAAAGGAGTTGACGGTGCTTATCAGCTGCGAGGGCGACGGCAGAATCTCCACCGCCTCGAACCGCAGAGGCAGCAGAATCTTCAACGCGGACCGGATTCCCGCGTTGTCGTCCACAACAAGCACTTTTCCGACTTTCTTCATAATGCCTCTCCTATGTTAATCCGACGAGGATTCGGTGATGGAGATGTTCTCGGCTCCGGCGGCCTTCAGGGCGGCGACAAGGGCGTCCACCTGCGACTTGTCCTCGAACGGGCCGGCGGTGAACACCACGGCTCCGGCCTCGACGCTCTTGATGAGATCCTTGTCCGAATGCTCGTGGATCGCCGCGATGGCCTCCTCGGACAGAGACTGCCCGTTCTCCGGGTAGATCCTGACCATCATCAAGGTCCTGACCTTCGACTCAAGATCCCTGGCCTTCGACACGCCGATGATCTGGCCATTCTGGAACGCGTCGATCTGCGCGTCGCGGAACCCTCTCTTCTTCACCTTGTTAAGGTTGGAAAGAGCATCTTTGTAGGACTTGAAAAGCCCGACGGAATAGGCGTGCTTCCCGGTTGTAGTGGTCCTCTCGAACACAGGACTCAGGCCGTTGAGGTCGGAGACAGAGGCTTTTCTGCTGAGGGTGAATATTCTTATCTGATAGACAATGCCTTCCGGCAGTGTGTTGTTCTCGGCGAAACGTCCTTCCGGGAGGATCATGAACGAATAGTCGAACGAAGGTTTCGGCTTGAGGATCTCCAGATGAAGATCCGGGCCGTAACTGTTTTTGGAGAATGTGTAGCCGGAGGCTGTCCCGACAATCTCCTTGTCGGCCTCGGCCTGGAGCCGCCGCGTGTCGATCACGATTCCGTTGGCCAGGAAATCCATCTCGATGTTCTGAAGCTCCTTCACGGCGGCGTTCAGGTTGCCGTTAAGGGTCTGGAGCATCATCTCCTTCTCTGTGATCTCGGCGGTGAGCCTGGCCTTTTCCTCGTCGGAGGCGGTGGCGAAGCCCGATCTCAGCTTGTCCAGATTTTTGCTGAATCTTGTCACCGAGTCTCGCAACGCCCTGACCTCCCGCATTTTGTCCATGTACCGTTTGGTTCCTTCGTCCTGTTGGGCATTGTCGGAGGAGGTCGATCCGTTGTTGATTCTGGACGGGTCGCCTGCCGGATCAAGGGCGGCCAGCGCCCTCAGCTCGCCCACATCGGAGACCGCCTTGCGGACAGGCATGCTGTCATATTCAAGAACATAGACCGTGACACTGTCGCGTCCGCACTCGCGGTTGGACGCGAAGATCGAGTACTTGCCGTCGTCGGTGTTGGCGAACAGGAAGTCGTCATAGGGCGATGAATATGGAAAGCCCATGTTCACCGGCACGTCCCAGTCGTTAGTCTCCTTGTTCCAGTTCGAGACGTAGAGGTCATAGCCGCCCATGCCGTAGAGTCCCTTGGACGCGAAGTAAAGCGATTGCCCGTCAGGGGACAGCATAGGGTAGATCTCATCTGAGGAACTGGTCATCTGCTCGTTGATCAGTGCAGGTACAGACCAGAGCGAGTCCCCAAGGTGGGTTCTGTAGATGTTTCTGATTCCTTCCTCATCCTTGGCTGAATAGTAGATGTCCCTCGTTCCCTCCGGAACATAGATGGCGCGGGACAGGTCATCACCTCCGAGCGAGTCGAGTTGGTTGGGTGCCTTTCTCCAGCTGAAATCCTTCAAAGGGTAGAACAGGAAAAAGTCCCTGAGTTGGAAAGTCTTCTTGGCCACCACTGTCGGCTGGCTACAGAACTCCATCATATTCAGACCATTGCGAGCCAATAGAAGTAGATCTTCCGCCTTTGCCGACGCCGTCGAGTCCAATGCTTCGACAGCACCCTCGCCGTACTGGACCGCCTCCGCGAAATTGTAGGCCAGCCTGCAGGAGTCAGCCTTGATCATAAGTTTTGTGGGGGAGACTTGGGCTGAAGCCTCCGGAAGGGACGCGATCTGGACGATCAATGCGAATATGCCGATGAATATTTTGTCCTTCATTCTGAAAAATCTCGGTGATTGCGTCTGCAAAAATAAGAAATACTTGGCAGATAATTTCTTTCTAAGAAAAAAATGCTAAATTTGTACCCCTATTTTTATGCGAAAAAATTAAAACAATAAAATAAAGGTAAAAATTATGCAAAGTAAAGGTTGGATTAGGCTTGTCGCCATTCTGCTTGCGATCGCTTCCATTTGGCAGCTTTCCTTCACTGCGGTGACATCCATCCAGGAAAAGAAAGCGGAGAAATTCGCTGAGAAGGCAGCCGTTGCCGCCCAGAATTCAGCGTCTTTCGCACAGGTTCCTGAAAATGACCAGGCTTACTATCTGGACTCCATCAGGAAAGAACAGAACAGAGTGTTCATTGACTCCATCTCTTCCCAGAAGGTTTTCCTCTGGAACACCTACAAGGAGTGCAAGGCAAAGGAGATAAATCTCGGTCTGGACCTCAAGGGCGGTATGAACGTTATGCTTCAGGTTCAGCTCCAGGATCTTGTAAGAGCCATCTCCGGCAACAGCATGAACCCTGAGTTCCAGAAGGCTCTCGCCCTTGCAAAGGATCGCAGCGTCAACTCAAGGGAGGACTTCATCACCCTTTTCGCCGATGCTTGGAAAGAGGTGGCCAACGGCCAGACCCTCGCCCAGATCTTCGGTACCTACGAGATGAAGGACAAGATCACCCCGGCCTCCACTGACGCCGAGGTCATCAGCGTCATCCGCAGCGAGGCAGAAAGTGCTGTGGCCAACTCCTTCAACGTGCTCAGAAGCCGTATCGACCGTTTCGGTGTGACCCAGCCTTCCATCCAGAAGCTTGGCAACAGCGGACGTATCCTTGTCGAGCTTCCTGGCGTGAAGGAGCCTGAGCGTGTGAGAAAGCTCCTCCAGGGAACAGCTTCCCTTGAGTTCTGGGAGACCTACACCAACCAGGAACTTTCAGGCTATCTTGCCGAGGCCAATGCGAAACTCGCGGAGATCCTCGCCGGTGAGTCTGACTCCACAGAGGTCACCGGGCAGCCGGAGGCTGTAGTCGAGCCACAGGATGGCGCAGACTCTCTCATCACTTCAGAGATCGCACAGAACCAGAACACCTCAGCGGAGCTTGACGCCTACAAGAAGGCCAACCCTCTCTTCGCTGTGCTGAACCCTTCCGGCTCCAACAACGCCTGCATCGGTTTCGCTTCCGCGATTGACACCGCCAAGGTCAACAGGTACCTTTCTATGCCTCAGATCGCCGAGATCTTCCCTGCCGAGTTCAAGCCGATGTGGTCTGTGAAACCTTCCGAGTATGTCCAGGGAGACAACATCTTCGAACTTGTCGCCATCAAGGCCACCTCAAGGGACGGCAAGGCTAAGCTTGACGGAGGTGTGATCACCGACGCCCGCGTCGTCTACGACCACGGTTCAAACGGTGAGCCTTCAGTCTCAATGAGCATGAACGCCGAGGGCGCCAATATCTGGGCCCGCATGACCAGCGACAACGTCGGCAAGCAGATTGCCATCGTTCTCGACAACATGGTATATTCCTACCCTAACGTCCAGAACGCCATCACGGGCGGAAGCTCCTCCATCACCGGTCACTTCACACCGGACGAGGCGACCGACCTTGTGAACGTCCTCAAGTCAGGTAAGCTTCCTGCGCCTGCCACCATCATCCAGGAGCAGGTAGTAGGTCCTTCCCTCGGTGCCAAGTCAATCAACGCCGGTATGATCTCGTTCCTTATCGCGTTCATCCTGGTGCTTGTCTACATGATCTTCTTCTATCAGGGCGCCGGTGTCGCCGCTGACCTCGCCCTCCTCTGCAACGTGCTTCTCCTCTTCGGAGTCCTCGTTTCATTCGGAGCCGTCCTGACTCTCCCTGGTATCGCCGGTCTCGTCCTGACAATGGGTATGGCCGTTGACGCCAACGTGATCATCTACGAGCGTATCAAAGAGGAACTCGCCGCCGGAAAGGGCTTGGGCAAGGCTGTGGCCGACGGTTACAAGAACGCCTACTCCGCCATCATCGACGGTCAGGTGACAACCCTCCTTACCGGTATCGTCCTCTTCGTGTTCGGTTCCGGTCCTGTCCAGGGCTTCGCCACCACGTTGATCATCGGTATCATCACCTCTGTCCTCACCTCGATCTTCATCACCAGACTTATCTTCGATGACCGTATCTCGAAGGGCAAGAGCATCGCGTTCGAGAATGATCTTACCAAGAACTTCCTCAAGAACACACACTTTGACTTCATCGCCGGCCGCAAGTGGTCTTACATCATTTCCGGCACCTTGATCGTCATCTCCATCGTCTCTGTCTTCACCAAGGGCTTCACCTACGGTGTTGACTTCACCGGTGGCCGTACCTATGTTGTACGTTTCGACCAGCCAGTCACTGCCGAGCAGATCCGCAGCGCCGCCGAGGTTGAGTTCGACGGTGCCGTCGAGGTAAAGCAGTTCGGTGGTGAGAGCCAGATGAAGATCACGACCCAGTACAAGATCGAGCAGGAGTCCACAGACGTTGACGCCGAGGTTGAGTCTATGCTTTATCATGCCTTGAAGCCGTTCTTCGCCGAGAAGGACATCACTCTCGAACAGTTCAAGTCTACCGTAGATAATCCTAACGGTATCATCTCGTCCGACAAGGTCGGCCCTACGATCGCCAACGACATGAAGAGGGACGCTATCATCGCCGTCATCCTCTCCCTGCTGGTGATCTTCGCCTACATCGCGTTCCGTTTCAAGGGATGGACATGGGGTCTTGGTGGAGTTGTCTCACTCGCCCACACCGCCATCATCGTGATCGGCTTCTTCTCCCTGTTCTCGGGAATCCTGCCGTTCAACCTTGACGTTGACCAGACGTTCATCGCAGCCATCCTTACGATCATCGGTTACGCCATCAACGACAACGTGGTTATCTTCGACCGTATCCGTGAGTACAGAGTTCTGCATCCTAACGTTGACGTGAGGACGAACACCAACCAGGCCATCAACGCCACGTTGACCCGTACCGTCAACACCTCTGTCTCCACTCTCGTAACCATGCTCGCCATCGCGATCTTCGGCGGAGAGTCCATCAGAGGTCTCGCGGTTGCCCTCATCCTTGGTATCTGCATCGGTACTTACGCTTCCATCTTCATCGGTACTCCTGTGATGTACGATGCCACAATATGGAACCAGAAGCGCCTCGCCGCCAAGAATGGCACAGCCAAGCCATCCAAGTCTTCGAAGAAGTAATCTTTGGTTAACGAATAAGTAAAGCGCCGACCCGGACGGGTCGGCGCTTTTAGTATTCATATTTGTGTGGAAGAAGCTATCCGATCATATTCTTTGGATCCAGAGCCTTGTCTAGCTCCTCTTTGCTGAGGATGCCTCTTTCGAGGACGATGTCGTAGACGGAGCGGTTGGTCTCAAGAGCCTCCTTGGCGACCTTGGTGCTGGCCTTGTAGCCGATGATAGGGTTGAGGGCGGTCACGATGCCGATGCTGTTCTTCACCATCTCGTAGCAACGCTCCTTGTTGACGGTGATGCCTTCGATGCACTTCTCGCGCAGGGTGTTCATCGCGTTCGTCAGCCAGGTGATGCTCTCCATGATGGATTCTGCGATCACAGGCTCCATGACATTCAGCTGGAGCTGTCCGGCCTCAGCAGCGAATGAGACGGTCATGTCGTTGCCGATCACCTTGAAGCAAACCTGATTGGTGACCTCCGGGATGACAGGATTAACCTTGCCAGGCATGATTGACGAGCCTGGAGCCATAGGCGGAAGATTGATCTCCTTCAGACCGCAGCGAGGACCGGAGGCCATGAGCCTGAGGTCGTTGCAAATCTTGGAAAGCTTGACTGCCAGTCTCTTGAGGGCACCAGAGTAGCTGACATAGGCGCCAGTGTCAGGAGTGGCCTCCACGAGATCCGGAGCAGCGATGAACTTCTCGCCTGTGAGTTCGGTCATCTTCTTGGCGCAAAGCTCTGCGAAACCAGGCTTGGCATTGAGGCCGGTACCGATTGCGGTGCCTCCCATGTTGATCTCATAGAGAAGATTCACGTTTCTCTCAAGGTTCAGAACCTCTTCCTCAAGGTTGGTGGCATAGGCGTGGAACTCCTGGCCGGAGGTCATAGGAACCGCGTCCTGAAGCTGTGTACGGCCCATCTTGATAACGTCCTTGAACTCCTCACCCTTCTCCTTGAACGCGTCGATGAGATCCTTGAGGCTCTTCTCCAGTTTTCTGTTCATCCTGATGAAAGCGTAGCGGAAGGCAGAAGGATAGGCGTCGTTGGTAGACTGGGCGCAGTTCACATGGTCGTTAGGTGAGCAGAACTGGTACTCCCCCTTTGCATGTCCCATGATCTCAAGAGCCCTGTTGGCGATCACCTCGTTGGCGTTCATGTTCACGGATGTTCCTGCGCCTCCCTGCATCATGTCCACAGGGAACTGGTCGTGGAACTTTCCGTCGATGATCTCGCGGCATGCCTCCACGATCGCGTCGGCGATCTTCGGATCCATAGCTCCGAGTTCCTTGTTCGTCTGTGCCGCGGCAAGTTTGACGCAGGCCATGGCGATGACGTACTCAGGGTAGTCGCACATCCTGGTGTTGGAGATCTTGTAGTTGTTGAGGGCTCTCTGTGTCTGGACACCGTAGTAGGCCTCAGGCGGAACCTGAAGTTCTCCAAGAAGGTCAGATTCGATTCTGAATTTCTCTTCGCTCATAATTGATAAGAATTATCTGTTTATAAAATGTTTTACTTTTGTTCGGCAAAGGTAAGCCCAAAAAAGATTATAAGCAAAATTGCGACAATAAATTTCGATTTATTATTTGACCGCCCGCAAATTAGCCGCTTCGGCAAGCCCGGCAACCGGGAAGCACCGACCGATGATTGGCCAGCCGCTGATCCGTCGGTCACTGTGTCTGTCGAAGCGCGGGTCTGCTAGGACATGCCTATCACCGGAGCGACTGAATATTCCAAAGAATATTACTACATTTGCGCCCGTTAATATTCAATGACACAATGAGAGCGATAGGAACTGTTCTGCTGTTGGTCCTTTCCAACATATTCATGACATTCGCCTGGTACGGCCACCTGAAGCTTCAGGATATGAAGGTCTCCACCAGCTGGCCGCTGATTCTGGTCATCCTCTTTTCATGGGGACTGGCTTTCTTTGAATATTGCGCCCAGGTTCCCGCCAACCGCTTGGGCTTCAACGGCAACGGCGGTCCGTTCAGTCTAATGCAACTAAAAGTCATTCAAGAAGTTGTCTCGCTGATCGTCTTCACTCTCATTGTCACCCTCCTCTTCAAGGGTGAATCCCTTCATTGGAACCACCTCGCCGCGTTCGTCTGCCTTGTGCTCGCCGTCTTCTTCGTTTTCCTGAAGTAGCGTCTTCCCCAAAGGTGTTCGGTGGAAAAGACCGGAAACAGAATTGCGCAGGGAGTGCCGCCCGTGTCCTTCCTGCATGGTTTCCGGCAGCAATTCTGTCATCTGGTATTGGATACATAGCTTGTATATCACGGCGTTGAATTCGCCGTGAATATC
>OLWJ01000602.1_pt1 | contig 13342 bp, 9 predicted proteins | sample 1674291 | NCBI WGS metagenome assembly OLWJ01 (sample SAMEA103958159, study PRJEB25191) | human gut metagenome | biome: human-associated habitat [ENVO:00009003]; feature: intestine environment [ENVO:2100002]; material: feces | place: Germany | collected 2013/2015
CCTGTGTTGTCCGTATAATCGCCGGAATCGTCCGTGTAGGTGTCGCCGGCAATGTCCGTTGTATCGGTGTTATCGGTGTTATCGGTGTTATCGGTGTTATCGGTGCTGTCGCCGTTCGGATCGGGTGTCGGCGTGGGGGTGGACGACGGCTCCGGCGTTTTGTTGCCGAGGAGATAATTTGCCCAAATGGCGCAGCCCTCATCGTTTAAGTGGATGCACAAGCCCTCGGGGTCAGCGCAATACTCCGCGGGAAGGTAGCCCTCTGTACAGAATGCGGCGATGTTTAAGAATTTCAGGTTCTTTTTGCCCGTGCAATAGGTCTGCATCGCTTCGTTATACTGCGCGATGGTGCCGCTGCTGAGCCCCTGATAGTCAATCCACTCCAGCATGGGCGTAACGGCCTGCACGGTAATTTCAAGGTTCGGGTACTTCGTTTGCAGCGCGGAAATAACCGCCTGCGCAGTGGACGTGACGTCGGAGACGTCGTTATACGTGAGGTCTTCCTTGCCGAGCTGAATGTAAAGCTTCGTCGCGGAGAAACGGTCGATGGCTTCCGTGACGGTGAGAGCGGTATCATCGTCGAGCCACAGGCCGCCCTCATCGCCGTTTAGTTCGTTCTGCGCTTCGTCCCACGAATAATCGCTGCGGGTCATGAATTCCGCATCGCTCAAAGCGGTGGTGCTGCCTGCGCCGTCCGTGACGTAGTTTTTCAGGCACGTCGTCATGCTGTCGCCGATGAAAAGCGCGCCGTCGAAAGCGGAAGACGGCGTAGGCGCAGCGGAAGCGGTGTTTTCTGCCGGTGCAGCGCTGGCCTGCGGTTTTACAGTGGAGAAGAACTCCGGCTCGCCGTCTGCGGCGATACTGCTGATGGGTGTGCGCACACCGGCAGCGCTGGCCACGCCGAGGGCAACGAGCGCCACGAGCACGGCGGCGGTGCAGACAACCGCCACGCGGAACTTGTTGATCTTCTTTTTATGAGGTACGCCTGCTTTTTGCGGCGCTTTCGGGGCTTCCGTCTTCTGCGGGACATTCTGTGCGGCCTGCTCTGCGGCTCGCCTTGTGCGTCGCTCCGCACGGGCGGCTGCACGCTGTGCCTGCCGTTCTTCCTCGCGCATAGCAGCGGGGCGTTTTCTTTTATTCGCCAAAATATAGTCATCCTTTCGGAATATTTCTTTGTTACCTTGGGTTTATTGTACGGCGCGGGAAAGATTCTGTCAAGTAAAGAGGACACCGCGCAGCGCTGCGGGTGCCCTCTTTTACGGTTTATTTAAATTTATACGCTTTATGAATGTTTACACGCGCGTGAGGCGCACGGCCATGTACTCGTGGCCCGGCAGCGCAATGCGGAACTTGCCGCTGTGCACGCCGGCATCGGTGATGGTCATGTTCCACGTATCGATGATCTCCACGCGCCAGTTTTCGCCCGCAGGCTTTACGAAATCGCGGAAGCTCGGGCGGCCGAAGCCGTAGTAGTGAATCTCGTAGCCGGTGACGGGGATCATCTCGTCCGGCACGGCGACGGTCTCATCGAATGCGCCGGGGCCTTGCTTTAAGCCGAGACCGGGCGTCTGCGTGAGAATTTCATGCAGGAAGCGGATGCGCGCGGGGCTTTCGCCGTGCAGCTTGCCGCCGTGGCTCCACCACAAGATGTCTTCGGGGTTCACGAAGGTCTCGCCGTGGCCTGCGTAGCCGCCGCGCATGGAAGCTTCCCAGAAGCGGCGGGTGAGCTCCTGCCCGGAGATATTGCCCCAGCCCATATCGATATTGCCTTCGTAGGCAATCTCATCCCACACGATAGGCTTTTGGTAGCGCGTGCGGTAATCGGTGGTGTATTCCACGTGACGGTAGAGATCCTGGCGCTGCAAGCTGCAATGTGTAATCCACGGACGGGTGTGGTCGTAGAACGGTATGCAGTTGTGGATGGAACGCATGTGGTTGTACGGATCTTTTTTGCAGAGCAGGTCTGCGTAGTGCTCCCAGTCCTCAAGCTTCTTGGCGCGCATGAGGTCGTATTCGTTTGCAAGACTCCACCACACGTTGCGGTAGGCGGAAAAGCGCGCGATGACGTAGTTCCAGTAGAGGTCGTCCTGCTCGCGGTTCATGACGGAGAAGCCCCAGCGGTCGTAGGGGTGCATAACGATGATGTCGGCCTCGATGCCGCGCTCCTGCAATTCTACGATGCAGCGCTCCATGCGGCGAAAATGCTCGGGGTTAAAACGCGTAAAATCCCAGTTGTTGCCGGAAAAATCGACGAAATACGAGAAGTTTTCTTCGGTGAGGTTTGAATTATCGACCGGGGTGCCCTCATACGGGAAGGTCTCCGGGTCGCGGAAATTGTGGATGTAGTGCTTCGGAAAGACGCAGAAACGCATTTTGTTGAAGTAGCCCTTATCGAGCTCCTCGAGCGTTTGCTCGTGCACTTCTTCCGGCTGGTGCGCCCACGCGTAGCACGTGGTGCCGACGGAATAGTACGGCGTGGTATCTTCATAGGCGAAATGGTACGTGTTCGCAATACGCACCGGGCCGTGGTTATTGCCGGTCGGCTCCGTTACGGTGAAATCGCCGGCAGACTCCGCTTCCGGGAAGCTGCCGACCGTTTCATAGACGTAATCGCCCGTAAAAGAGGGCATGAAGCGCACTTTATAAACGCCGTCGCCGTCATAGAAGCCGTCTACCGTGACGATTTCGTTTTTGCTGCGGAATGTGGCGGAAACGGACTGCTCCGTAAACGGGTTGCCCGCAGACGGACCCTTGAGGGAAACTTCAAAAAGCCCCCATTTTTCTACTGTATTCATTAGATGTCACTCCTTATTTCTCGATGACGCCTTCATAATTCATGCCGAAGCCGTAGTCGTAGGCGTGACCGAATTCATCCACGTGCACTTCAAGGTCAAACGGAACGTCTTCGCAATGCTTTTCCACGGTGTCCATGTCCTTCGGCATCTGCACGGGCAGACGGCCGGTGGGATCGTAATCGCCGAAGACGACGTCGAGCACCGCGGCGCGGGAAACACCGAACTCGACGACGATGCCGTCCGCTTCACGCTCAAACTCATGCATGACCATTGGGTTGTTGATCGCTGCGCAGACAATGACGGGCTTGTCGCCCATCGCCTCGCGACAGTTTAGAATGTTATCCAGGTCGCATTCATTATAGGCAATGTTCGTTTTGCCGCGGTAGCTGCGGTTTGTGAAATCCTCGCGGAAATCGCCGCCCGCAATACTCACTTCGCGCGCGTTCACCGCCGTATAGGGGCGGTACTGGAGTGTGATGGGCAGGTAGCCGTTGCCGCCGTTTGCGACGTCTTCCGTAGAATACGCGTTGCACGCAGGGCTTTCCACAAAGACAAGCGCCACGTCCGCTTCCTCGGGCGTATGGACGCGCACACCGTATTTCGAAATCACCTCGTCCGTCACGGGGTCTTCCGTGTGGGCGGGAATATCGTTGCGCATGAAGCCCTTCATGGTGCGGAGCTTGCGTTGCGGCACGTAGATTTTGATACCCTTTTGGAGCGGCAGACAGTGATTGCGATTCTTTAATAAGACGACAGATTTGCGTTGTGCGTCATAGCCGTGGGCGCAGAATTCCGCGTTGCCGACAATCTTGGCGGACTCTTCGGGATCGAGATACGGGTTCTCGAACAGGCCGCACCGGAAAATATTTTTGAGCAGACGCGCAGCGGAGCGCTCCATTCTGGCGCGCATGGCTTCTTCGCCGACCTTTTCGCAGCCGATTCGATACGCTTCCATGATGGGCGCAATCTCTGCGTTGCCGCCGAACTGGTCTACGCCGTTCATGATGGCGACGAAGCAGCGCTCGCCCTCGGTCATGTTTTCCATATTAAAGCAGCGGCTTGCAAACGTATCCATAATGGGTGCGGGATCTTGCGTGATACCCCAGTCTGTGCAAACGACACCCTTAAAGCCGTATTTTTCGCGCAGGAGATCTTTGATGAGATACTCGCTGTACGAGTTGCCGACGTTTTTGCCGTTTTTGGTGTCGAGGCCCCAAGAAACCGTGTAGTACGGCATGACGGCAGAGGCGCTTTCGGTGGGACCGTCTAATTTAAACGCCGCTTCCGTAAACGGTTTCCTGTGTTCTTCGGAATTATTGCCCGGGTAAACCGCGTATTTGCCGTAGGCATAGTGTGCATCGCGGCCGGCCTCACCCGTGCCGCCGCCCGGCCAGTGCTTGACCATGGTGTTTACGCTGTCATATCCCCAGCCGTTTTCGGAATTCTCGGTGGTCTGCATACCGTCGCAGTACGCCTTGACCATTTTCTTTGTCATCTCAAGATTTTCACCGAGCGTATCGACAAAGCGCATCCAGCGCGGCTCGGTGCAAAGGTCAATCTGCGGGCCGAGCGCCGTGGTGATGCCGAGCGCACGGTATTCTTTCGACGCATCCTCTGCGAACCGGCGGACAACCTCGGGGTCAAAGCACGCGGCAAAACCGACACCCTCCGGCCACTTGCTGACGTCACTGCCGGCGGTTTTAAACTCTACGCTGCCGCTGCCGCGCGCACCGTTGCGCGGGTCGGAGGAAATGTTCACCGGGATGCCGTGCGGCATGCTTTCGGCAAGCTTTTGCAGCTCATTGTTCCACTTTGCGGCAGTCTTCGCGTCTTCTACCGTAATCATGAGGACGTGGCGGATGTGCTCTTTGTTCATGAATTCCTTCTGCTGGTCGGTAAGCGTATACGCAGGGACATTTGCTTCCGCGTACTTTTGGCCGTTATATGTACCGCCGAACGGGCCGAACGCCATGGGCGGCACCGCTTGGTGCGGCGAATAGAGCATAAGGCCCGCAATCTCCTCTGTTGTCAGGCGGGAAGCAAGGTCTGCGGCGCGCTCCTCAACGGGCAAACGCCAATCTTCATACGGGAGAAGCTCGCCGGTCTTCTCCAAGTCTTTAAAATACAGGCCGTCTTTTTCGATGAGCTCTACGCCGGACGACGCAGACCACGCGAGCGGCTTGCCGTTTTCGGGATAGGCGCGGACAATGCCGTCTCTTTCCGTTTTTTTTACGTTCATTTTCATACCTCTTTGTTTGGATTAAAACAAGGAATTTTCGCATTTGCTTTTGTACAAAGTATAGCGTATTTCCTATAAAAAGTAAAGATTTTTATAAGGTGTGTCACGCGGGCTGTATGCACAGAAAAGCGCGAGAAAACGGCGTATCTTTTTCCTTGCATTAAAGCGGCTCCTAATGGTATAGTTAATAGGCTGCGCTAAAAAAGCGGCAAATGATGCGGAAAAATCAATTTATTGGAGGGAAACATGATAAAAAACTATTTAACGAGCCTGAAGCAGGAGTTTTCGGGCTACAACACCGCCAAGCTGATGAAAGACATCATGGCGGGCCTGACTGTTTGCGCGGTGGCGCTGCCCCTTGCGCTGGCGTTCGGCGTATCTTCCGGCGCTACGGCAGCTGCGGGTCTTGTTACGGCAATCATTGCGGGCGTTGTCATTGCGGTACTCGGCGGCGCTTCGTTCCAGATTTCCGGCCCCACAGGCGCGATGAGCGCCGTTTTGGTGGGCATTGTGGCGTCTTACGGCTTGCAGGGCGTGTTTTTCGCGTGCTTTGCGGCGGGCGCACTGCTGCTTTTAGCCGGTATTTTTAAGCTTGGGCGGCTCATCAGCTTCATCCCGATGCCCGTCATCATGGGCTTTACGTCCGGCATTGCGATTATTATCGCGATGGGGCAAATCGATAATCTCTTCGGCACTGCGTCCGAGGGCAGCTCGAATTTGGCAAAAATCGCGTCTTACGCGCGCCTCGGCTTTCACCCGAACCTCCAAGCGGTGCTGATTGGTCTGCTTGTCGTTGTCGTGATGATTGTCTGGCCGAAAAAGTGGGGCGCACGCGTGCCGGGCTCGCTTGTGGGCATCATTTTGGCAACGGTCGTTTCCGCCCTGTTCCGTATGGATTCCATTGCGACGGTGGGCGACATTCCGCGCACGCTGATGCTCGCTGACCGCCTTGACCTCGGCAGCCTGAACCTTGACATACTGAAAAACCTCATCTCGCCCATTGTGACGATTGCAGCGCTCGGCATGATTGAAAGCCTTTTGTGCGGTGCTTCGGCTTCCCGCATGAAAAACGAGCCGTTTAACGCCGATCAAGAGCTCATCGCGCAGGGCGTAGGCAACATGCTGCTGCCGCTTTTCGGCGGTGTGCCGGCTACGGCGGCCATTGCGCGCACGAGCGTAGCGGTGAAATCCGGCCAGCAGACGCGCCTTGCGAGCGTGTTCCACTCCGTTTTCCTGCTCGCCTCCATGTTTCTGCTCGGCGGCGTGATGGCGCGCCTGCCGCTTGCGGCACTTGCCGGCGTTTTGATGGTAACGGCATGGCGCATGAACGACTGGGGCGGCATCCGCTACATTTTCAGCCACAAGCTAAAATCCGGCATCAGCCAGTTCCTCATCACGATGCTCGCGACGGTGATCTTTGACCTGACGGTCGCGATTTTGCTCGGTGTTGCGTACTCTGCGATTTTGTACATTGCAAAATCCAGCCAGATTGGCGTAAGCTTCTCCGACATTGACGCGAATAAGCTGCGCACGGTGGAAGGCAAGCCGCCGGTGCTGGAGACGACTGGCGTTGTGTACGTGACAGGCTCGCTGTTCTTCGGCGCGGTGGATGAATTCAACCGCCGCATGGCGGAAATGCCCGCCTACGACCATGTGATCTTCTCCCTGCGCGGCATGCCGAACATTGACGTTTCCGGCGCGCAGGCCGTTTTGGAGCTGTGTGAAAGCCTGCAAAAGCAAGGCAAAACGGTCGCCTGCTGCGGCATGGCAGACGGCGTGCGCACCTATTTTGACCGCACGGGCATCACGGTGCTTCTCGGTGAAAACGCGTACTTCTGGAACGCGGAAGACGCCATTTTAGACCTGCTGAGCGCAGAAATGGCAGAGTAAAATAGAATTATAAATAGCATCACCCCCGTTCCGTTTTGTGAACAGAACCAGTAAAACAGGACAATAGACAAAATCCCCCCTGATGTAGGATAATAAGTACATCAGGGGGGATTCATTATGAGCAAACGAAGATACACCAATATGCAGGTTCTACTACCGACCATAGAAAAGATGTTAGAATCAGGGAAGAGCCACAGGGAAATCGAAGCGGAACTTGGCTTGGAGGGAGACCGTCCGGTTCACAATCTGCTGAAGCGGCAACGTAAAAAAGCCGCCAAGGGTGCGCCGAAGTTTCGTGGCAGGAAGCCTGCAAAGACGCTGCAGGAATATAAGTATGAGAATAAGCGGCTCAAGATGGAAGTGAAATTACTGCAGGATTTTCTGCAGTCCACAGAAAGGAAGTGAGGCCAAAGGCAAAGTACGCCGTCATTCACCGTCACCGGGGAGAATACCCAATATCTGTTATGTGCAAATTCTTCGGGGTATCCAGAAGTGGTTACTACTGCTTTAAAAAGCGTCTGGGAGAGACGGATCGCGATGCTGTTGTGGCAAAGGAAATCGAGGAATGTCAGCGCAGGACAGATAAGACCTATGGCTATCGACGTGTATGGAAGTGGTTAAAAGGCAGAAATATTCAAAGAGATCCGAAGACTGTGCTCAGAATCATGAAAAAATATGGATTATTGTCTGAGGTTCGCCGACGCCGCCAATGGGTAAATCTTGGTCAGCAGGTACACAAATACGAAAATCTGTTGAACAGACACTTCCGGGCGGTCAGGCCAAACGAGAAATGGGTCACGGACATTTCTTACATCCACACAAAAGAAGGCATTTTATATCTGTCCATGATCCGAGATCTGTATGACAACAGTATTGTGGCCTACAAGACTGCAAGTCGGCAGACTGTGAATCTTGTTCTGGACACGATTCGTCTGGCAATGAAGAAAGAGAAAGTCGCTGCGGAGTTGCAGCTCCACAGCGACCAAGGCTTTCAATACACATCGCAAGCATACTTCAAGCTAACACAATCTTACGGCATAACGCCGTCCATGTCAAGGAAAGGAAATCCTTATGACAATGCCATGGCAGAAAATTTCTTCTCCATTCTGAAAACAGAGTGCATCTACCGCCACAAGCCAAAGACGCTCCAAGAAGCAAACGAACTGATCGACAGGTATATTTACTTCTATAACCACGAACGCATCCAAACAAAAACGGGAGTGGCACCGCTGTCGCTACGCCACTCCGCTTAAAACTCAATATCCTACATGGGGGCTTTTTGTGCTGTCCGCATAATCTGGTGCGGTTCATTCACTGCGGGCAGGGGCTTTTTGCATATAGAAACCGTCCCGTTTCTGTGATAACCCACAAAAGTGTATATTTTTGTTGTAATCCCCCGTGATGTGGTATAAATGAAGCAAGCCGCGGCGTAAAAGAGGGGGCGAGCATAAAACACACAGCGAATCCGAAAGTCCCGCTTTGAAAGCATCACATGGTAAGCGGCTTCCTGTTCACGATTACGGCGGTCAACTTCGTTTATGTAATCAACAATGTCCATGAAAACCGCCTGTCCATGCTCAAAAAAGAACAAAATTTCGATTACAAATCCGCAATTTTCCAATAATCGGTAGAATATCCCCGAAACGCTTGACTTTTCGTCCTAAATTGCTTATGCTATATTCTGTTGCTGTACGCCCATTTGTGCAGCACGGTCAGTCGTGACATCCTGACCTTAAACAAAACTAGCGCGGCCGGGGCGGCTCCCGGACCGCGGAAAGGAATGCTGAAATGAATAAGAAAACCTCAAAAGTCCGCTTTCTGGCGCTCAGCGCCGTGATTGCGGCGCTGTATGCTGTCCTCACTTACGCCGCTGCCGCCATGAATCTGGCGTTTGGCGCGGTGCAGTTCCGCTTTTCGGAAGCCTTAACGGTGCTCCCGGCCTTTACGCCGGCCGCCATTCCCGGGCTTGCCGTCGGCTGCCTCATCTCGAACCTTGCAAGTCCGCTCGGCGTCGTAGACTGGGTGTTCGGCACGCTTGCAACGCTGCTCGCGGGCATTTTTTCTTACCTTGTACGCAACATTCGCTGGAAGGAGATCCCGGTTTTGGCGCCGCTGCCGCCGGTCATTTTCAACGCCCTCATTGTCGGCTTTGAAGTGGCTTGCCTTGCGGATAACGGCACATTTGCTTTCGGCAATCTCTCCCTTGCAGGCTTCATCGCGGGTGCCGTTTCGGTCGGCATCGGCGAGCTCATTGTCTGCTATGTGCTTGGCGTGCCGCTGATGATGGCGCTGCGCCGCACGAAGATCAGCGAACTCATGTTGGCATAAATCTGTTCCGGGCGCGCCCGGAGAAAGTCGGTCGGAGTTTATGAAAACGAGCAGATTACAAAAAATAGTAAAGCGCACGTCACCCACGCGCATGTTCGTCGTCAGCTTTTTGATACTTATTTTTATCGGCACCGTGTTGCTCACGCTGCCGATCTCGGCGAAAAGCAGGCAGTTCACAAACCCTGTGGATGCGCTTTTCACGGCGACCTCCGCCACGTGTGTCACGGGCCTTTCCGTGTATGACACGTTTATACACTGGTCGTATTTCGGGCAGGGCGTTCTGCTTGTGCTCATTCAGTGCGGCGGTCTCGGCCTTGCCGCGTTTGCAACGGGTCTCACGCTGCTCGTCCGCCGCCGCATCGGCATTCGCCACCTTGTACTCGCCCGCGAAAGCGCCGGCGGCAGCAATTTGGATGTCATCTCGCTGCTGCGCATCGTGGTTGCGTTTACGTTTGCGGTGGAAGCTCTCGGCGCGCTTCTGCTCATGGCTCGCTTCGTGCCGCTCTATGGCGGGCTCGGCGTATGGGCCTCGGTGTTCGTCTCCGTCTCGGCGTTCTGCAACGCCGGCTTCGATATTTTAAGCTTCATCCCCGGCAATTCGAGTTTATCGGCCTTTAACGGCGACCCGCTCGTCACGCTGACGATTTCCACGCTTATCATCATCGGCTCCACGGGCTTTGTGGTGTTTCAGGATATTTATCGCAAGAAAATCTCGACGCGCCTGCACCGGCAGCACGTGGAAAAGCTGAGCTTTCACGCGCAGGTCTGCCTGCGTGCATCTTTGACGCTTCTGGTTTTCGGCACGGTGATGCTGTTTATCCTTGAGTACAACAATACATACCGTGATTTGAACTTCTTTGAAAAGCTGAACGCGGCGTTTTTTCAGTCGGTCAACACGCGCACGGCGGGCTTTGCTTCCGTCAGCATTAAGCAGGAAACGGATGGTGCAAAGCTCCTCACGTCGTTCTTGATGTTCATCGGCGGCTGCCCGGGCTCCACGGCGGGCGGCATTAAGGTGACGACGCTTGTGGTGCTGTTTGCGGCGGTGAAATCCACTCTTTGCGGCGAAGACACCACTACGTTCCTACGCCACCGTTTTGACCCCGGTATGGTGTACAAGTCCCTTACGGTCGTGGCGTTCGCCCTTGTGGTCTCCGTTTTGAACGTGAGTCTCATTTTAGCGCTGCACCACGGTGTTTCCATATTGGATGCGATGATCGAAGCCGTTTCCGCCTTTGCGACGGTCGGCCTCAGCGCAAGCTTGACCCCGACGCTGCATCCGCTTGCAAAGCTTGCCCTGACGCTGACGATGTTCATCGGCCGCGTAGGCCCTGTCTCGTTCGGCGTGGCGATTTTAATGCGCAAAAAGAAAAGCGGTTCCGTTCTGCCGGAGGGCAGAATGCTGATCGGGTGATTTTGGATCCTCTGTGCGTTTTGCACAGGGGATCTTTGCTTTCATCGCGCACATTTTAAGCCCGTTTCCTTGCGAAACAGGGGGAAAGTATGGTATACTATTTTGTACGTATTTTGTGTGCTGTTCAGGCTTCCTAAATGCGTTTCAATGCGGCAATTTACGATTTTGATATAGGAGTGATTTCAATTTGTCTCAGAAGACGGAACAGAAAGGCCAGAGCTTTTTAAAGGGTACCGCAATTTTGACGGCAGCGACGTTTATCGTCAAATTCATCAATATATTTTTCTCCATTCCACTTGCGAATTTCCTCGATGATGAGGGCATGGGGCATTTCAACACGGCGTATGACATTTTCGTGTTTTTCAGTGTTTTGGCATCTTCCGGCACACCGGTCGCCATTTCGCGCATTGTCAGCGTGGCGTATGCACAGAACCGCAAGCGCGAAGCGGATAGAATTTTCCGCGTGGCATTCACACTGTTCTCCGGCATCGGTCTTGTCGGCTGCATCGTCATGGCAGTGTTTTCCCGTCAGTTCGCGATGCTCATGAACCAAAATGACCGCTCCATGTACGCCATTGCAGCCTTGGCACCGATGTGCTTTTTCATGTCCGTTTCGTCGTGTTTGCGCGGCTATTTCCAAGGGCGTTCCAACATGACGCCGACGGCGGTCTCGCAGGTTTTGGAGTCGCTCATTAAACTGTTCGTCGGTATTGCGCTGGCACTGTATTTCCTGAAGACCACCGGCTTGCCGGAGCTTGGCGCGGCAGGCGCGATCCTCGGTGTTTCCATCGGCTCGTTCTTCGCGGTTTTGTACATTCTTCTGTACTACTTCCGCAAATCGCGCGATACGCGCTATTCACCTTTTGAGCCGAAGGTTTCGAGTGTTGGTGAAATTTTGAAATCTATCCTGACCTTTGCGGTGCCGGTCATCATCGGCTCTGCGTTTTTGAGCGCGCTCGACATTGTGGATTCCTCCGTGATGATGTATCGTTTGCAGGGCGCTGCCGGTGTGGACGCGAACTCCGCCATCGCTATGAAGGGCTGGCTCGGCACGGCGCGCAAGTATTTCGACCTGCCGAACGCCGTCATCGTGCCCATCTCTACCATCGTGCTGCCGATGCTTTCCGGTGCGATCGCAAAAAAAGAAAAGCGCGAAATCAACCGTATTTCCATGCTCTCCCTGCGCATGACGCTCATGGTAGCCATCCCGTCTGCCGCGGGTTTGTGCATTTTTGCAAAACCTATTTGCTCCCTGTTGCTTTACAGCCGCCCGGAGTTTGCGGCAAATACCGCGCCGCTGCTCGCCGTTATGGCGCCGGCGGTCATCACGGCGAGCTTACTTTACACTACGAACTCGATGATTCAGGCGGTCGGCAAGGTATACGTGCCGGTCATCAACATGATTGTCGGTACGGTGGTACGCATCGGCGTTGTGTATGTGCTGTGCGGTATCCCGGAGATCAACGCCATGGGCTCTGCTGTCGGTACGTTCGTTTCGTATCTTGTTATGATTATTCTGAACTTTATCGCGCTGCACCGTATGCTGCCGGAAATTCCGAGCGTGGTGCGCATGGGCATTCGTCCGCTCCTTGCTTCTGTCATTATGGGCGCGGTCTCGTACCCCGTATATCTGCTGCTCACGCGCTTTATGAGTGAGAAGTTCGCGGTCATTCCGGTTATTCTGCTTGCAATCCTCGTTTACCTCGTGGCGGCGGTGTTTACAAAAGCCATCACGCGCGAGGAGATCGTGCAGCTGCCGAAGGGTGAAAAACTGGCGGATAAACTGCATTTGAAGTAACTTCCTGTCTTGTAAAGGCCATGTGCCTGTGATAAAATAAAATTATAAGTTTTTGGGGAATTTCGCGGTGCGGAAAACGATTTTGCGCCGACGAAAGAAAGGATGGGTATTGTGGAAGCAACTGTGACAAATAAGGGCAAAAAGGGTCTTATACGCCGTTTTGCGCCGTACTTTAAAAAGTATCTGTGGATCCTCATTTTCGACCTGTTCTGCGCGGCGCTGACGACCGTATGCGAGCTGGCGTTGCCAATCATCGTGCAGCAGATCACGGACCGCGGCATCAATGACCTGGCGTCTTTGACGCTCAGTTATATTCTGCGCATCGGAGGGCTGTACATTTTCTTAAAGCTCGTCGACGTGGGCGCAACGTTCTTCATGGCGTCTATCGGCCACATCATGGGCACAAAGATCGAGACCGACATGCGCCGTGACATGTTCGCACACCTGCAGAAGCTCTCGTTCTCGTATTTTGACAACACGAAGATCGGTCAGCTCATGTCCCGCATCACGACTGACCTGTTTGACATCACGGAGTTTGCGCATCACTGTCCGGAGGAATTTTTCATTGCGGGCATCAAGATCATCGGCGCATTTGTGATTTTGTGCACGATGAGTGTGCCGCTGACGCTGATTATTTTTGCGGTGCTGCCATTTATGCTGGCGGCCGCCATGTTCTTCAATAAGAGAATGCAGGCGCAGTTCCGCAGCCAGCGCCAGCAGCTCGGCGAGATCAACGCGCAGGTGGAAGACAGCCTGCTTGGCGTGCGCGTGGTGAAATCCTTCGCGAACGAGCCGCTTGAAGAAAAGAAGTTTGAAGAGGGCAACCAGCGCTTTTACAACATTAAGCGTCTGCGCTACATGTATATGGGCGGCTTTGA
>OLWJ01000612.1_pt1 | contig 13287 bp, 10 predicted proteins | sample 1674291 | NCBI WGS metagenome assembly OLWJ01 (sample SAMEA103958159, study PRJEB25191) | human gut metagenome | biome: human-associated habitat [ENVO:00009003]; feature: intestine environment [ENVO:2100002]; material: feces | place: Germany | collected 2013/2015
ATAAATTGGAAAGAGCGATGCGCGTCAGCGGCCTTGACGACAAGGAGATTGACAACTATTTCAGCGATATGATGACAGAAAAAGAAATGCGCCCGTACATCAAGGGTGCCGAGCAGCAAGGTTACCGCAAAGGCTTTAAGGAAGGTTCCGAACAAGGCAAGGCCGAGGGTAAGGCGGAGGTCGCAAAGTCATTGTTGTCTTTGGGCTTACCCACTGATCAGATCAAGATTGCCACGGGGCTGTCTTCTGAACAGATTGAGGCCTTGAGGTAAAATTAGGATTTGAATATTTTATTAACGACAAAGAGGGCGACTGATTAAGTCGTCCTCTTTGTCGTTAATCCGGACGGAATGTCCGGGAATATATTCGTAAAACTACTCGGCCTCGGCGGTCTCGCCCGGCATCATCACCACCTCGATGAAGTTGCCGGAGTTGTAGAGTCTGGCGGCGGCCTCGCGGATGCCTTCCTTGGTCAGGCCGTTGACGGCGGCCTCCCACTCCTGGTCGTAGTCGTAGCCGTTACGGAAGTAGCGGAGAATGTTGGACAGCCAGTAGGAGTTGTTGATCCTGCTCTCCGGAACATTTTTCTTGAAATTCTCCACGGTGCGGGTGAACTGCTCGTCGGTCGGGCCTTCTTCCGCAAGTTTCCTGAAACCGTCCTGGGCCAGAGTCCTGAGCTTCTCGGCAAGGGCCGGCTTGGAGTTGAAATAGACCTGAAGCAGGTAGCGTCCGTCAGGGTACTTGCGGGCGCTCGCGGAAGAGGACGCGCCATAGGTGCCGCCTTCGTCCTCGCGGAGTGTGTCCGTGTAGATCTGGTCGAGGATGTAGCTTACCGCGCTGGCGAGGGTCTGATCCTTGACAGAGAACGGCCTGTAGTCACTGTAGACCTGAAGCACGGTGGAGAGAGGAGTCTCCATCTTCTGGTCGAAGACATCCACTACCTTGCCTTTCGCGAGCTTTGGCTCGACATCCGCCCACTTGGTGGCCTTCTTTCCCTTTGGAAGAGAACCGACATATTTCTCGACAAGCGGCTTCAGGGTGTCAAGATCAACATCACCGACGATGACCATCACGGAACCGGCAACATCGGCGAAGAGCCTGCGGTAGTTCCTCTCGATGGCCTGAAGGCTGGCTTTCTCAAGCTTCTCCATAGAGATGACCTCGTTTCTCGGATCATCGTTGTAGAGTACCTTGTTCAACTCTTTCTGGAAAGCGAAGTTAGGGGTGTTGAGAAGGTTAGGAAGCACGGCCTTGATCTGGGAAGTCGCGTTGTCGAACTCCTTCTGGTCGAAGCGCGGATCAACATAGTTAAGGTAGAGAAGCTGGAACGCGGTCTCAAGATCCTTCACGGAAGAGTTGCCGGAGACACCGTTGTAGAGATTGTCTATGAACGGACTGACGCTCACCATCTTGCCGGAAAGCACCTTGGTCAGATCTGTCCCCTTGAACTTGGAAAGTCCCTGGACGCTCTGGAAGGCGCCGAAGATGCTGGCGTCAAACGACGCCAGATCCTCTGTAGGGATAAGGCTCTGTCCTCCTGCCTTGTAGAAGGAGAAGAGAATCTGATCCTTCTTGTGGTCGGTAGGAAGGACGACAACCTTGGCTCCATTGGAAAGGATCCATTCCGTCGCCCCATAGACGGTCTTTGAAGTCTTCTTCACATTGCCCCCCTTCAAGGTCGAAGGATCCATCAAAGGCTCGGTGACAGCATCCGCGGCAGGAGCCTCGATCTCGGCCTTCTTCACCTCATCGATGACCTGAAGCAGCTGCCCGGCGGTCGGGGTGGCGATGCCTTCCTTCTCCGGTCCGCTGTAGACCACGACAAGGCTGTTCTCGTCAGCAAAGCCCTGGGCCAGAATCTGGTTCATCACCGTGGCGTTGATCTGTGAGAATATTGTCTTCACCAGCTCAAGCCTGGTGGCCGGCTCCATGAATGAGTAGTTGCTGAAGAAGTGGTTGATCAGCGGATTGACGAACTCCCCGTTCTTCCTGGTGTCGGCGCCGTTGGCGGCCTTCTCATAGGCGGCGAGAATGTTGTCCTTGGCTCTGGTGACCTCGCCCTCAGTCAGACCATATCTCTTAAGTCTTTCCACCTCAGTGACAAAAGCCTTGAATCCGCCAAGAATGTTGTCTTCCTTCAGGGCGACATTGGCATCGGTGCCCTCAATGGCCTCACAGAGCTTTCCGAATCCGAAGCTACCATAGAGGTAAGGTGCGTCAGCGCTGGAGGTGATGTCATTGAAACGCTCGCTCATCACGGTCTGCACGACGCTCTCGATCAGGTCAGTCATAAGGCCGACCGGTGTCGAGTTCAGCGCCTCGTCACGCGCGGCGCTCTCCCAGACCATCTCTACCGAAGCGGAAGTCGTCTCCGGATCGGTGATGACGGCGACACGCGGCTCGGTGAACTCCTTGAACAGGATCTTCTCCTTCGGCTTAGGGTTGACGGCGGCAGGAATGTCGGCGAAGATCGACTTTATCTTTCCCTCGACGGCATCCACGTCAATGTCACCCACGACGATGACCGCCTGAAGATCAGGACGGTACCACGTCTGATAGAAATTCACAAGGCTCTCCGGCTTGAATGTCTCAAGGTTCTCCTTGCTGCCGATCAAGGTGCAGGTGGCATACTTGGTGTCACCGTAGAGGTAAGGAAGAGACTTCTCGAAAGTCCTCCAGCCTGCGTTCCTGCGGGAACGTCTCTCCTCGATGATCACCGGACGCTCCTTGTCGATCTCGGCAGGATCGTTCGTCACGAAATGCGAGTAGTCGTGCAGGATCAGAAGGCAGGTGTCCACCACCGATTCCCTTACCAAAGGAATATTATTGAGCATATAGGTGGTCTGATCGATACCTGTGGCAGCATTCACGTTGCCGCCGAAAGAGGCTCCGATGCTCTGAAGCCAGTTCAGAATGCCCTTGTCAGGGAAATTCTTCGTGCCGTTGAAGCACATGTGCTCAAGGAAGTGCGCGAGACCGTCCTGGTCGGGAGTCTCCTGAATCGCTCCGACGTTGGTCGCAAGGTAGAATTCCGCCCTGCCCGCCGGCTTGTCATTGTGTCTGATGTAATAGGTCAGACCGTTCTCCAACTTGCCGACCTTGACCGCAGGGTCATTCGGAAGCTGCTGCATCTGAGCGCTTGCCACGAACGCCGATGCGCCCAGAAGGAAAGCGGAGACCAGAATCAAAAATCTTTTCATAACTGAATCCTTATTAGATTATTGTTGTTCTTCTGAATATTCAAGGACATCCCCCGGCTGGCAGTCCAGAGCCCTGCAGATGGACTCCAGTGTGGAGAATCTGACCGCCTTGGCCTTCCCCGTCTTGAGGATGGAGAGGTTGGCCGGCGTTATGCCTATCTTTTCCGCAAGCGCGGCGGAAGACATCTTCCGCTTGGCCAGCATCACGTCAACATTCACTATAATCGACATCTCATTCTATTTTTTCAACAAGGCAAACTTACATCAAAATTCTCGTTATTCCAAAAAATATTTACGATTTTCGATAATTACACCATCAATGAAGCGACCAGGAACAGACACTCGCTTTAGGAAATCCGCCGAATATTATGTAAGTTTGTCATCCAAAAAGACCACACGTGACCCACAAGACAGACGGCATAATCTTCAAACTGGCTGACGAGAGTAGTTTTCGTCAATTATTTGACAGATATTACGTCACCCTGTGCATGTTCGCCAATGAATATGTCTGTGACGACCTGCTGGCGGCAGACATTGTGCAGGACTGCTTTGTAAAGCTGTGGCAGTCGCGGGATGGCTTCACCTATATTCATCAGATAAAATCATTCCTTTACACCTCCGTGCGGAACAGATCCCTGAATGAGCTGGAACATTCCAAGGTGAAGAGTGAATATGCTAGGAAAGTGATGGACTCGCACAAAGACGCTTTCTTTCACGACAAGGTCATCGTCGAGGAGGCTAGCCTTCAGAGTATTACAGACTTTTTGACATGTGCAGGAAAGACACTTCCAGACAATATTCGTCTGTGGGAAAGACAAACCAGGAGATAGCGGAAGAGCTGAGCGTCTCGAAGGAAACCGTACACTCCCAAAAGAAGATAGCCTACCGCAAGCTGCGCGACTATCTGAAGGATTACTATTTCCTGCTCTTCTTTTTTATGTGATTTTTCCTAAAACGATACACCCTGTTCGCGGGTTCACCTGTTATATTACTGTAATTTTTAACACAGGTGACTATCATGACCAATCTTTTCCATGTCGCCAGGCTCATAGCCAGGCATTTGTCCGGAAAGACAGACGAGACAGAGGAGGCGGAACTGACGCGGTGGAGAAATGAATCCGCCGGGAACGAGCGTCTCTTTCAGGAAATCTGCCAGGAAGGGAACATGACGCGGAACATACTGAAAAGACAGGACTTCAGTACGGAGGCCGGCTGGATCGGAGTGCAGCGGAAAATCCGGCGGCAATGCGCCAGACACCGGATGCTGAACGTATGCAAGTACGCTGCCGCCATCATACTTCCCGCAGCCGCAGCCATCAGCATATTCGTGGTACATAAGAACAAAGTCAACGAAACGCGCTATCTGGAGGCCCGCTCGATGGAGCAGATCATGCCGGGCGGCAATAAAGCGACCCTCACCTTGGACAACGGGGAGACCTTCGACCTGAAATCATCCTGCGGAACGGAACTGAAGGAAAAGGACGGCACGGTCATACAAGTGGATTCCGCCGCATTGCACTACGCCGGCGGCGAAGGCCGGCTGTCAGGCAGACTCGCCTACAATAAGGTAAGCGTGCCGCAAGGTGGAGAGTACCGTTTGACGCTGAGCGACGGGAGCAAGTTGTACCTTAACTCCTTGAGTTCCGTCCGTTTCCCGGCTCGGTTCGCTAAAGATGTCCGCATGGTCGAACTGGAGGGCGAGGCTTACTTCGAGGTGAGCAGAACAGGGCAGCCGTTCATGGTCAAGACAAAGGGCATGACGGTCGAAGTGCTGGGAACCTCATTCAACATTTCCGCCTACGAGGACGAGGATTGCCGGACCACACTTGTCAGCGGCTCGGTAAGGGTACGGACGGAAAAAGGTGAGGCCATAGTCCTCAAGCCGTCCGAGCAGGCCACCGTCACCCGGCACGGCGACGGGATCGAGGTTCGCAACGTTGACACTTCGTTCTACACCTCTTGGATAAACGGGAAGATCAACTTCAGGGACCAGAGGCTGGAAGACATCATGAAAACCCTTGGACGCTGGTACGACATGGACGTGATCTACGCCGACAAGGCTGCGAAAGACATGCGCTTCGGCTGCTACGTCAACCGCTACGACAACATAACACCGCTGGTGGAGTTGCTGGAACAGACCGGCAGGGTCTCCGTCGACGTGAAAGGAAAGACCGTCAGAATATTCATAAATCATTAATCCAATTTATATGAAAAAACCACATAATACCAACCGGACGGGAGGATTTGGAAAATGCCTTCTCGCCGCGACGCTCGCCCTATGCTTCTTGCCTTCCCTGCTGGCGAGCGCCTCAGTGACCGGACAGGCCACTGTCACCGCAAGATTCAGGAACGCGACTCTGAATGAGGTTCTTTGGGAGATCCAGAAACAAACCGACTTCACTTTCATCTACAGCACGAGCGACGCTGAGAAAGTCAAGGTGGAGAGCCTGGACGTGAAGAACGAGCCTCTCTCCGATGTTCTTGACAAATGTCTACAGAACAGCGGGTTGACCTACAAGGTTCACAACGGGGTGATCGCCATAAGGAAGGCGGAGCCCGTGACAGTCCGGACCGAGGTGGCTGAGGAGAAAAGCAACCGGATCGCGGGCAAGGTCACCGACATCAACAACGAGCCGATAATCGGAGCCAACGTGGTCGTGAAAGGAACGAAGAACGGCATGATAACCGACCTTAACGGCGGTTTTCACCTGGACGTGGCTGACAAGGAGGTCACGCTGGTCGTGTCCTACATCGGTTTCACCACACGCGAGGTGTCCGTCGCACCCGGTGATGATGTAAGGATCACCTTGAGGGAAGACACCACCCTGCTGGAGGAAGTCATCGTGACAGGATACGGTACATTCAAGAAATCCGCCTACGCCGGTTCCGCCAGCATAGTGAAGACGGATGAGGTCAAGGATGTCCCTAACGTTTCATTCCAGCAGATGCTGGAGGGAGCGGCTCCTGGAGTAGGGGTCAGCAACGCATCAGGCATACCCGGTTCCTCGACATCCATACGTATCCGCGGCATGGGATCGTTCAATGCCTCGAATTCTCCGCTCTATGTGGTGGATGGAGTACCTGTGCTGTCCGGAAACATCGGAGCGTCCGGCAGTGATTCCGGTCTTGACGTGATGTCAACATTGAACACCTCGGACATCGAGAGCATCACGGTCATCAAAGACGCCGCCGCGGCCTCGCTTTACGGCTCCAGAGCCGCCAACGGTGTCATAATCATCAACACCAGGCAGGGCAGATCGGGAAAACCGGTCTTCACTTTGAAAACCGACTGGGGCTTCTCCGACTTCGCCATGCCTTATCTCCGGATCATGGACGGCAAGGAGCGAAGGGACATGATCCATGAAGGTCTGAGGAATTACGCCTTGACCTACAATGGTAAAGTGGTGGAAGGCGACGATGGGGTAAGCCTTCGCCCGGGCATGACCGATAACGAGGCGCACGCCTACGCTGACGCCAACATCGACCGGTACGCGCCGGTGCCTTGGTGCGGATTCACCAATTGGGATGATTACCTCTTCAGGAAAGGCAGTCATCAGAACTACGAGTTCTCCGCCTCCCACGGCAACGACAAGATCAAGTACTACACATCCATCGGATACATGAAGCACGAGGGAGTCACCATCAACTCCGGCCTGGAGCGTGTGACCGCGCGTCTGAACGTCGACTATAAGATGACGAAATGGATGAATGTAGGAGCGAGGGTGCAGTTCTCAAAAGTGAACCAGGACACCTACTCCGAAGGCCGGGCCTACACTTCCCCTATCTACGGCACACGTAACGGCGCGACCCCTTCAGACCCGGTATGGAACGAGGACGGCACATGGAACCGCGACCTTATCAAATTGGACGACCGCAACCCTATGCTGTCCAATTCCTACAACTCCAAAAAGGAATATGCCACCCGCGCTTTCAACACAGTCTTCGCAAACATCGACATCTGGAAAGGATTGCGGTTCGCATCGACGTTCAGCTATGATTTCGTGATGAACAAGTCCCGCTCATGGAAGGATCCACGCACCAGCGACGGCGACGATGAGAACGGACGTTTCAGCAAGGACTATAATGACATCACGAACATGACCTGGTCGAACATCCTGACCTATCAGACAAGGATAAGGCAAAAGCACAATCTGGATCTGTTGGCCGGTTACGAGATCAACGACAAGGAGTCCGACGGACTGGGAGTCACGATCTCCAACTTCGCGCGCTGGGACAAGCCAGAGGTAAACAATGGCGTGGTTTACCAGAGCATGGGTGGTTCCGACATGGCGACGCGCATCGTTTCGTACATCACCCGGGCCAACTATGACTACGACAGCAAGTACTATCTGGGTGCGAGCTGGAGGACGGACGGCAGTTCCCGCCTTGCGAGAGAAAACCGCTGGGGCAACTTCTGGTCGGTCTCCGGAGCGTGGAGAGTCAGCTCGGAGAATTTCATGAAACCGGTACAGGACTGGATGAACGACTTGAGGCTCAGGGTGTCATACGGAGTCAACGGAACCCTTCCATCCTCTTACTACGGCTACCTTGGATTGAGCAGCCTTACCAGCAACTACAACAACAACCCAGGCATCTCGCAGTCGCAGCTGGAGAACAAGGAACTGACCTGGGAGACGAACTACAACTTCAACTCCGGCATTGACCTGGGTTTCTTCGACTCCCGACTGAGGGTTACGTTTGAATACTACGTGCGAACAACCAAGGATCTGCTCTACAGCCGCCCTCTGTCTCTGGCGACCGGCTTCTCCAGCTACCTCTCGAACATCGGCAAGCTGAGGAACAAGGGCTACGAGTTGGAACTGCGCTCCACGAACATAGAGACGAAGGATTTCCACTGGAGCAGCAGCCTCAACTTCGGACACAACGCCAACAAGATACTGAAGCTTGACGGCAATCTCAAACAAGTGACCAGCGGAGTGAACATACACAAGGTCGGCCTGCCATATTCTACCTACTACATGATAGAATTCGCCGGCATCGACCCGGAGGACGGCGAGCCGATGTTCTACAAGAACTCCATGGATGAGAACGGAGAGTTGAACAGAGACAAGACCAAGGACCCGCGCGCGGCGGAAAAGGTGATCCTGCAATGCGCGGATCCAACCATCACGGGAGGATTCGGCAACAGTTTGTCTTACAAATGGTTCGACCTCAACTTCAATCTGAACTTCTCATTCGGTGCCTGGAGGTACAACGGTACGGCCGGCAAACTCGAGCACGGCGGCAACGGTACTTTGAACATCCCGACCTATTACAGGAAGCGTTGGCAGAAAGAGGGCGACAAGACCGACATCGAACGCTTCATAATCGGACGCTCGGTCTCCATGTCCGACTACGCCACGACAAGACGCTTGTTCAGCGGCGACTACGTTCGCTTGAAGAACCTGACCTTCGGAGTCAGACTGCCGAAGGAATGGACACGGAGAATAGGCATTGACAAGGTTCGGCTGTACGCGGCGGGCAACAATCTGTTGACGTGGGCCGCGAATGACTACTTTGACCCGGAATCAGGCTCCTCGCCAAGCTGGGAGACGCCACCTATGCGGACATACACCTTTGGCCTTGAAGTCAAATTCTAACTGATTTAATATAACTCAATGAACATGAATATGAAAAAGATACAACTCATAACCTTAAGCCTGCTTACCGCCATATTGATGGGCGGCTGCGGAAATGACTGGATGGATCTTCAGCCTTCCACCGAGATCGAGACCGAGGGTTCGCTGACCGAGCTAAGAGACTTCGAATTTGTCCTGAACGGAGCCTACAACGGCATGCAGTCCTCAAGCTACTACGGGGCCACAATGATGTGCTACGGCGACTTGACGGGAGATGACATGAAGTGCTACAAATCATCCAGCACCAATGTGAGCTACTACACATTCAAGTACAACAAGACAAACGGTCCTAGCGGCTTCTGGAGCGTGTATTACGGCATAGCCAAGAACCTGAACATCCTGCTTCGGGACATTGACAGAATCGAGCTGGTGCCTGACAGGGTGATCATCACTCCGAAGATGGAGAAGCTGACAGAGCAAGTGTACCACGATGACCTCAAGGGAGAGGCTCTGGCCATCCGCGCCCTGATGCTTTTTGACATGACGCGCCTCTACGGCTACCCTTACCTTAAGGACAACGGAGCCTCGCTGGCAGTGCCTATAATGGACAATGTGGTGGACGACAAGAACATCAAGCCGTCACGCAACACCACAGCCGAATGCTACAAGAGGATCATCGAGGATCTGACCGAGGCGGTGGGGTTGCTGCGGCCTGTCAAAAAGGAGGGTAAGATCAACAAATGGGCGGCGATGACACTGCTGAGCCGCGTCTACCTTTACAAAGGAGAGGACAGCGAGGCCTACAAGGTAGCCACCGAAGCCATCAAAGGAGCCGAAAAGCAAGGCTACAGATTGTGGACGAATGAAGAATATGCCAAAATATGGGCTACGCCTTTCAACAGCGAGCTGCTGTTCGAGATTGTGAACCTTACCACGGACAGTCCAGGCAAATCGTCAATCGGTTACATCTGCACAAAGTACAATATGATAGCGACCGACAAGTATTGGAAGAAATACCTGAAGGGAAAATCCAAGGATGTACGTCGCCAGATGGTGTCGGCCGCAAGCAGCAAGAAGCCGTATTGCCTGAAGTATCCGGCTCAGGGAGACAAGAGCTATGAGGACGCCAATGTTCCGGTGTTCCGCCTTTCGGAGCTTTATCTGAACGCCGCCGAGGCAGCCGTGAAGAACAATGACATCACGAACGCGAGGGCTTACCTAAAGCCGGTCTACGCACGTACGGGTGAGGATCTGGATGATCTGGCGGACAAGTCCATCACCTTGGATCTGGTACTGGAGCAGCGCCGCATAGAGTTCTGGGGAGAAGGACAACGTTTCTTTGACCTGATCAGGAACAACAGGAAGGTCGAGCGTAAGGACTACCTGAGCGAGGTTCCCGAAGAAGCCCGGTCTTTCGACTGGAATTACTACAAGATTGTGCTGCCGGTACCGATCCACGAGATGGAATACAACGAGAACATGGTTCAGAATCCGGAATATGAACAGCATTGAACTAAGGCGACCGCATCATCATGAAAAAGGAAAAGAACGTGATAAATAGATTCATAGGACTGCTGCTTTCCTTGTCGACGCTCGTCCTGATAAGTAGTTCCGGCACACCAGCCACGAATTATCTGCCGGAAGAGAAGAAGGAAAGCCGGAAGGAGAACGCAGCCCTGTCAATAGACGGGCCATACATCCTCTATCGTCCGGACGGCAGCGCCAGGGTCATAAGTGTGGACAAGGACAAGAACGTCATCGACCGGACCTACGAGACCTTGCCGGAGGACTTCAGCTTCCGCGTCACGGATCATAACGGGGACTATCCGTTCGAAGTGAGGCTTCATCCGGTCAGCCGTCCCGTGTGGAAGGCTCCCCGCTCCGAAAAGGTGTTTGTAATGTCCGATCCTCACGGCAGGATGGATTGCGTCGTCAGCCTGCTGCGCGGCAACGGAGTGATTGACGAGAACCTGCATTGGAGCTTCGGCGGGAATCATCTGGTCATCATCGGTGACATTTTTGACAGGGGCAAAGACGCGACCCAGATCTTCTGGCTGGTCTACAAGCTGGAAGACGAGGCGGAGAAAGCCGGCGGACGCGTCTCGTTCCTTCTGGGCAACCATGAGACGATGGTTCTGGCGGACGATCTTCGCTACACGAAGGAGAAGTACAAGAGTCTGGCGGAGGAGTTGGGGATGAGATATCCTCAGCTCTTCGGTCCAGACACCGAGCTTGGACGCTGGCTTGAGACACGCAACACGATCGAGATCATCGGAACTGACCTGTACGTTCATGCCGGGCTGGGCAGAATGTTCTATGACGAGGATCTGTCTGTCTCTCAGGTCAATGAGGAAATAAGCAAGGCTCTCTTCATGAGCAAGAGCGAGCGGAAAGCGCTTTCTCCGCTGACCGGATTCCTGTACGGGAACGAGGGGCCGCTCTGGTACCGTGGGCTGGTAAGGACAGACGAGAAGTACAATCCGATAAAGAGCAAGGACCTGAAAAAGATTCTGAAGCGTTACACGGTCGAGCGCATCATCGTCGGCCATACCATCTTTGATGACATCTCCACCTTCCATGGCGGCAAGGTCATCGACGTGAACGTTGACAACAAGAAGAACCAGGAGGAGAAAAGAGGCCGCGGCCTACTGATCGATGGTGATGACTATCTCGTCGTCGGCGACGAAGGCATCCAGAGAAACATCAACGAAACCCGATCCCCTGGCCGCAGACCAAGAAAAGATCCCTTAAGATGACACGCTCCACCAACTTGTTGTCTTTAAAGGATTACTTAAGGATTACCAAACGCTTACCAATAACCGACGAGGGTGACTTTTTTGTCATCCTCGTTGGTTATATTCACAAAACTGGCTAATTTTGTGAATATGTCTACAAAATGTTACCGGGAAGGGGTTCTGGAGGATTTCAGACTGAGAATATTCATGGCGGTGGCCGAGAAGGGCAGCTTCACTTTGGCCGCCAAGGCGCTTGGTGTGTCGCAGCCGGCTGTCAGCCAGAACATCGCGGAGCTTGAGAAGAGCCTCGGCGCGGAACTGTTTCTCCGGAGAAAAGGCTCCGTCACGCTCACTCAGAAAGGCGCGGCGTTCAAGGAATATGCCGGGAGGATCCTCTACTGGTACACGGCGACGGAAATGATGTTCGGGCCGGAGGGCAAACTCTCCGCCAACAAGCCGATCAGACTCTCCGCCGACGGATTCATCGCCAGCCATATTCTCCCCCAGGCGCTTTCAAAACTTCTGGCCTTCAATCCGTCCCTGACTTTCTCCATCCGCAGCGAATCTTCCGGAAATAATTCAGACATAAGGATTTACGCCCAAAGGCACGTGACAGAGCCATCGTTCGAAGACATCGGCACGTTCTTGTTCAGCGTGACGGCATCGGCGGTAAGCTCCAATCCGGCATATTCAAAAACGACAGACCTGAAAGACCTTCCGCAGAGCGCCAGGCTTGCGGTTCCGAAGATATATTCAGAGATTTTGCCGCTTGATTTGAAGGCGCGCGTGGCGGTCGTGTCGGATTCTGCCGAAGCCATCGTGAAGTTGGTCGCAGATTCCCCAGACATCATCGGCCTGCTCCCCCATCCTGCCACACGCCAGGACCTCATCACGCTTCCCGTCTCTCTTCCGAGCCTCGCTCTTGACGTACATCTTCAGACCCCGGAAGGCCCCAATCCTATCGCCACCGCCCTCCGCCGGATTCTCTGCGACCAATTTCCGGCTTAGTAACGTAAAAAAAATAACCTGCCTCAGATTAGGAGAAGATTTTCGAGGATAGATCTATTTTCGAAGAAGGAGTGTGCCGGTGGCACATGACTGATGAGAAAACAGATATAGACCGAAAAGATTCCTTAAGATGAGGCAGGTTATTTTTTGAAGGTTACTTAGTAAACGTTAAAAAATAAGTTGGTAAAGAATTGGCGGTATTTTCGGCATAGCTACCTTTTCTCTTTTTCAAGGGTGGTCTGTCCGGCGTGATGATGAACGATGTCGTGTCGGATCCGGTCGGCACCTTCGTGAGACTGGCGACACCCTCCCCCTGACATCAACGGCCCACTCCCCTACCAGAAGGATGCTTCAAGGCGGCTTTCGGCGGCATGCGGAAGGTTAAGTTTTTTTACGAAACGCTTTCAGTCCAAAGCTGGCCAGAAGCATCTGGAAGGCACTTTGACGTGAAAAACTTGTGACTTTGGCTTCTTGTTTTTCTGCCCGACACGGTCTCTGCGGGCATAGGAAGGTTATGTGGCTGAAGGTGTTTTGTAGAATTTAACTGGAAGTAATAGGTATTACGTGGCATCATGTAATAAAGCTTATGCGAAAGCGGATTTTGTCCATTGATTTAGTTCTGTTTCGCCCCCTGACCCAAACCAGATGTCTTGGCCTAAGCCGGCACTGTTATCGGTATAAAGAAGTGTAGTGATTATCGCATATATTCCGTCATCATTATTTTACAACTGTAAGTTGTAAACTCGGCTTTTCTTTAGTATATTT
>OLWJ01000619.1_pt1 | contig 13246 bp, 11 predicted proteins | sample 1674291 | NCBI WGS metagenome assembly OLWJ01 (sample SAMEA103958159, study PRJEB25191) | human gut metagenome | biome: human-associated habitat [ENVO:00009003]; feature: intestine environment [ENVO:2100002]; material: feces | place: Germany | collected 2013/2015
CCAGTTTGGAGATAGAATCCGGATTCTCCAATACAGACTTATGATTCTCTTAGAATATAACAAAACAGGGGCATTTGTCAACTGTTTTCTCAAGTTTGCCGGGATTTCCCGTCAGGCCAGCTCGGCGATGGTCACGCCGTCCTCGCCCTCGCCGTAGACGCCGAGGCGGTAGCGCTTCACGCAGCGATTGCGCTTCAGCTCGTCCTGCACGGCCTTGCGCAGGACGCCCGTGCCCTTGCCGTGGATGATACGCACGGAGGCGAGATTGGCCATCATGGCGTTATCGAGGAAGATATCCAGCGTAGCAACGGCCTCGTCAGCCGACATGCCGCGCAGGTCCAGCTCCGTTGAGGCGCCCGCGCTGCGGAAGGCGCGCTGGCTGCGCTCGATGATCTTCTTGGCCTGCTGCTTCGTCTCCTCGATGAGATATACCTCGTCCGGCTGCGCCGTGACCTTCATGATCCCGGCCTGCAGCAGATAAGAGCCGTCCTTGTTAATGGCCAGCACGCTCGCTCGGGTGCCGAAGCGGACAAGCTCGACCGTGTCGCCGACGCGGATGGCACGCGCGGCCTGCGGGCGGGACTTCGGCGCGTCGTCATGCCCGGCAAGGCGGTCCTCTGCCTCGTTGAGCCTGCGGCGCAGCTCGGTCTGCTTCGCGTTCGAGCCCTGCACGTCCGCGTTTTCCCGCAGCTGCTTGCGCAGCTGCTTCAGCTCGTCTGCGACCTCGTTCGAGGTGCGGCGGGCATCGTCGATGATGCTCTGCGCCTCGGCGCGGGCCGCGCGCACGGCCTTTTCGCGTTCGCGCTTGATCTCGGCATAATAGGCCTCGGACTTTTCCTTCATCTGCTCCGTTTCCTGGCGCAGGCGCTCGGCCTCGAGCTTGGCGGCCTCCATCTGCTGGCGCTGCTGCTCGAGTTGGTTCAGGACGTCCTCAAAGTTGCGGTCGTTTTCGTTCACAAGGCTCTTTGCCTTGTCGATGATCGAATCCGGCAGGCCGAGGCGGCGGGAAATGGCAAAGGCGTTCGACTTGCCGGGGATGCCGATGAGCAGGCGGTAGGTCGGCCGCAGCGTCTCCACGTCGAACTCGCACGAGGCGTTCATGACGCCCTCCGTGCGCATGGCATAGAGCTTCAGCTCGGCATAGTGCGTCGTGGCAGCCACGCGGCTGCCGCACTGGCGGCAGAATTCAATGAGCGCATTGGCGAGCGCTGCACCCTCGGCCGGGTCCGTGCCTGCGCCCAGCTCGTCAAACAGCACAAGCGTGTCGCGGTCACAGCCGGCAACGATGTCGACGATATTCTTCATGTGGGCGGAGAAGGTGGACAGCGATTGCTCGATGGACTGCTCGTCGCCGATGTCCGCCAGCACCTGCCGGAAGACGGAGATGGCGCTGCCGTGGTCCGCCGGAATGTGCAGGCCGCACTCCGCCATCAGCGTCAGAAGGCCGATGGTCTTGAGCGTGACGGTCTTGCCGCCGGTGTTCGGGCCGGTGATGATAAGCGTGTCGAAATCCGAGCCGAGCCGCAGCGAGACGGGAACGACCTTCTTGCGGTCGATGAGCGGATGCCGCGCCCGCACGAGCTCCAGACTGGCGTTCGTGCGGATCTCCGGCTCCATGCCGTCCATCTTGTGCGACAGGCGCGCGCGGGCAAAGATGCAGTCGAGCTGCACGAGCATCTCATAGCTGTGGCAGATGCCCTCGCGGAACGAGGCCGCCTCGGCCGACAGTGCGGCCAGAATGCGCTCGATCTCCTTCTTCTCGCGGATCAGCAGCTCGCGCAGGGCGTTGTTCGCATTGACGGCGGACATCGGCTCGATGAAGAACGTGCTGCCCGTCGAGGACACGTCGTGGACCAGACCGGGAATTTCGCTCTTGTATTCGCTCTTGACCGGCACAACATAGCGGTCGCCGCGCAGCGTGATGATCGGGTCGCGCAAATACTTGGAAAAGCTCGGCGAGGAGATGATCTTCTGCAGCGAATCCTTGACCTTTGCGCTCTGGATGCGCATATGGCGGCGGATATCCGCCAGCTCGCTGCTGGCTGCGTCGGCGATCTCCTCCTCGGAGAGAATGGAATTCGTGATCTTCTCCTCGAGATAGCGGTTCGGCGAAAGCTCCTGAAAATAGACGTCCAATACGGTCGGCTCGCCGTCCTCGCTGTAATAGGCCTTGACATTGCGGATGCAGCGCAGCACACCCGCAATGCGCAGCAGCTCCACCGGCGTCAGGCAGCCGCCGCGGTCAGCGCGCTCGAGGCTGGCTGCCACGGGCTTGAGCTCATGGAAGCCCGGCGCGCCCTTGCGGACGATCATGCCGCAGGCCGCCGTCGTCTGCTGCTGGAGCAGGCGGATCTCCTCCGCATCGTCCAGCGGCAGCAGGGCGCGGCAGCGGTCCTTGCCGTCCTCGGAGTTCGCGCAGTCTGCAAGCTGAGCCAAAACGTTGTCCAGCTCGAGCTTGCGCAGGGATTTTTCGTACAGTTCTGTCATGGTACAGATACCTCAGATATGGATTCAAAGAAATAGAGATTTATAGAAATCCAGCGTGGAAAAGCCGCGCTCCAGCCGCGTGCAGAGATAGCTCTCCGTGATCTGCCCCAGCTCGGAGAGCGACGGCTCCGCAAGTCGGAACGAAAACACGCGCGAAGATGGCGCGGAGTCCAGATAGCGCAGGGCGGCGCGCGTCCCGGCACTCATGGGAAGACGGATGTCGTTCTCTTCCTCCGTGCGGCAGGCAGCGCACTGCAGCACGCCCTGTGAGATATTGAAGCGGTCCGGCTCCGGCGCTCCGCACACGGCGCAGCCGCGCAGGTCCGGCTCATAGCCGCTCAGGCACATGGCGCGCAGCTCAAAGACCGCCTTGACGAGCTTCTGCGGCAGGCCGAGCCTGCCGAGCGCATAGAGGGCGTTGAGCAGCAGTGATACGAACGGCGGATTCTCCTCACCCTCCGGGCTGAGCACGTCCGCGGCCTGCGCAAAATAGGACGCCAGCGACAAAAGCTCCAGATCGTTCCGCAGCTCCGGAAACATCTCCTTTGCCGTGGCCTCCGTGACGACATAGCGCCCGCCGCGCTCGAGCAGCGTGAATTCGGAATAGGCCAGCAGCTGGCAGGCCGCCTTGCTGCGGCTGCGGCTGCTGCGGACGCCGCGCGCCCGCACGGTCAGCTTGCCGTATTCGCGCGTCAGCACGGTCAGCAGCTTATCGCTGTCCTGATAGGCGACCTCGCGCAGGACGATGCCGTCTGTTTTGATGTACATGCTCCGACCTCCTGCCGGGCTTTGCGGGACGGCTCACCGCCCCGCCGAGGCCTCGCCGCGCGCCGGCTCCTGCCGATACAGCAGCCACGCCTCCGGTGCGCCCGTCTCCCAAAATATGCTCCAAAGCTGTTCTCTCGTCATGCAGCAGGCCTCCTGTCATCGGTGCTCCGTTTTGCAAACGGGCTGTCCTTAGGATAAGCCTGCTTTGCGCAATTATTCGTAGCCGAAGTTGCGGATCATGGTCTGACTGTCGCGCCAGTTCTCCTTGACCTTGACCCACGTCTGCAAAAAGACCTTCGTGCCCATAAAGCGCTCACAGTCCTCGCGCGCCTCCGTGCTGATCTTTTTCAGCATGGAGCCGTTCTTGCCGATGATGATGCCCTTGTGGCTGGCCTTCTCGCAGTAGATCGTCGCGTCGATGTCGATGACGCCGCTGTCGCGCTCCGAAAATTTCGTGATCTCCACGGCCGTGCCGTGCGGAATTTCACGCTCGAGGTTCCACAGCAGCTTTTCGCGGATGATCTCCGCCATGACCTGCCGCTCCGGCTGGTCCGTCGTCATATCGTCCGGGAACAGGAACGGGCTGTCGGCCGCGTGGCGGGCGCACTCCCGCAGCAGGTCAGGGATACCGTCACCGAACTTCGCGGACACCGGAACGACGGCGTCGAACTCAAATTTTGCGGCATAGGCCGCGATGACGGCAAGCAGATTCTCCTTCTCGACCGTGTCGATCTTGTTGATAACGAGGATGACCGGCGCATGCGCGGCGCGAAGCTGGCCGAGCAGCTCTTCCTCCTGCGGGCCGATGTGCGCGATGGGCTCGACGAGCAGCAGCGCGGCATCCACATCGGCGACGGAGTCGTGCACGACATTGTTCATATAGTCGCCGAGGCGCGTGCGCGGCTTATGGAAGCCCGGCGTGTCGACGAACACGAGCTGCGTGTCATCGTGCGTGACGATGCCGCAGATGCGATTGCGCGTCGTCTGCGGCTTGTGGGAAACAATGGCGATCTTTTCGCCCACGAGGTGGTTAATGAGCGTCGATTTGCCGACGTTCGGCCGCCCCACGATCGTGATCATGGCAGATTTCTGGCTCATGGTTTTTCTCCTATGGTAAATTCAAAATCAGCTTGTTAAAATGTCCTTTCGGACATTTCCGCCAAGCTGCTTTCAGAATTGCAAAATCAAATTTTGTAGCATGATTTTGCAATTCTGCCGCTGCGGCGGGTTATTTGACGCGAAAGGAAACCCTGACGGTTTCCTTTCACACTATCCTTCCCTCCGAAACTTTCGGCTGGGCAGGTTTTTTGACAGTCTGAAATTCAAAATACATTTGGTCCTCGGCCCGGTCCGCATGGCCGCCGTGCACTGCGCCGACCACGCCGCCCATGGCGCGGTAAAATGCCTGCGCGGGCAGATTGTGGCAATTGCAGCCGCAGAAAAACTTCTCGATGCCGCGCTCGCGGCAGAATTCGGTCAGCTGCGCAAAGGCGCGCCTGCCGAGACCCATCCGCCGGTAGCCCGGCAGAAAATACAGCGAGTTGAGGCAGAGTGCAAAGTCCTTATAGCGTCCGTAGGTGTACGGTCCGTATGTAAAATAGCCCACGCATTCCGCCCCGTCCATGGCAAGGAACACCGCGTTCGCCGGGTCGGCGATGCGGGCAGCGTCGCGCGCCGTATGGGCCTCGAGGTCATATTCGTCGATCATGGCATCGGGATAGATGCCGCGGTAGGTCGTATCCCACGCGCGGCGGCGCGTTTCGGCCAGCAGGCGCGCGTCCTCCGCGCGGGCGCGGCGGAATTCGACGCTCATCGCTGCAGACCGAGCTGCTCAGCGATGATCTCCTCGCGCGTGCGCATCTGGCGCTTCATTTCGCCCTCGTCCATGTGGTCATAGCCCAGCAGGTGCAGGATGGAGTGGATTGTCAGATAGCCCGTCTCGCGGCGGAGCGAATTGCCGAAGCGCTTGGCCTGATCCCGCGCACGCTCGAGCGAGATAGCCATATCGCCCAGCGGCAGCAGACCGGTCTGCGGATCGATGTCCTCCTGCACGTCCTCCGGGAACTGCCCCGGCGTGAACTGGAACATCGGAAAAGACAGCACATCTGTCTCGCGGTCAATGTTCCGCATGGCGCGGTTGATGGCGCGGATGCCCGCGTCATCCGTGACGAGCACGTTGATCTCGCAGGGAACGTTCACATGCTCGGCCTCCAGCGCAGCGGCGATGCACTTGCGCAGGTGCATCGTCAGCGGCAGGCTGCGGTCTGCGCGGTTGGAATAGCGCACAATGATCTGATGCTTCATGGCTTTCTCCTGTATACTTTTTTCTGCCCCGGCAGGCCGCTCTTCGCACTGTGCTCCGCCGTCTCATAGGCCGCGATGATGCGCTGCACCAGGGCGTGGCGCACGACGTCGCTTGCCGTCAGGCGGCAGATGGCGATATCCGGCACGTTGTCCAGAATGCGCACGGCGTCCTTCAGACCACTGACCTTGTCGGAGGGCAGATCGATCTGCGTAATGTCGCCGGTGATGACGATCTTCGAGCCGAAGCCCAGTCGCGTCAGGAACATTTTCATCTGCTCGCGCGTCGTGTTCTGCGCCTCGTCGAGGATAATGAAGCTGTCGTCGAGCGTACGGCCGCGCATATAGGCCAGCGGCGCGACCTCGATGTTGCCGCGCTCGAGATATTTCTGATACGTCTCCGCGCCGAGCATATCGTAAAGCGCGTCATACAGCGGACGGAGATACGGATCGACCTTGTTCTGCAGGTCGCCGGGCAGGAACCCGAGCCGTTCGCCCGCCTCTACAGCGGGGCGCGTCAGAATGATGCGGTTGACCGCCTTCTCGCGGAAGGCCGCCACGGCCGCCGCCACGGCGAGGTATGTCTTGCCGGTACCGGCCGGACCGACGCCGATCGTGATGGTATTTTTCGAAATGGCCTTCATATAGCGCTGCTGTCCAAGGGTCTTTGCCTTGACAGGACGGCCCTTGGCCGTGATACAGACAACGTCCTTCGCCATTTCGCCGATCTTGTCCTCGTTCCCGCTGGAAACAAGGTCAATCAGATAGCGCACCTTCTGCTCGTCGATCGTCTCGCCCTTCGCCGCCAGCAGGAGCAGGCCCTCGATGGCGCGGCCTGCGCGGTCCGCCGCCTCGTCCTCGCCCGAGATCTTCAGCTCCGTGCCGCGGTTCGTGATCTTCACACCGTAGGTCTGCTCGATGCGCTTGATGTTTTCGTCAAACGAGCCGAACACATTGATGATCTGTTCGATGCGTTCGGCATTGATGATTCGTTCGCTCATGGGGATTCTCCTTTGTCAGTCCGCCGCCTCCAGCGGCAGCGTGCGGGAAATCAGCTCCGTGCAGTCGCTCTGCGCCTGCAGGATGCACAGGCCGCCCTGCATCAGCAGGCTCTCCTGTGTGGCATCGATCCTGCCCGCGAGCATCTGCGCCTGCACGGCGCGCCGCCACGCCTCCTGCAGCAGCTTTTCCGTCTGCACCTGCGGCGCGGGGGCAGGCTCCAGCACATATTCCCGCAGGATCGCCGTCTCCAGCCGCAGCGGATACGCATAGCCGGAGGTCCGGACAGCCTTTTCCACGATCATTTTATCACAATCCTGCTGGGAAATGCTACTGTTTCCCCATAATTTTATTCTTTTTTTCCCGACGATGAGCGTGACCTGCTTCCACTCCCGGCCGGTATAGCGCTTTTCCAGCCGTTCCGCGGGCGTGACGACGGTCCCCGTATGCCACGTCCTGGCATAGATCTCGGCCGAGGCGCACACCGGGCGGATGAACAGGCCGTAGTCCTCATAACCGGAGACGAGCAGCTGCCCCTGCCGGACGGTATCGCCGACGGCGCACAGCCGCATGCCCTCCGTTACGGAGACCTCCGTGAGCACGCCGTCCCGCGCGGCCACCACATTGGCCACGGCGTAGGGAGCGCGCGTGTCCGGCGGCTGCTGCCGCTCCGTCACGAGCACCTGCACCCGCCCGCCGGAGCGGTTCACGGCGAGCCACGCCAGCTCCGGCATGCGCAGCAGCATCCGGTTGCGCGTCTCGGGCGAATCGATGGACGGGCCCCATGTTCCCGGCGCGATGCCGAGCTCCTCGAGCGCCTGCACGATCTGCCCGGCCGGGAGCCTGTCATTTCCCTCGACCTCGATCGTCCAGACGAATTCCTGCAGCACGAACGTTGCCGCGGCCGCCGCCAGCAGCCCCAGCAGCAGGACGGGCCGCCGCAGAAGACCACCGAACTGCGCCCGCAGGCCGGAGCGCTCCGTCACCTCCGCCGTGCACAGGCAGCGCAGCGCAAGCCTTTGCAGGCGCTCTGCCTCACGCGCAGGAACACAGAGCGACAGGTGCAGCGCATCCTCGCGCTCGATGTCCCAGAATTCCAGCCGCGCAGCCGCAAGGGCGTTCAGGCACTGCTCCGGCGCGGCGCCGGTCAGGCGGAAGCGAACGCTCCCGCGCAGATAACGGATCAGCCGGCTCATCTCAGGACACCTCTACGCAGCGGATCGTCCCGCCGATCTCCACGCGCCGCTGCGTCATGCGCAGGATGCGCAGCCCGCAGCCGCTGACGGTCAGCGTACCGCGCTGCACCGCGATACAGACGCGGGTGTCCGTGTATTCCAGAATGCCCCCGTGATTTTCGATGCAGACGCTTGTATTGCCGTGCAGCTCGGCCAGCGGCCCCTGCGACACGACCTCCTGCGGCAGCGTCAGGCGCTGCGCCAGATTTTTTCCCCGTTTCATTCGATCACCCGGAGACATTCTATGCTCGCTTTCCGCATTCCTTTCCGGCTCCGGCAATATATTCCGGTGAGGTGATCTTCTGTGCTGCTTGTGCTGTTTCTGGCGGCCGCCGGGCTTCTGCTCGCGCCGCAGGCCGCCGCGTCCGGCGCGCTGCAGGGCCTTCGCGCCTGCGCAGTGCGCGTCATTCCCGCGCTGCTGCCGTTTTTCGTCGTCTCCCGCATGCTGACTGCCCTTCCGCTGCCCACGCCGGGGCGGCGGGCGGACCGTCTGTTCCGTGCCCTGTTCGGCGTCCGCGCCGCGTGCCTGCCGGCCCTGCTGACCGGCCTGCTCGGCGGCTATCCCGCCGGGGCGGCCGCCGTGACGGAGCTGTACCGCGCCGGTGCACTTTCAAAGGCAGAGGCCGAGCGCGCCCTGTGCTTCTGCAACAATTCCGGGCCGGGCTTTTTTGCCGGTCTCATCGGAGCTGCCGTGCTCGGAGACGTGCGCCGCGGGCTGATCCTCTACGGCCTGCATGCGCTTTCCGCCCTGCTGACGGGCCTTCTCCTGCCCGGCTCCGCTCCCCCGGCCGCCCTGCGGACTGCGCGCCGGGAGAAGCCCGTTCTTTCTTCCCTGCTGCCGGAAGCCGTGCAGGGAAGCTGCGCCGCCCTGCTGCAGGTCAGCGGACTCATCGTCTTTTTTTCGTCGATACTCGCCGTGCTGCGCGCCGCCGGGCTGACGGCCCTGCTGCCAAACCGGCTGGCCGAGGCGCTGGCCTGCGGCGCGCTCGAGCTTTCCAGCGGCATTCTGCTGCTCTCCGGCCCCGGCGCGGAGGCCGCCTGCGCTCTTCTGATGGGCTGGGGCGGGCTTTGCGTCCATTTTCAGGCCATGAGCCTATGGCAGACGGCGGGGCTTCGTCCGCACGGTTACTTTTCCGCAAAGCTGCTGCATGGCCTGCTCTCGGCCGTGCTGGCCCTCGCCTGCTTTGCGCCGTCTCCTGCCGCGCTGCTGTCTGCCGGAGCGTTGACCGCTTGCGCACTGCTGGCTCCCCTACTGCGAAAAATTCGGGCTGGAAATTTGCGCCACGCTGCGGTATAATAGCAAAAAAGGAGGTGGCCCGCATGCTGTTCCGAAAAAAGATCGACCGATTCTGCTCCTACTGTGTCTACGCCGGGAAGCTCGACGACGAAACGTATCTCTGCGCCAAGCGCGGCTTTGTCGCTGCCTGCCACCACTGCCGGAAGTTCAAATACGATCCGCTCAAACGCGTGCCGAAGCGCCGCAAGCCAAAGGATTTTTCCGAATATGACGAGCTGGATTTTTCCCTGTAAATATAATATAGGTATATCGCTTAGCGAAAAATCCTGAAGGGACTTTTAGAAGCAAGACCGTTTCTTTTACGCTTTTTCTGCAAGACTTTAGGTCGGTGTTTTTGGCCTCGTGATTCATGGCAGTCTTTTTACTTGCCTGCTGCGGTACGAATAAACCGCATGATGATCGTTGCGACCTGAGCGCGGGTGGCATTGCCCTGCGGATCGAGGAGAATGCCATTCCCATTGTCGGTTCCCTTTATCAGACCCTCGGCAACCGCCCAGGAGAGAGGCTCCACGGCATAGCCGCTGACATCGCCCCGATCGGGATACTGATCCAGATTTCCACGCGCTGAGGTATCAAATCCGGGCATCGCTGCATAGCGGAACAGAATCGCCGCCATCTGCTCCCGGGTAATATTGCTGTCCGGCTCAAATTTATGGTTGCCGACGCCGTTCACGATGCCGTTTTCGGCTGCCCAAGCCACGGCCTGCGTGAACCAGCTTCCGTTTGGCACGTCTGTGAAGGGATTCTCCCATCCGGCCGGGCTTCCGGCGTAGCGCCAGAGCACCGTGACGAGCATGGCGCGCGTCATGCTGCTCTCCGGCTCAAACATGCCGTTGCCGACGCCGTTCATCAGGCCGTGCGCAATGGCATAGTCGATGCCCTCGTGGTACCAGCGTCCGGTGTCCACGTCGTGATAAGGCTTGGAGGGACAGCTTGCGCCGCCGTCACAGCTGCCCTCGGTGTTCCCGCAGCGTGAGCAGACACCATTGACATAATCGTGCCCCAGCGCAGGAATATAGCCGTCTCGATAGCTCTCGCCGCAGGCGCAGAAGTGCTCGGTGTAGCCCGCGTTGATGCAGGTCGGATAGACGGTGTCGGTGCGGTAGGTATAGTCGTGGACGTGCCCGCTGCCGCCGTCGGTCTCATACCACTTCAGCTCGCAGCGGCGGCAGTAATGGCGAATCATGCCGTAATACGCAGAATACTCGTATTCCTCCGTAGCGACGACCTCGTCGTGCCCCAGCGCGGGGGTCTGCGCCGGCTGGGTGAGGGTCAGACCGCAGAAGGCACAGTGCGTGCCGCCGGTATAGCCCGGGCGGGTGCAGGTGGCCTCGATCGGGTCGTTGGCGACGGGCTTATGCGCGACGGGGGCGGTATTTCCCGACGCGGTCACGGCGCCGCAGACGGCGCAGACCGTGCGCGTGAAGCCGCCGGTGCGGCAGGTCGGCGCGACCGTTTCCGTCACGGGCTGATGGGCGGTGCAGGCGCCCGTTTCGAAGGTGAATTCATTGTCCACGGCGTAGGTCTGCGCAGCCGTCCCCGCCGTGCCGCGGATGACGAAGCCGTCAATCTTGGTCAGCCCCGCGAACTCGTTGTCCGGGTCGACCGGGCAATATCCGAACGCCTGATAGCCAATGTAGGCGACGCTGGCAGGGATGGTAACGCCCTTGCCCTTGCCATAGGTGAAGAACGCGCCCTCGTCCAGCACGCGCAGGCCGTCATTCAGATGGATTGCCTTGATGCTCGGCGCGGAGAAGGCGTTGCTGCCGACAAAGCGCACGGAATCCGGCAGGACGATGCTCTCGCAGGCGCTGTTGTTGAACGCTTCCCTGCCGATGTACTGCACGCCGCCGAGGTCGATGAACTTCATATTCTTCGCGCCGGCGAAGGCGTAGGCATCTACGTATTTGCAGCTCTGCGGGAGGATCAGCCCCGCGAGATTCGGCTGGTCGAAGGTGGGGTTCAGCTCTATCTGACCCGCAAGGAACTCATAGGTGACGGAAACCGTACCGCCCTTGAGGCTCAGGACGGTGCCCTCCGCCATCGAGCCCTTGTAGGCATAGGCGGCCTTGCCGAAATAAACCACGCCGTTTGGCTGATCGTGGAACCAGCCGCAGTTCTGGAAGGCCCAAGAACCGACGTGGGTCACGTTCTTTTCCAGCTCGCCGAAGTCGGTCAGCGTGGTGCAGCCGGAGAAGCAGCCGTCGCCGATCTGACGGACGTTTTTGCCGCCCTTGATCGAGCGCAGCTGCGCACAGCCGCTGAATACACCGTCGCCAAGCGTGATGAGCGAATCCGGCAGCGTCACGCTCTCGAGCGCAACGCAGTCGCTGAGCGCGCCGTCCGTCAGAATGCGGACGTTCTTCAGGTCGATCGACTTGAGGTTGGAGTTGCCGTCCTTGTTGTTGTAGGGGTCGCCGTTGGAGATCGGGCCGCGCACCTCGAGCACGTCGTCGGGCAGAACCACGTGCGCCGTCCTGCCAACGCTAAGGCCCTTCAGCGTCGTATTGCCCTTCGGGATGGTCAGATTCTTGATCTGGTAACAGCCGGAAAAGCAGCTCTCCTCCAGAACCGCCGTCGTCGGCAGCTTGAGGTCGGTCAGATGGGCAAATTTGCGGAGATTGATGTAATGGACGCTCTCCGGAACGGTAAGCTTGGCGATGCTGCCGCCGCCTTCTGTGACGCTGAGCGATTCCAGCCCGTCGGGCAGGATCAGCTCGTTCACGCCGCCCAGATCGTCCTGCTCGATGCGCACCATTTTTGTGCCGGGACGGACGGTCAGCTTGGAAGGGTATTTTTGCCCCTTGCAGCCGAGAAACACGCTGCCGCAGTATAGCTCCGTGCCGTCGGCAAGCCCCTCATACCACTTTGAGGTATAGATGCTGGAGTCTTCCATATCGGTCAGCGACTTGGGGAAGGTGAAGCGCTCGATATTCTCGCAGTCGTAAAACGCCCGCTCCTCCAGCATGGTCAGCCCCTCGGGCAGGACAAGGCTCGTCAGCCCATCACAGTCGTTGAAGCCGCCCTCGCCGATGACCTTCAGCCCCTTGTTCAGCTTGACGGAAGTCATGCCGGTGCAGTCGCAGAAGGCGTTGTTGTCAATGCGCTCAACGCTGCCGGGGATCTCCACGGAGGTCAGGGAGGCGCACTCATAGAACGCCGACGCGCCGATCAGCTTGACGCTCGACGGAATGGTCACGCCGGTGATGTCCGACCGCCAGAACGCCGACGCGCCGATGACCTTCACGGTGTCAGGGATGACGGGCATCTTGCTCGTGCCCCTGTAGTCCAAGAGCTGCCCCTGCCAGATGAAGAAGTCCGAGGCGCTGTCGTCATACAGCCACTGCTGGTGCAGCTCTCTGAGCTTTCCGGCAAAGGCGCCGACGCTGTAGCCGCTCTTCTCGCCGAACGCGCCGCCATGCAGGAGGGTGTTCTCGCCGCGGATGGTGATGTCGGACAGATTTTGGCACTTTGCGAAGGCACCCGCGCCGATCTCCGTCACGCCGGCGGGAATGTCGATCTTTTGCAGGTAGTAGTTGTGGTAAAACGCATTTTTGCCGATGGTTTTCAGGCTCTGCGGCAGGACGATCTCGCGCAGCTCAAAGTGGGTCTTCGCTGACCAGTCGTCGTCATCGTAGAATGCACCGTCTGCGATGTACGTCACCGTTTCGGGCAGGACGACCTTCTGCACAAATGTATTGGGCGTGCTATAGCCCTCGACGGTATGGAAGCTCCGAATACCCACGACGGTATAGCCGTCGATGGTCGAGGGGACGGTGACCTCCGCCTCGTAGCCGTAGTAAGCGGTGATCTCAATGGTCGTTGGTGAGACGAATGCGTAGGTAAAGCCGTAGCCCGCCTCGCCGGGCAGCTTTTCCTCGCCGGGGATGCCCGCCGCATTCACCGCCGGAAGCAGGGAAAGCGTCAGGGACAGGGTGAGCAGCAGGGACAAAATAATCCGTTTCATGATTCTACAGATCCTTTCTGCATGATTTTCGTTCCTGACCGGTAATCCGAAAGCAGCCGGTCGAAAAGGTCCTGCCGGGATTTTGGCTCGGTTAGGTTCTTCGATAGTTCGATGGTCTGATTCTTTTTTACTATATCATAGACGCCACCGTTTTTGAAAAGTCTTTCATTTTTGTCATTGACAATTCGGAAA
>OLWJ01000632.1_pt1 | contig 13110 bp, 12 predicted proteins | sample 1674291 | NCBI WGS metagenome assembly OLWJ01 (sample SAMEA103958159, study PRJEB25191) | human gut metagenome | biome: human-associated habitat [ENVO:00009003]; feature: intestine environment [ENVO:2100002]; material: feces | place: Germany | collected 2013/2015
TACCTTCAGAGCATCTTAGGATTCTCTTTTCATTATCATCCCTAATTGTTTCAACATTGCTTATCCTTATTTTGTATATTATTTTTATATCTGCTGTTTCTACTTCTCCCTCTCTTTTTAAATGGTGTATCTTCTCTTTGGGTGGTATTGTACCACGCTTTTACGATATTTGCAAATTTATGCATGATTTTTGATTTCATGCGTATAAACCGATGGTTTCACCGGATTATCCGTGTGCTTATTCAGCATTGCGGGCACAGCCGCGGATCTCGTCCAGCGTTTTCACGCCGTTTTTGTCCATCCAGGCGGCCATCTCGTCGGCGATGGTCTCCATGGCGCGGGGGTTGGCGAAGTTTGCCGCACCCACCTGCACCGCCGCGGCACCTGCCATGATGAACTCCAGGGCGTCGCGGCCGGTGGCAATGCCGCCCAGGCCCACCACCGGGATGTTCACGGCACCCACGGCCTGCCACACCATGCGCAGGGCGATGGGCCGCACCGCCGGGCCGGACAGGCCCGCAAAGATGTTGTTGAACACCGGGCGGCGCTTTTCCAGATCAATGGCGCAGGCCTGGAAGGTGTTGGTCAGGCTGATGGCGTCCGCACCGGCGGCTTCCACAGCCTTGCACATCTCGGGGATATTCTCGGCCTGCGGGCTCAGCTTGACCATCAGGGGCTTTTTGCAGGCAGCGCGCACCATGCGCACCACCTCACCGGCAGCCTCGGCCTTGACGCCGTAGGCCATGCCGCCCACCTTGACGTTGGGGCAGGAGATGTTCAGCTCCACGATGTCCACGGCGCTGTCGCTCAGCAGCGCGGCACCCTCCACATACTCTTCCTCACTGTGGCCGCCCAGATTGGCGATGGCCACCGTGCCGTATTTCTGTTTCAGCTCCAGCATCTCGTTCAGTTCCACGTCGATGAAGTGCTGCACGCCGGGGTTCTGCAGGCCGATGCTGTTGATGAGGCCGGAGGGGGTCTCCCACAGGCGCTCGCCCTTGTTGCCGTACTGGCCGTGCAGGGTCAGGCCCTTGCCGGAGATGCCGCCGATCTTGGTAAAGTCGGCCAGTTCCTCGTACTCCACACCGTAGCCCACAGTGCCGGATGCACCGATGATGGGGCTGTTCATCGCAAAGCCCAGCAGGTTCGTTTTCAGGTCAGCCATCAGAAGAACACCTCCGTTGCATCAAAGACCGGGCCGTTCTTGCACACGCTCTTGCCTTCCCCGCTCTTCGTCTCGCAGGTGCAGCCCAGGCAGGCACCGATGCCGCAGGCCATCTTCTTTTCCATGCTCACAAAGCAGGGGGTGCCTTTTTCGGCACACAGGCGGGCGGCGTTCTTCATCATGACCGTGGGGCCGCACACCAGCACCACATCGTAGTCGGCGGGGTCGTACAGCTGGGTGACAAAGCCGTGGAAGCCCACCGCGCCGGTGTCGGTGGACACCTTCACCAGGTTGGCGATCTCCCGGTACTCCTCCATGCAGTAGGGGGCATCCCGGAAGCCGAAGAACACATCCGGCTTTACCCCGGCAGCGGCCAGCTCGCGGGTGAGCTGGTACATGGGGGCGGTGCCGATGCCGCCGCCCACCACGGCGATCTTTTTGTACTTGCTCAGGATGTCCGGCACATCAAAGCCGTTGCCCATGGGGCCGGTGAGCTGGAAGGTATCCTGCTGCTTGAGCTGTGCCAGCTTCTCGGTGCCCTCGCCCACCACCTGATACAAAAACTCAATGGTGCTGCTGTCCGGGTTCCAGCGGTGCACGCTGATGGGCCGGGACAGGAAGGGGGCTTCGTCTGCGCCCCATGCACGCAGGGTAAAGAACTGGCCTGCGTGGGGTGCGTGGTCGCGGTCCGGCCAGACCACCGTCAGCAGACGGATGTCCGGGGCAATGACCTCATTGCGCAGGACGGTGGCTTCACAGCAGGCTGCACGCATGGGCAATGGCCTCCTTCATGTTCACGCACTCGTTGTAAGCGGCCTCGTCAAAGGCGGTGCCGGGCTGCTTCTTGTAGGCCAGCAGGATGCCGCGGCTGGAGTTCACCACGCCGCCGTTGCCCTTGGTGAGGTACTGGGCGATGTCCTCGGCCTTGCCGCCCTGGGCGCCGTAGCCGGGGATGAGGAAGAAGCTGTCCTTGTACTTGGCGCGGATCTCGGTGGCCTCCTCGATGTGGGTGCCGCCGATGACCAGACCGATGGAGGAGTAGCCGTGCTCGCCCATGTAGTCCTTGCCCAGAGCGTTCAGCTTGTCGCCCACCAGATCGTAGACGTGGCGGCCGTCGGCCAGCTTCTCGTACTCAAAGTCCTTGGCACCGCCGTTGGAGGTGCGGCAGAGCACGAACAGGCCCTTGCCCTGCTTTTCGGCGTAGGGCAGATAGGGGCTGATGGAGTCCAGACCCATGTAGGGAGCCAGCGTCACAAAGTCGGCCTCGAAGTCGCCGGTGAAGTGGCCCATGGCATACATCTCGGCGGTCTTGGCAATGTCGCCGCGCTTGATATCCGCGATCACCGGCACACCGGCCTCGCGCACGGCCTTCAGGGTGTCGGCGTAGGCCTTCATGCCCTCCAGACCCAGCGACTCATAGTAAGCGATCTGCACCTTGTAGCAGCCCGCCACGGCCTTGGTGGCGTCGATGAGCTTCTGGTTGAAGCGCACGATGTTCTCGCCCCTGGTCAGGGTGCTGTCCACAAAATCGGCGGGCAGGTAGCTGAAATCGGTGTCCAGACCCACACACACCGGGCCCCGGGCCTCAACAGCTTCGTACAGTTTGTCCATGTTCGTCATTTGGGTGTCCTCCTGTATGTCGTATTTATAGAAAATGTATTGTAACTATCATAGCGGCGAGCGTCCTCGCCCTCTCCGTCATTGCTTATGCAATGCCACACTCCCCCTTTTGTCGCTGTGCGACATCTTCCCCCGGCCGGGGGAAGTCTTTCCTCAAAGGGAGAGGCTTTGGCAGTACGGCAAAGTTTCCCGTTTTGCCAAGGGCTCTCCCTTTGGGAGAGCTGCCGAACGAAATGAGGCTGAGAGGGCAAGCCTGCTGCCCGTGGGCATTACGCCTCGGCCTGATAGGTGATCTTACCGCCCTTGATGGTGGCGCACACTTTGCCGTAAAGCTCCACGCCGTCGAAGGGGGTGTTGTGGCTCTTGGAGTGGAGCTTGTCCTTGTCCACGGTGTAGGGAGTGTCCAGGTCCACCAGCACAAAGTCGGCGTCGTAGCCCGGCTCCAGCTGGCCCTTGGCCAGGCCCAGGATCTCCGCCGGGCGGGTGCTCATCAGGTGCACCAGCACCTCCAGCGGCAGGCCCTCCTGTTTGCAGAGCTTGGTGTAGCAGACGCCAAAGGCCGTCTCGCTGCCCACCATACCGGCCATGCCCTTGAGCTTGTCCTCCTCGGAGTGGGGCGCGTGGTCGGTGGCGATGGCGTCCACGATGCCGCTGCGGATGCCGTCCACCAGTGCCTGCACGTCGTCGGCGGTGCGGATGGGCGGGTTGACCCGGTAATCGCAGGTATCATTGGTGAACCACAGGTGGTGCGGGGTCACCTCGCAGGTGACCGGTGCACCCCGGAGCTTTGCCATCTGGATGGCATCCAGTGCGCCGCGGGTGGACACATGGCACATGTGCAGGCGGGTCTGGTAATACTCGCTCAGCCAGCAGTTGCGCACCGTCTCGATGTCCTCGGCCAGGCGGTAGTCCCAGGGGCTGATCTCCATGTCCTCGGCGTGGCTCATCACGGTGATATCCTTCTGGGTGCAGATGGCAAAAGCCTTGGCCATGGTGGCGTTGTCCTGCACGCCGTGGCCGTCCTCGGTGATGAACTTCACACTGGCGGGCAGGGTCTTGAGGTGGTCGATGCTCACGCCGTCAAAGTTTTCGGTGATGGAAACGGTCTGGTTCACGTCACACAGACCCACCTCGGCGGCCTTCTGCTCCACCTGCATGGCCTGCGCGGCCGAGGAACAGACGGGCTTGGTGTTGGGCATCAGGTTCACGAAGGTGTAGCCGCCGGCGGCTGCGGCACGGCTGCCGGTCTCCACGTCCTCCTTGTACTCAAAGCCCGGGGTGCGCCAGTGGCAGTGCAGGTCCACAAAGGCGGGCAGCACGGTCAGCCCCCCGGCATCCACTACCGTCTCGTTGTCCCCGGCCAGAGCCTCCAGCTCCTGGCCCACGGCGGCGATCCTGCCGTCCTTCACAAAGATCTCCAGCGGTCGTCCTTCGGTGTTCACAGCGTTTACAAGCAGCATGGCGGTGTCCTCCTGTTTCGGGTGGTTTCTGTGGGCTTGAGCCCCACAAAGGGGCAAAAAAAAACTTTTCCCCGCAAAGGGAAAAGCTCACTTCACAAAAAAAGGAAACAACGAACCCACGGCAAAACCGGACGCGGACAGCTTTTTCAGTTTCCGGCGCATCACGTTGCACTCCATGGCATTGTCTCCTTTTTGGCATTTGCAATTTCTTCTTAATATTTTAGCATAGAAACGCGAAATGTGTCAATGCCTGCGGCCGGGTTTGTTTGTAAAAAGGTTTGGCGCTTCTCTCTGCATTTTTTAGCTACTCTACCCAAAAGACGGTTTTTGTGCCCGGCGGGCGGGTTAGCGGCAACAATTCCTAGCATATCACTGTACATTCCAGCCCGGCTGTGCTATTATAATAGGAACGACGTGAACGCAGGAAAGAGAGGACTCCTCATGGGTTTGTTGGAAGATGCACGGAACATCCAGCGCAAGGACCCCGCCGCACGCAGCGTGCTGGAGGTCATTCTGCTGTACCCCGGTTTTCATATTCTGGTCTATCACCGCATTGCGCACTGGCTGTACCAGCACAAGCGGTTCTTTCTGGCCCGGTGGGTCAGCCAGCACGGACGCCGCCGCACCGGCATCGAGATCCACCCCGGTGCTACCATCGGCCGATGCCTGTTCATCGACCACGGCATGGGCATCGTGTTCGGCGAGACCTGCGAGATCGGCGACAACTGCACCATCTACCACGGCGTGACCCTGGGCGGCACCGGCAAGGACACCGGCAAGCGCCACCCCACCCTGGGCAACAACGTGCTCATCGGCGCGGGCACCAAGGTGCTGGGCCCGGTGTACATCGGCGACAACGCCCGCATCGGCGCGGGCAGCGTGGTGCTGTGCAACCTGCCCGCCAACTGCACGGCCGTGGGCGTGCCCGCCGAGGTGGTGCGCATCAACAACAAGGCCGTGAACCCCGCCGACGACCTGGACCAGCAGGATCTGCCGGATGTGGTGGCCCAGCGCATCCGCGATCTGGACCGCCGCATCGGTGCGCTGGAAAACGCCGCGCAGGGCGACACGCCCCCCACGGCCAGCCAGATCGCCGCACGGCAGAAACCGTAAGGGTCCCTGCACATTTTATCCAGACAGGATCCGCGAATCAAAAACAAAGGCAGCCCCTCCGCACGGGAAGGGCTGCCTTTGTTCATTCTGCCGTCTGCACCGGCACCGTGGACACGGTGATCTGTTCGTAGTCTGCGCTGTGGGCCAGATAGGTGTTCAGGTCGGACGTATTGGTGGTGATCATGCCGTCCAGCCGGGTGTAGGCCGACAGGCCGAAGGCCAGCACATCCATACCGTTGGCCGCGCCCTGCCAGAATTTGTCCTCACAGCCGGGCTTTGCCCAACGCCGGGGCAGGTACTGCACAAAGCCCGCCTCGGTAAGCAGCTGGGCCGCCTCGTCCAGCTGGGCCTGGGCTGCCGCGTCGTCCAGCATATCCGCTCCGGCGCAGCGCTGCAGCAGCACATGACACACCGGCCGGCGCGTCACCTCCAGCACCGAGTGGCGGAAGCCCCAACGGGACACCGTCTTTTTGCCGTACAGCAGCACAAAGCCCATGCTGTCGCGGCGGTCGGCCCGCAGGAAACCGTGGGTGATGTAGGGCATCTGCTCGGAATAGTTGAGGGTGTCCAGCGTGCAGAAATCCAGCGGCTCCAGCGAGTACAGCTCCAGATCGTAGCGGGTGAGGTGGGAGCGGTTGTAGAAGGGCATGTTGGCGCCGTTGATGTCCGCCGGGCAGGTGCGCATGGTCACCGGGGCGTCCTCTGCCACATGATAGCAGCTGCGGATGAGCCGCAGCAGGTGGTCCAGATCACTGCCATTGATGATGGAGGCAGAACCGCCGCCCAGACGGATGGCCTGCACCTCGCAGTCGGCCAGGTCGGCGGCGTTGGCCTTGAGCTCCAGCGCCATGGCCAGCACATACCGGTGCAGCAGTTCGGTGTTGTGGCCCTCGATGAGGGTGCGCCCGCAGAAGGAAGGCTTGCGGGTGATAAAGGGAAAATTGAGCTTCATCACGACCGGATGCAGCGTTGTCGTCTCCATGTTTGTTTCAAACCTCCGCATAACAGCAATGCCGCGCCGGGGCAGGCAGATGCCCGGCCCCGGCGCGGCACCGAGAAGAAAAAGAAAACCGATTGTGTGGAACGCACACGGTGCCGTCAGAGCAAACCCTGTTCTGGTCTTATTCTACCGGGCGCGTGCGGTTTTGGCAAGTAAAAGATCAGGCCTTTGCCTGTGCGATGCAGTCGGCCACAGCCTCCTGCACAGCCTTGACCGAGAAGCTCAGGGTGGAAGAGGTGATGGCATCCACGCTGGTGTCGCCCTGGCTGTCCACCACGGCAGCGGCCATGCTGCTGCGCAGGTCGTCCTTCATCAGGTCATCGTTGCCGGAAGAGGTGATCTTGCAGTCGGTGATGGCGTCCTCGCTGAAGGTCATGGTGACGGTCACGGTGCTGTAGCCGGAGTTCTTGGAAGCGGTGTAGGTGCCGGCATAGTACTGGCCGTTGGTGGTGCGCTCCTCAGAGCCGTTCTCACCGCCGCCGATGCCGTTGTCCAGATCGTTCTTGACGTACTCGGCAGCCAGGTAACCGGTCACGAAAGCGCTGCCGCAGCTGTTGCCTGCGGTGGGGGTGTGGTACTGCACACCGTAGCGCTGGCCGCAGCAGTTGCCGACAGCGTACAGACCGGGGATGGGAGCCTTGGCACCGGTCAGGACGCGGTACTCACCATCGGTGCAGACTGCAGCGTGCTGGCACAGGCCGCCGGAGGGGTTGCCGCCGGTGACGGAGGAAGCTGCGAAGAACGGAGGATCCTGGATCTTGAAGTGCATCATGGATGCGTCTGCGCCCCAGTCGGAGTCGTAACCGGCATCGCACATCTCGTTCCAGTGCTTGACCTCGTCCAGGAAGCCCTGCTTTGCGTCGCCCTCATAGCCCATGATGTCGGCCAGCTCTTCCAGCGTGTCGGCAGCATACAGGGTGGTGGGGTCGTTGCCGTAGCGGGCAAAGGCCTGCACGGAGAAGCCGTCGGGGCCGGTCTTGTAGTTGGCCATATCCTTGCGGACCTTCTCCAGCATGTAGTCGTTGCTGCGGTCCATGGCCTGATGGTCATAAGCCTGATACTCGCAGTAAGCATCCCAGTTGGAGTCGGTGACGCAGACCATCTTCTGGCCTTCCGGCATCATATCCAGGTAGCCCACGGAGCCGTGGCGGGTGATGGTCTCGTTGAAGAAACGCTTGCCGTCATTGCCGAAGATGGGCCAGATGCCGCCGAAGGGGAAGGACGGGCGGCTGTTGATGCCGGCTGCCTGACCTGCACGGGGGCCTGCCTCCATGGTAGCGCCTGCCCACAGCATCATGCGGATGCCGGAACCGTCACGGCCCATGGAAGAAACGTTGTTCACATCGGTGCGGTCCTTGCCGTAGGACCATGCCAGGTTGCGCAGGGTGTCGCACAGGTCCAAACGCATGTCCGGGTTGCCGCCGAAGTCGCCGGCTGCCACGATGACAGCATCGGCATTGACCTGGAAGTACTTGCCGTCGATGTCGGTGAAGATGGCACCGGTGACCTTGCCGTTCTCGTGCACCAGGGTCAGACCCTGTGCGCCGTAGATGTACTCGCAGCCCTTTTCCACGGCCTTCTGCTGCAGCAGACGGACGGTGTACGGCCACATGTTGTTGTTGGTGTTGGTGTCCGTACCGGTATCACGCCACTGGGTCATGCCAACATAGTAGTAGCTGTGGCTGCAGGGGTTCTGGAAGTGCTTGTTGCCCTTGTAGTTCACGGCGTGTGCGTACTTGGCAACATAGTCGGGGTCCAGCTCAGCCAGCATCCAGTCCAGTGCCTCACCGGAGCGGGTGGCGTAGTCCTTGACGATCTTCTGGTTGGCGTGGCCCAGAGCCTTGACCATGTACTCGGTGAAGATGTCCATGGGGTCGTACTTCTCGGCACCCTTGTCCAGGAAGAACTTGGAGTTGTAGGTGGTCAGGTCGCAGGCATAGTTGTCGTACTCTTCCCAGGTCTGCACTTCGCAGCAGATGGTGTTCAGGCCCTCTTCTGCGCAGCGCAGGGCGGCGGCAGTACCGGCCTGACCGGCACCGATGACCAGAACTTCGCAGTCCTTGGTGTACTCGACCTTGTCGGCCAGCTGGGGCTCATCGCCCAGCCAGGCGGGCTTGTTGTTCATGAACTGCTCTTCCGGGATGTTCAGGGAATCGACCATACCGACCATCATGGAGCCCATGATGTCGCCGTTGCCCTTCTGCTCGATGTACTCTTCCGGGGTCTCAGGAGCCTTGGCGTCCGGGTTGGAGCGGCGGTTGGCCTGCGAGTAGCTGGTGGCAAAGATGTCGTCCCAGGTGATGGAGGAAGAGGCGGCGGCTGCGGGCTGCTCGGAGGCAGCGGCAGAGCTTGCCACGGAGGAAGCGGCGGAGCTGCTGGCTGCGTTGTTGGAGCAGCCGGACAGTGCGCCTGCAGCGGCAGCGCCCAGAGCGCTGAGAGCCGATGCACGGATGAAGTTTCTGCGCGAGATCTTGTTCATAGTGCGGGAATCCTTTCCATTCTTCTTTTTCTTCCAAAAGCGCCCTGCTTCGTGCAGTTTGACGCTTTTTTGACAATGCTATTATAGTGAAATTTTTGCCAAAAGAGAAATTCAATTTTCCGGTTTGCAGTTATGTATTTTTTCTATAAGTTCATTGACCTTCCCCAGCGGTTTTGTTACAATGAAGGAAATGCCGGAAAGGAGGCCCCCGTATGACCGACCGTCAGATCCGCTGTTTTCTGGCTCTTTATGAAACACTGAATTTTTCGGCTGCCGCGCGGCAGCTGTTTCTCACCCAGCCCACCCTGAGTTACCAGATCCGTACACTGGAAGAAGAACTGGGCACCCCGCTGTTCACCCGCACCACCTGCCGGGTGGAGCCCACCGAAGCCGGGCAGCTGTTTGCCGCCTTTGCCCAGAACGTCCGGCAGAGCTATCAGGCGTTCCAGCATGCACTGGCCGCCGGGCCCGCCCGGCGCGAAAAACTGGTGCTGCAGGTGCCGCTGACCATGGCGTCGCGGGATCTTGTGTACCACGACCTGCTGCTGGCGCTGAGCCAGGAGCTGCCGGACTGTGACCTTGAGGTACGCACCGATACCTCCTGTACCTCCCCGGAAGAGGTTCTGCAGAGCGGCGTGGACGCCCTGGTACAGATGCTGCTGGAACCGGTGAGCGACGCCATCGACTGCCTGCCCCTGTTCGACACCAAATGCCATCTGCTGGCAAGCCCCGGCAGCCCGCTGAGTGCCTGCGGCACCCTGACCCCCGACCAGCTGGCCGGGCAGACCATCTGCTTTGAAAGCTGTGACGCCGTATTCGTGTCCATAGTACGGCGCTGCATGGAGGACATTCCCCTGCGGTGGCTCATGGTGCCTGACTTTGAAAAGGAATACGTCCCGGATGCTGGCCGGAAAATGCCTGTTCCTGAGCCCGGTGCGGAGCCACGGCTACCCGCCCGAGTGGTTCCACCCGCTGAGCTTCCCCTTCCCGCCGGCACCCACCTGCCTGTTCACCCGCAAGGACGACACCCGCCCCTGCCTGCAGGTGCTGCGGCAGCTGACCCTGGCCGAACACCGGCGTGCCGTGGCAGACGGCCGCCTGTGAAGCCCCGGCACATCACATTTATGCTGTTCCAGGACTGCACCGACTGGTGCAAGGCCCACGGCAAGACCATCGGCCAGCTGGAAAAGGCCGGCTGGACAAATACATATTCAACGGCGAGTGGGTGTAAATCTCATTTTCCCTGAAAAAAACAGCAAAGAGCCGCCCCGGATGGGGCGGCTCTTTCTGTCTGCCGGAAACAAAAAACCGGAACCACACTGCGCTTTGCAATGCGTTCCCGGCCTGAAAACTCACTGACCCTGCTCGTCCACGACCTTCAGGCCCTGGGTCTGCTCGATCTCTGTCAGCATATCCACACGCACCTGATGGCGGCCGCCCTCATACTTGGCGTTCAGCCACTCGTCCACGATCATCTTGGCGGTCTCCACGCCGATGACCCGTGCGCCGAAAGCGATGATGTTGGAGTTGTTGTGCTGCTTGCTCATGCGGGCGGAATAGGGCTCGCTGCACACGCAGGCACGCACGCCCTTGACCTTGTTGGCGGCCAGGCTGATTCCCACGCCGGTGCCGCAAATCAGCACACCGCCGTCCACTTCGCCGTTGGCCACCATCTTGCCCACCTTGTAACCGCTGATGGGGTAGTTGAAGCTCTCAGTGCTGTTGGTACCGACGTCGATGACCTCGATGCCCTTGTCCTCCAGATACTTCTTGATTTCCTTCTTCATTTCGACCGCGCTGTGGTCGTTGCCGATTGCCAGTTTCATACAGATACGCTCCTTATCTTATAGACATTCTATGTTATCCTGCCGTGCAGGCCATCATTTCCTATTGTAAAAATAGCACAGGCATAAAGCCTTGTCAATAGGAGGCAGGAGCTGGTGCGCCCCCGGCCGCCGAGAACGCCAAAAGGAGCTGTTGCAAAATAAGAATGCGATAGCAACTTGCACAAAAAGCAGTGCAAAAGCAGAAGCCCGGAACCCTTTTTGAGCCTTTTGGCCCTGAAGAGGTTCCGGGTTTTGTGCATATTTTTTCAGAGAGCTATTTTGCAACAGCCCCTTTTACATCAGAATCAGGCAAAGACCGCCACGATCACCTGCATGGCCACGCCCACAAAGGCACCGGCGGCCCAGGTGAGGCCGGTGATGAACAGGTTCTGCTTCCAGGAAGGGTTGGTGCGCCACAGCACGGCCAGGCCCACACCGGCACCGGTGCACAGACCGGCCACCAGGCTGGAGAAGCGCAGAGCACCCTCCACATACAGCTGGGTGAGCAACACGCTGGCGGCGCAGTTGGGGATCAGGCCCACCAGGGCCGCCACCACCGGCTGGAAGAAGCCCATATGACCCAGCAGGTCGGCAAACACGTCCTCGCCCACGCCTTCCACGATGAGGCCGAACACCAAACTGAATGCAAAGATGAACACGAAGATCTCCAGCGTGTGGCGCAGAGCCGCCTGCCAGATGGGGCGCTCGTTGCCCTCTTCATCGTTGTGCTCCTCGTGGCAGTCCACCTCGTCGGCATGGCCGGTGTAGCCGCCCCGCAGCCCCTTGGGCAGGATGCCGCGCAGCACAAAGTCCAGCACGAAACCAACGATGACAGCGTACACCACCTTGATGACCATCAGCACGACCAGCTTGTCCCAGTAGGCCGGCATGGACACCAGCAGCGGGATGGCTTCATCGCTGGTGGCCAGATACACGGCCATCAGGGTGCCCAGCGTAATGACGCGGGACGCATAGAAGTTGGACGCAATGGCCGAGAAGCCGCACTGCGGCACACAGCCCAGCAGGGCACCGGGCACTGCGCCCCAGCGCCCGCCGCCGGCCAGCAGCGCTTCGATGCGCTCGCCGTGGCGGTGCTCGATGTATTCGATCAGCAGATAGGCCAGAAACAGAAAGGGCAGCATCTTGGCGGTGTCCACCAGAGATTCGCCCAGAACATCCAGAAACAGTTCCATAAATATCGCTCCCAAAAACCACAGCGGGTTTCTTCGTTTTAGTAAATTGCAATCAGTTTGCATTTTCGTGCAGGGATGATTATACACGATATCCTGCCCGATTGCAAGCCCAATTTGCAAAAAGATTGCATTTTTAGAAAAATTGCTCCGGAACGTCTGTTTTCTGTTTCTGTGCAGCTGCAAAAAAACGCCGCCCGGCTGCCGGAATGCCCGGCCGCAGAGCGGCATCTGTGTTTTTGATCAGAGAAATTACAGCATCTTCACGGCCAAGGCCTCAGTGGTGCGCTCCTGGGCCTCTGTGGTGCGCTGCTTGTCATCCAGCAAAAACCGCAGCACCAGCACCTCTGCCACATACAGCACCGCCACCTTGATGGGGATGCTGCCGGAATCCAGGGGGCTTTCCTGGGCACCGCACAGCAGCACGATATCTGCCAGCTTGGCACCGGGAGAATCCTCGTAATGGGTGATGAGGATCACCTTAGCCCCGGTCTCCTTTACCACACGCAGGGTCTCCATCATATCCCGGGTGGCACCGGAGTAGGAAACGAACAAGACCACGTCCTGGGGGGTCATAAGGCTGGCCGCCATGATCTGCATGTGGCTGTCCCCGGTGGCACGGAACTTATTGGTGACACAGGCAAACCGGGCGCAGATCTCGTCTGCCACCACCATGCTGCCGCCCTGGCCCATGCAGTACACCTGCTTTGCCTGCCGCAGCAGTGCCACTGCCTGGTCCACTGCCTCCGGCGACAGGGCGTTCTGGGTGCCGTTGATGGCGGTCATAAAAAGAGCCGATGCGTGCTCGCAGAGGGTGGTGGTGTCGGCATCCGGGCTGGGTGCCTGCTGATTTACCAGTACCCCGGTGGCGTTGGCCTGTGCCAGTGCAATGCGCATTTCATGGTAGCCTTCAAACCCCAGCGCCCGGCAGAACCGGAACACCGTAGCCTCTGCCACCTTGCATTCCCTTGCCAGGGATGAGATGGACAGATACTGTGCCTCTGCTGCGTGCTGCACCAGATAGTCGGCCACCATGTGACCCGATTTTGTCAGGTCATTCTGGTGCTGCTGCAGCAGCTCCCAAAAATTTGTAGACATTCTCCTTCTCCTAACCCGGCCCCCGGGCAAAGCCGGTGCCGCTGCTGTTCTTTTACCTTCCTATTAAAAGTATAAGAAAAAAACGCAGGCTCCGCAAGGGGCGCATTGCCCACATTTTTGGTCCGGTTTCTGTGCAGACGGCACAGAAAGTGAGGAAAA
>OLWJ01000650.1_pt1 | contig 12986 bp, 8 predicted proteins | sample 1674291 | NCBI WGS metagenome assembly OLWJ01 (sample SAMEA103958159, study PRJEB25191) | human gut metagenome | biome: human-associated habitat [ENVO:00009003]; feature: intestine environment [ENVO:2100002]; material: feces | place: Germany | collected 2013/2015
TTCTGGTCGGTATGCTGATGCTGGGCAACCTGATGAAGGAGTGCGGCGTTGTGGATCGTATCCAGAAGACCGCTGGTAATGAGCTGATGAACATTATCACCATCTTCCTGGCACTGTCTGTCGGCTGCACCACCTCCGCCAACACGTTCCTCAACTCCCGCACCCTGTTCATCATCGTGCTGGGCCTGATTGCTTTCTCGTTTGGTACCGCTGCAGGTGTCCTGTGCGGCAAGGTGATGTACGCCCTCACCGGCGGCCAGGTCAACCCGCTGATCGGTTCCGCAGGCGTTTCCGCCGTGCCTATGGCTGCCCGCGTTTCTCAGAGAGTGGGCCAGAGCGAGAACCCCTCCAACTTCCTGCTGATGCACGCCATGGGCCCCAATGTGGCCGGCGTGATCGGCTCTGCCGTTGCTGCTGGTATCCTCATCAACATCTTCGGCTAAGAGCTTCCTGAAAAAATATTTTCCGCCTACCCATGGCAGCGCTGTGGGTGGGCGTTTTTTGTGCCCAAAGCACTGTCAAACCAGGCGCTTTTGTGTTATACTATATCTTGTATGATTCTGATGAAATGAACAGGTGAAACCATGGCAACCAATCTTCAACAGGAATTTTGTAAACTGCGCGATACCTACATTGAAAAGCAGTTTGGCCGCCTGAACGAGATGCAGCGCGCGGCGGTGTTTACCACCAGCGGCCCGCTGCTGATCCTGGCAGGCGCAGGCAGCGGCAAGACCACGGTGCTGGTCAACCGCATTGCAAACCTCATCCGGTTTGGCTCGGCTCACGGCTCCAGCTGGACGCCCCGTGAGGTAACGGAGGATGATGTAAAAGCCCTGCGCACCGCCCTTATGACGGACACGGATGCCCCTGGCTGGCTGGACGGGATGCTCCGCAAGGACGCGGTCCGCAGCTGGAACGTGATGGCCATTACCTTTACCAACAAGGCGGCAGGCGAGCTGAAAGAGCGCCTGCGCAATATGCTGGGCGGGGAAGAGGGCGATGAGGTGTTTGCCTCCACGTTCCACTCCGCCTGTGTCCGCATCCTCCGCCGCTGGGCCGAGGAGATCGGCTATCCCCGCAGTTTTACCATTTACGACACGGACGACTCCCAGCGGGTGATGAAGACCGTGTACAAAGAGCTGAGCGTGGACGATAAGTTCTTCCCGGTCAAGAGCGCCATCAACCAGATGAGCCGCTGGAAAGATCAGCTCGTCAGCCCGGCCGAAGCACTGCAGACCCCGGCAAAGGACACCAAAGGCGCTCTGGCGGCCCGCGTTTATGCCGCCTATGAAAAGAAACTGAAAGAGGCCGGCGCGTTCGACTTTGACGATCTGATCTATCAGACCGTCCAGCTGCTGGCCGAGCACAAAGAGGTGCGGGACTTCTACCAGAACAAGTACCGCTACCTGCTGGTGGACGAGTATCAGGACACCAGTGTGGCACAGTTCCGCCTTGTCAGCCTGCTCACCGGCCCGGAGAAGAACATCTGCGTTGTCGGCGACGATGACCAGAGCATTTACCGTTTCCGGGGGGCTACCATTGAGAACATCCTCAACTTTGAGCGCGTTTACCCGGGCACCAAGACCATCCGGCTGGAGCAGAATTACCGCTCCACTTCCAACATCCTCAACGCCGCCAACTGCGTCATCCAGCACAACACGGAGCGCAAGGGTAAGACCCTTTGGACCCAAAACGGCGAGGGCGACAAAGTGCAGGTCTACACGGCAGAGAACGAGCAGGACGAGGCCAGCCACATCGCGGACATCATCGGCCAGCACCTGCGGGAGGGCGGCCATCTGGCCGACCACGCCGTGCTCTACCGGATGAACGCCCAGTCGGCCCCGCTGGAAAGTTACTTCACCCGCGCGGGCATCCCACACAAGATCGTGGGAGGCCAGCGCTTCAACGACCGCAAGGAAGTCAAGGACATCCACTCCTACATGTCCATTGTGGCCAATCCTCGGGATGATGTGCGTCTCCGCCGCATTATCAACGAGCCTGCCCGTAAAATTGGTGCGACCACCATTGACGTCATCGCTGACCTGGCCGGGCAGGAGGGCGTGAGCATGTTGGAGATCATCCGCCATGCGGACCAGTACGCGAAGCTCAGCCGAGCCATTGCACCACTGTATAAGTTCTATCAGATCTATGAGCGGTTACAGGACTCGCTGGAGAATAAGACGCTGGACGAGTTTGCCAGCGACGTGATTGAGATCACCGGCTACAAGGCGATGCTGGAAGCCGATGCCGCCAAGGGCCACGAGGACGCGGCAGACCGCCTGCAGAACCTGGGCCAGCTGGTCAACAACGTGAAAAACTACTGTGACCAGCACGGCGAGGAGGCCTCGCTGGAGGGCTATCTGGAAGATATCGCCCTTATCAGCGACATTGACAACTACAACGAGAGTGCCGACCAGGTGGTGCTGATGACCATTCACTCGGCCAAGGGCCTGGAGTTTCCGTATGTATTCCTGATCGGCATGGAAGAGGGCGTCTTCCCCAGTGAGATGAGCAAATACTCGGAGGCTGATCTGGAAGAGGAGCGCCGCCTGGCCTACGTTGGCATCACCCGTGCCAAGAAAGAGCTGTACATCTCCAACAGCGTCACCCGGATGCTGTATGGCCGCACCCAGCGCAATGAGCCCAGCCGCTTTTTGCGGGAGATCGAGCCGGAGTATCTGGAAGAGACCCGCAGCCCGGTGCTGGAACAGCGCAGCCGTCTGGGCGGCTGGGGCAGCAACTACAGCGACACGGTGCCCGGCGGTGCCTCCGGTTATTCCGGGGCTTCGGGCTGGGGCCGCGGTTCGTCTTCTTACGGCAGCTACGGTGGCAGTACAGGCTACGGGAACCGTTCCGGCTACCTGAACCGTGAGTACAACGCCGGGGAGAGCCGGGGCTTCGGTTCCGGTTACGCCGGGCGAGGGAGTTCCTCGTCCGGGTATGGTTCGGGCTACAGCGGAAGCGCGAGCAGTTCCGGTGGCTTTGGCAGTGGCTACAGCCGCCCGGCAACACCTGAAACGCCTGCAAAGCAAATCAACTTTACAGGCACGCCTGCTGCAAAAACAAACGCAAACACGACGAAACACTACGAACCCGGTGATGTGGTGGAGCACAAAGTCTTCGGGCGAGGCACGGTGGTGGCGGTCAAGCCTGCTGCCGGGGACCAGATCGTGGAGATTCGTTTTGAAAAGGTCGGCATCAAAAAGACCATGGCAAACTTTGCGCCGCTGACCAAAATTACGGAGGAATGAGAGTATGATGACCGTTCGATTGATCGCCCACACCCCGGAGCCGGAAAAGGTGGTGGCCGCAGCGGCCAAGCTCTGCTACTCCGATGCCCATATCACCGACCTGCTGGACGGGCTGGACGAGGAAAAGACCGCCCGCTTCCTGACCATGCTCAGTGACCTGGGCCACGCAAGCCCCATTGAGCACGCCAGCTTTACCTTTGGCATTGAGGGAGTCAGCCGCACCCTGCTGGCACAGATCACCCGGCACCGCATTGCGTCGTTCAGTGTCCAGAGCCAGCGGTATGTCCGGCTGGACGATTTCCGCTATGTCATCCCGCCCGAGATCGAGGCCATCCCCGAGGCAAAGGCAGCGTTCATCGAGAGTATGAACGAGGACGCCCAGCGGTATCTTGATCTCGTGCAGAAGCTGGAGGACGGCCACACCGCCCGCCTCATGGCCGAGGGAATGCCTGAGAAGCAGGCCCGCGCTAAGGCCTCCAAGCAGGCCAACGAGGACGCCCGCTTTGTGCTGCCCAACGCCTGCGAGACGAAAATGGTAGTGACGATGAACGCCCGCAGCTTGCAGAACTTCTTCCACCTGCGGTGTTGCAGCCGTGCCCAGTGGGAGATCCGGGCACTGGCCGAAGAGATGCTCCGGCTGGTCTACCCGGTGGCACCCCACCTCTTTGCCAAGGCGGGCCCGGCCTGTGTTTCCGGCCCCTGCCCGGAGGGAAAAATGTGCTGTGGCCGCACGGCGGAAGTCCGTGCCCGGTATGCCGCGCTGAAAGGGGAACCGCGGAATGATTGATGCAAAAAAGGGCACCCTCATCGTGCTGGAAGGGCTGGACGGTAGCGGCAAGGCGACTCAGGCTAAACTGCTGGCCCAACACCTGAAAGAAGCAGGAAAAAATGTCCAGGAGATCACATTCCCGGATTATGCCAGCGATTCCAGCGCCCTGGTCAAGATGTATCTGGCCGGACAGTTTGGGGACAAGCCCGATGATGTGAACGCCTACGCGGCGTCAAGCTTCTATGCAGTAGACCGCTACGCCAGTTACAAAACCAGCTGGAGCAGCTTTTACGAGGCGGGCGGCATCATCATTGCGGACCGCTACACCACATCGAATGCAGTGCACCAGTGCTCCAAGCTCCCGCCGGAGCAGTGGGAGAGCTTTTTGCAGTGGCTGTTTGATTATGAGTTCCGGCTGCTGGGACTGCCTGCCCCGGATGAAGTCATCTACCTGCAGGTAGACCCCGCCGTGAGCCAGAAGCTGATGACGGGCCGCTACCATGGCGACGAGAGCAAAAAAGACGTCCACGAAAAAGACGTGGAGTACCTGGCCCGGAGCCGGAACGCGGCGGAATTCTGTGCGGCCCATCTGGGCTGGGAGACTGTCCACTGCACCCAGGGCGATGCCATGCGGAGCATCGAGGACATCCAGAGCGAAGTGCGGAAATTGGCCCAGCGGGTTATTTGAGAATAAAGGAGGCATCCTATTCATGTATCGTTTGATGCAGCCGTCGGATCGTGCGGCGGTGGTGGCACTCTGGCAGAAAGAGCGGGGGGATACGGCGGAGTTTATCAACACCGCCATGGACCGTTTTGCCGGGGAAGAGAATGTTTACGTGGCCGAAGAAAACGGCCAGATCGAGGCTGCGGCATTGGCGGTGCCGGTCACGCTGCAGGGCCGCCCAGGCAATTACCTGTTTGGCCTGTGCGGGCAGGGCAGCCTGATTTTGGCGGGTTTGGTGGATACTCTCTGCGCCCAGCAGAAGCTGCGGGGCGCGGGCTTTACGGTGGCCGCGCCCACCAGCCCGGAGCGGGCAGCGCTGCTGCAGGATAAGGGTTTCCAGAAAGCTTTTGCCCTCCGCTGCCTGCCCCGGGAAGTGGAGCGCAACCTGTGGAGCCAGGCTGAGTTTGACTCGGTGACCGCCAAAAAGCTCTGCGAGCTGCGGGAGCGCTTCTGGCCGGATACGGTCATGCTGACGCCGGAGAAGATGGCCGTGGTGCTGGGAGACCTGTACTCCCGCGGTGCCACCATCGTGTCCAGTGAGCAGGGCTACGGCATCTATTTCCGCAAGGAGGATACTCTCTATTTTGTGGAGCTGATGGCCGAGGATGATCGTTCTGCCGAGAAACTGATGGAAGCGGCCCGGGAGAAAGAGGTCATCGTGGAAAAAGCTGTTATCACGGTGGGTGCTGCCCAGAACCTGTTCCTGGGCGAGGGTACCCGGCAGGACTATGGCATGATCCGCTTTGAGGGCGAACTCTTTGATGTGAGCGAGAGCTACATGCGGTTGATGCTGGAAAACGGTTAAAGGAGTGGGTATGGCACACAAAAATTCCCACAGTGCTCCCCGCAAAAAGGGCGGGGCACTGAAAATAGTTCTGGTGCTGCTGGTACTGCTGCTCGTGGTCGCGGGCGGCGGTGTCTGGATGGCAAAGCGGGAGATCGACGGCGGCACGCCGGGCGAGGAAGTCACCGTGAGCATCCAGCAGGGCAGCGGCGTGGGCACCATTGCCAACGCGCTGAAAGAGGCGGGGGTGATCAAATTCCCGCGCCTGTTCCGCTGGTATGTGGGCAAACAGGGAGCCGCCGCAAAATTGCAGTACGGCGAGTTTACGCTTGCACCCGGCAGCTCCTATGACGACCTGATCGAGGTGTTGTCGGAGTATGCCAAGGCCGAGAGCGTCCGCCTGACGTTCCCCGAGGGTACCACCGCCATCGCCATGGCCCGGAAGATGGAGGATGCCGGCCTCTGCACGGCTGAGGAATTCCTGAAAGAGGCCAACACCGGCGATTTCAGTGAATATAAGTTCTGGCAGTATGTCCCGGACGACAAGGACGCCCCGGATCGCTTTTTGAAGTGCGAGGGCTATCTCTTCCCGGATACCTACGAGTTTCTGGAAGACGACACCGTCCACCATTATGTGGCCACGTTCTACGCCCACTTTGACAAGCAGATCACCGACGCCATGTACAAGCAGCTGGACGAGCAGGGGATGACCCTGCCGGAGCTGATCACGCTGGCATCGTTCGTGCAGGAGGAAGCGGGCAACGACCAGGACGATAATGTGGCCCAGGTGTTCCGCAACCGGCTGGCGGAGGGTTCGCCCTACCCCAAGCTGCAGAGCAACGCCTCCAGCCATGTCCAGAGCGATGCCGACAACAACTACCTGTGGAACTGGGTGGCCCCCTATTACGGCGGGTGGGACAGCATCCCGGCCAATATCCGGGACGCCTACGACACCTACAACTGCACCGGCCTCCCGGCGGGCCCCATCTCCAACCCCGGCCTTGCGGCCATCCGGGCGGCGCTGGACCCTCAGTGTGACCCGGAAGTCAAGGACTGCTATTTCTTTGTGACAGACCAGAGCGGTCATTATTACTACGCCAAGACCTACGCGGACCACCAGAAAAACTGCGCCGAGGCCGACAGCGTGAATAAAAGCCTGAAGTAAATGCAATAAGCTCCCCGGCAAGGGGAGCTTATTGTGTGAATCAGAACGATAAAAAGAGAGGATAACGTTATGTTGCAGATCCCGGAACTGCTGGCCCCGGCGGGCGATTTGGAGCGCCTGCGGTACGCCATCAACTACGGCGCGGACGCTGTGTATTGCGGCCTGCCTGAATTTGGAATGCGCTCGGCTCCGGCCAACTTTACGCCGGAGCAGCTGGCGGAGGGCGTCATCTATGCCCACGCCCGCGGCCGCAAGGTCTACCTGACCATGAACACCCTGCCCACCAATGAGGAGGCCGACCGCCTGCCCGAGGCCATCAAGTCCGCCGCGGAGGCGGGCGTGGATGCCTTTATTGTGGCTGACCTGGGTGTGCTGGACGCCTGCAAGCACTTTGCCCCGGACATTGATGTCCACATGTCCACTCAGACGGGCATCACCAACTGGGTTGCTGCCCGCGCTGCCTACAACATGGGTGCCAAGCGGGTGGTGCTGGCCCGGGAGATGACCCTGCAGGACATTGCTACCCTGCGGGACAAGACCCCACCGGAACTGGAAATTGAGGCCTTTGTCCATGGTGCCATGTGCATGAGCGTCTCGGGCCGGTGCCTGCTCTCTAATTACATGGCAGGCCGTGACGCCAACCGGGGCCAGTGTGCCCAGCCCTGCCGCTGGAAGTACTATCTCAGCGAGGAGACCCGCCCCGGCCAGCTGTATGAGATCGGCGAGAACGAGAACGGCAGCTACATCCTCAACGCCAATGATCTGTGCACCGCCCCGTTCCTGGACCTTATCTGCAAGGCGGGTGTGGACAGCCTGAAGATCGAAGGCCGCGCCAAGACGTTCTACTATGTGGCCAGCGTGACCGCTGCTTACCGCAAGGCGCTGGACCAGTACCTTGCCGACCCGCTCAACGATGATTTCGCTCTGCCGGAGCAGGTGCTGGAGGAGCTGACCCGCACCAGCCACCGCCACTATTCGCCCGGCTTCTATTTTGGCCGGGAGCAGGCCCGTCAGGCCACCGACAGTGCCACCTACATCCGCGAGTGGGAGTTTGTGGGCACGGTGGACGGCTGGGAAAATGGCATTGCCAGCTGCCAGCAGCGGGGCAAGTGGAGCCTGGGAGATACGCTGGAAGCCCTCTGCCCGGATGGCCGGAGCATTCCGCTGACCCCGGAGTGGATCAAAAACGAGGCCGGGGAGGCCATGGAGTCCACTCCGCACGCGATGGAAAAATACACCATCCCCACCCCGGAGCTGCCTCCCATGAGCCTGCTTCGCCGGAAAGTCTGAGATTATTATACGGATCTACACAAAAAGAAGCTCTCCTGTGCGGAGAGCTTCTTTTCTTATGCAATCGTATCCAAAATCGTTCGTACTTCCCGGATGGTGGCTTCATCGGTCTGCCAGATGTCAAACTCGGAGAAGCCGGGCAGGCCCATGGGCACGCCCTCGCGGCGGAATATCATCCGGCTGTCAAGGACTTTTTTGCCCGAGAGGTGGAACGCCCTGGCACCCGTCTGGGCGGCAAGGTCCGGGAGGTTGGCGGGGCCGACGCCAGCACCCACCAGGATCTCAATGTCATTCCCGGCGGCCTGCACCAGCTGGTGGAGCAGGGACGCTCCCTGCGGGGCACTGGCTGCCTGCCCACTGGTCAGGATGGTGGCAAGCTGCAGCTCTTTGGCGGCTTCCAGCGCCGCAAACGGGTCCCGGCAGACATCAAAGGCGCGGTGCAGCGTGCAAGCTGCCGGGCGTCCGGCCTCCCGCGCGGCACGGCGGGCAGCGGCATAGATGGGCCGCAGCGCCGCTGTATCCAAATCTCCCTCCGGTGTCAGGGCACCGGTTACGATGCCGTCAGCCCCGGCGGCAACCAGCTCTGCGGCCAGCTGCTCCATCTGGGCCAGCTCATAGCGGTCGTAACAGAAATCGCCAAAACGGGGGCGGAGCAGTGCCCGCACGGGGAGGCCGGTTTCGGCCTTGACCTGCCGCACCAGCGCAAGGCTGGGGGTGGTGCCGCCCACAATGAGGTCGGCACAGAGTTCCAGCCGGTCGGCCCCGCCGCGTTTGGCTGCAAGGGCGCTGGCCGTGCTGTCAACACAGACTTCCAGGATCATCTTACACACTCTCCAGGAACCGCACAAAGCCTGCACGGCCTGCCTCGTCCAGCTTGTAGACACCGGCATCGGCCAGCACCTGTGCGAACACATGGCCTACCTCGTCCTGCAAAATCAGGTGCACATTGTCGGCGTTCAACTCCGGGTGCTTTGCAAGGATCTCCTCTGCCCACGCAGCGTGCTTTTGCAGGGCTTCGGGGTACTCTGCGGTGGGCAGGTGTGTCATCAGCACATCAGCAAGGTCGAACAGCTCCTGCTTCAGGCGGCTGGGGAGCACGGCCAGACCCATGACCTCGATCAGGCCGATGTTCTCTTTTTTGATGTGGTGGAGCTTGGCGTGGGGGTGGTAAACGCCCAGCGGATGCTCCGGGGTGGTGATGTTGTTGCGCAGCACCAAATCGAGCTGGAACTTGCCGTCCCGCATCCGGGCAATGGGGGTGATGGTGTTGTGGGGTTCGCCGTCAGTCTCGGCGTAGACAAAGCACTGTTCGTCCGTGTAGCCGCGCCATGCTGTCAGAATTTTATCTGCCAGCTCCACCAGCCGGGCATCATCGGCGCAGGTGAGGCGGATGCAGCTCATGGGCCAGTGGACGATGCCCGCTTCCACATCCTCAAAACCGGGGAAGACCCAGGGTTTCTCGATGGGGGCTTTGGCCATGGCGAATTCATAATGGCCGCCCTGGAAATGGTCGTGGCTCAGGATGCTGCCACCCACAATGGGAAGATCGGCGTTGCTGCCCACGAAATAGTGGGGGAAGAGGGCCACAAAGTCCAGCAGCTTGCGGAATGTGGCCCGCTCGATCTTCATGGGGGTGTGGTTGTTGTTGAAGACGATGCAGTGCTCATTGTAATAGACATAAGGGCTGTATTGCAGATTCCACGCACTGTCGTTGATGGTCAGCGGGATGATGCGGTGATTCTCGCGGGCGGGGTGGTTCATCCGGCCCGCGTAGCCCTCGTTCTCCACACAGAGCTGGCACTTGGGGTAGGAGCTCTGGGGGGCCAGCTTGGCTGCTGCAATGGCCTTGGGGTCTTTTTCGGGCTTGGAGAGATTGATGGTGATATCCAGATCGCCGTAGGGGGTCTTGGTCACCCACTTGAGGTCCCGCTTGATGCGGTAGCGGCGGATGTAGTCCGTTTCCTGGCTGAACTGGTAGAACCAGTCGGTGGCGGCCTGCGGGCCCTCATTTTCGTACCGCTCCTCAAAGTTGGCGCGGACGATGCTGGGCCGGGGGGTGAGTACCCCCATGAGTTTGGTGTCAAACAGGTCGCGGGCCGTGGAGTTGTCCGCGCAGATACCGCGGGCGACGGCGTCGTCCAGCAGTGTTTTCAGGATGGATTCCAGGTCGGTGTAGCACACTTCGCCCTCAGGCGCGGTGAAGCTGTCCAGCTGCATGGTCATGAGCAGCTGGTTGCGGATGTAAATTTCATCGTCCGGCAGAATAAGGCCGGTGTCCAGGCCGTAGTTGACGAGCTGCTGGATGGCAGTAGAGATATCGCTCACAGGACTGCGCCTCCCTCCGGGCGGATGGAGAGGACATGGCAGCGGCCCTCACCCAGAATGGCCTCCATGTTGGCTTTGAACCCCGCCAGAAGCTCCACGGGCACAAAGGCCTGTACGGTGCCGGCAAAGCCGCCGCCGTGGACGCGGACAGCGCCCTTGCCGCCCAGGAAATGTTTGGCCGCCGCAATGGTCACGGCCACCTCCTGGTGCTCCTTGTAACCGGCGGGGATCACGTTCTGCAGGTACTCCCAGCTGCTCTGGCCGGATTCGCCCACCAGATTGAGGAATGTGGTAAAATCGCCCTCCCGCAGGGCAGTGACCTGTTTTGCCACCCGGTCATTGTCCGCATAGATATGGAACGCGCGGAGGACAGCCCGGTCGCCGCACTGTTTACGGCACTCCGGCAGCTTTGCGATAAACGTCTCAAAGGGAACATCCCGCAGCACCTCGCCGCCGCAGACAGCGGCCACGGCGCGGCACTCATTGGGGATGGCGGCATACTCATCGGTCAGGTCGGCGTGGTCGGCACCGGAATCCAGGATGCAGAGGGCGAGGCCCGCCTGAGAGAAGTCCACGGGCACAGGCTCCACGATGGGCTTGGCGGGGTCGGCAAAATCAATGGTGATGATGTTGCCCACGCTGGAAGCCATCTGGTCCATCAGGCCGCAGGGCTTGCCAAAGTAGACATTCTCTGCCCACTGGCCGATCTGTGCAATGGCGATGGGGGAGACTTTCTCGGCCAGGAACAGATCGTTGAGGATGACACCGATCAGCACCTCAAAGGCGGCAGAGGACGAAACGCCGCTGCCCTTGGGCACGTTGGAAGAGATGTAGACGTCCAGGCCGGAGAGCTTGGCCCCCCGCTGGCGGAACGCCTCGCATTCACCGCGCAGGATGGCGGCACTGGTGTTCTCCTCTTCCTTGCGGGCGGCCAGATCATTCAGGTCGATGACGCACAGGTCATAGCCCTCGCTCTGGACACGGAGCTGGCCCAGCGTGTTGGGGCCTGCGGCGGCGATCATATCAATGTTGACGCTGCCCGCCAGCACCCGGCCATGCTGATGGTCGGTGTGGTTGCCGCCGATCTCGGTACGGCCGGGGGCGCTGTACAGCCCTGCCTCAGCATGGGGGCCAAACGTTGCTTCCAGCCCGTCCAGCACGGCCTCGTACCGGGCAGCCTGTGCGGGGGTCTGCTCGGGAGCGCAGCAGTAGAGCGCTGCCAGCCGGGCAGCGTGAGCCCCACCGGACAGCTCCTGCTTCCAAACGGAAATAGGCTTCATCATGGCGTGTTCCTCCTCTGAACAAATGGTGCAAATTGCAGCCGCAGCCCACAGGGCAGGCCGCGGGGAAATCTTTCTGACTCTATAATAAAGAATCCGCGCCCAAAAGACCATGCGTTATTGTTGCATCTGAATGCAAAGTTGCCAAAAATTTGCGGCGGATTTTTGTGCATAAATTCCTGCAAGTGGGCCCAAAAAATCCTCCAAACCGGAAAAGCACTGGGCACAAACCACAAAGAACCGTTCTTTGCGGTGACGCGGCGCAGGGCCTGCCGATATGGAGGATTGGATTTTATACGGTTGTGTGGAGGACACGGGGACAAAAAAAGCCGCGTTCCGCTTTCTGAGAGCGGAGCACGGCCTTTTTGGAAAAGGAAATCGTTCTTTTGTTGGGAGTACCAGTATGAGTATGAGGGGGAACGGGGAAGAGCGCAAGGGAGCAGCACTCTTCCCCGGAAATTCAGGGGGATTACTTCATCAGGCTGCAGACGGCCTCTGCGTAAGCGGCGGGGTCATCCACGGGCAGGCCCTCAATGAGCTGTGCCTGTGCGTAGAGCAGGGCACTGTACTTGCTGACCTTGTCGGCATCGCCAGCCTCCTGGGCGGCTTTCAGCACCGCGAAGACAGGGTGGTTGACGTTCAGCTCCAGGACTTTATCGCTCTTGACGTCCTCGCTGCCGGGCTGCTTGGAGAGCACTTTCTCCATCTCGATAGAGAGGGGACCCTCGGCGGACAGGCAGACGGGGTGATCTTTCAGGCGGGTGGAGACTTTGACTTCCTTGACCTTGCCGTTCAGGGCGTCTTTCATGGCGTCGAACAGAGGCTTGTTCTCGGCGGTGGCATCTTCCGCGGCTTTCTTCTCTTCCTCGGTCTCAAGGCCCAGGTCGCCGCTGTTGACGTTCTTGAACTCCACGGTGCCGTCCTTGCCCTCGGCATCCTTGCGGGGATAGGTGCGGAGGATCTGCAGGCAGAACTCATCCACATCCTCGGTCAGGAGCAGGACATCATAGCCCTTGTCCAATACCAGCTCGGCAGCAGGCAACTTGGCCAGACGGTCGGTGGAGTCACCGGCGGCAAAGTAGATGTACTTCTGCTCGGCGGGCATCTTGTCGATGTACTCCTGGATGGTGACCATCTTCTGCTCTTTTGCAGACCAGAACAGCAGCAGGTCGCGCAGGAGCTCGGCGTGCATCCCGTAATCCGAGTAAGCACCAAACTTGATCTGGCGGCCAAACTCTTTCCAGAATGCCTCGTACTTCTCACGGTCGTTGGCCAGCATGGCGTGCAGCTCGTTCTTGATCTTCTTCTCCAGAGCGTTGTGGATAAGCTTGAGCTGGTTGTCTTTCTGCAGCATCTCACGGCTGATGTTCAGGCTCAGGTCCTGGCTGTCCACGATGC
>OLWJ01000662.1_pt1 | contig 12912 bp, 10 predicted proteins | sample 1674291 | NCBI WGS metagenome assembly OLWJ01 (sample SAMEA103958159, study PRJEB25191) | human gut metagenome | biome: human-associated habitat [ENVO:00009003]; feature: intestine environment [ENVO:2100002]; material: feces | place: Germany | collected 2013/2015
GCGAGGCCGCCTCGTCCACCAGGTCGATGGCCTTGTCGGGCAGGAACCGCGAGGTAATGTAACGCGTCGACAACTCGACGGCAGCCACGATCGCCTCGTCCTTGATCCGCACCTGATGGTGGTTTTCGTAACGATCCTTCAGGCCGCGGAGGATCGAAATGGCATCCTCGGGACTCGGTTCGTCGACCATGACCTTCTGGAAACGGCGTTCGAGGGCCTTGTCCTGCTCGAAATACTTCTGGAACTCGTCGAGCGTCGTGGCGCCGATCGTCCGCAGTTCGCCCCGCGCAAGTGCAGGCTTGAGGATGTTGGCGGCGTCCATCGCACCCGACGACTTGCCGGCGCCCACGAGGGTGTGGATCTCGTCGATGAACAGCAGGATGTCGCCGTCGCTGGCCACGACTTCCTGCACGACAGCCTTCAGACGCTCCTCGAATTCACCCTGGTACTTGGCACCCGCGATCAGGGCACCCATGTCGAGCGAGTAGATCACCTTCGACTTCAGATTCTCGGGCACGTCGCCGTCGACGATCCGGTGTGCGATACCCTCGGCGATGGCGGTCTTGCCGACACCCGCCTCACCCACGAGGATCGGGTTGTTCTTGGTACGCCGCGAGAGGATCTGCAACACGCGGCGGATCTCCTCGTCACGGCCGATCACCGGGTCGAGCTTGCCCGAACGGGCCTGTTCGTTGAGGTTGATGGCATACTTGCCCAGCGCATCGAACTGCTGCTCGGAGGTCTGGGAATCGACCGTAGCGCCCTTGCGGAAGGTGCGGATCGCCTCAAGGAGTTCCTTCTCGGTGGCGCCGCTGCGCTTGAGGATGTCGGCGGCCTGCCCGCGCTCGGCGATAAGCCCCAGCAGCAGGTGCTCGACCGACGCATATTTGTCGCCGAAGTTCCGGGTAAAGTCCACGGCACGCTGGATCACCTTCGAGGAGTCCTGCGAAAAGAACTGGTCGCCGCCGCCTTCGACCCTCGGAAGGGACGCGACGGCACGGTCGGCCTCGTCGCGCAGGCCGCGGACATTCACCCCGACACGCCCCAAGAGGAACGTAGCGAGCGAATCGTCCTCGCGGACAAGCACGCTTAGAATATGGAGCGGTTCGACAGCTTGCTGTCCGCGCTCCCGGGCAAGAGTCAATGCACTTTGCAGAGCCTCCTGCGCTTTTACAGTTAACGTATTGATGTTCATATCTCTGATAATTTGTTTTCTAACTTTCGCAGATTATCTCCGCAAAACGCCTGCCAACCCCGATTTCCGGCCAATGTGTCATTCTTTGTCACTCCCGGGACTGACACGAGGCGCCAAAACGGCAGCTGTTTTGCAGAAGAGTTACACAATACGGCATAAAACAGCAGAACATCGCCCGAAATGTATTATCTTCGCAACACCTAACTCTCACTCTTCAGGTTCATGACATATCGTAAACCCCCGTTCCTGCTGCGCAAATGGCAGCAGTTGCAGATGCGCTATTATGCATACCGCAATCCGGAAAAGCTGGTCAGGATACGCTACCGGCAACGATTCGGCACCGACCCCGACCTCGAAAACCCCCGAACCTTCAACGAAAAAGTCCTCTGGATGATGCTCCATGCCGACACCACCCGCTGGTCGCAACTGGCCGACAAGTACCGCGTCCGCGAGTATGTCGAGCAATGCGGGCTGGGATGGATGCTCAACGAATTATACGGGGTATGGGAATCCGCAGAGGAGATAGACTTCAGCGGGGGGGGGAATCTCCCCGACACGTTCGTGCTGAAAACCAATAACGGCTACGGACAAGTTATCATCGTGAACGACAGGCAAAAAGCCGACATCCGGTCGATCCGCCGTACACTCAACCACACCCTGCGAAAGAAATTCGGCCGCATGACGGCCGAACACCACTATTTTGGTATTAAACCCCGCATTATCGCCGAACGCCTCCTTCCCTCAGAACCAGCATTCGGCAATTCGCTCATCGACTATAAATTCTACTGTTTCGATGGCAACCCCTATTGTTGCATGGTCTGCTACAACCGTAAATCGCCATCCGACGTCAAAACAGGATTGTACGATGCCAGGACATGGAAAAACATAGGTCATTACGTCACCGGAAAATATTACGACCCACATCAGTGTGATATCCCGCGTCCGGCATCCCTCGACCGGATGCTCGATGCGGCCAAACGGCTCTCCTCAGGATTCCCCCAAGTACGGGTCGACCTTTACGAAGTCGCCGGCAACCCCGTATTCGGGGAACTGACATTCACCTCATCTGCAGGTATGGATACGGGATTCAGCCAGGAGTTTCAGGAATTGATGGGATCGCAAATATCCCTGCCGCCGGCCAAGCGGACGCAACCGTCGCATCCGGGACTGCTCGGGCTCCTCGGACTGCGGAAGGCCGCCGCCAAATAAAAACGGCAGGCAGCCCGGAGGAGCGGGTGCAACAGGCTGCCCGGCCCGCCATGCATAGCCCTTCGCCCGGGTATGGGGAGAGGGCTGTCATTTTGTAGGCGGGTTTCATTTTTAATTTAATTCTTAATTCGTATCTTTGCGCTACTATGAGTGATTTTATCGTCAGCGCACGGAAATACCGCCCCGCGACCTTCGCCTCGGTCGTCGGCCAGAAACATATCACCTCTACGCTTAAAAATGCGATCGAGCGCGGGCAGTTGGCTCACGCCTACCTGTTCTGCGGCCCCCGCGGCGTAGGCAAGACCACTTGTGCCCGCATCTTCGCAAAGGCCATCAACTGCCTGAACCCCAACGGATCGGAGGCCTGCAACGAATGCGAATCGTGCCGTTCGTTCAACGAAGGGCGCTCGTTGAACATCCACGAGCTGGACGCCGCGTCGAACAACTCGGTGGAAGATATCCGCACACTGATCGAACAGGTGCGCATCATCCCGCAGGTAGGGCGCTACTCGGTATTCATCATCGACGAGGTGCACATGCTCTCGGCGGCGGCGTTCAACGCCTTCCTCAAAACGCTCGAAGAGCCGCCCGCACATGCGATCTTCATCCTCGCGACGACCGAAAAACACAAGATCATCCCGACCATCCTCTCGCGGTGCCAAATCTACGATTTCAACCGCATCCGCGTCGAGGACGGCGTCGAATACCTCAAATACATCGCCTCGCAGGAAGGCATCGCGGCCGACGAAGAGTCGCTCAACCTCATCGCCCAGAAAGCCGACGGGGGTATGCGCGACGCCCTGTCGATGTTCGACAAGGCCGTGTCGTTCTGCGGCAAGGCGCTCGATTACCGCAACGTCGCCCAGACGCTCAACGTCCTGGACTACGACACCTACTTCGGCGTCACGGAGATGCTGCTCGCAGGCAACTATGTCGACACGCTGGTGACGTTCGACAGCGTGCTGTCGCGGGGTTTCTCGGGGCAGACCTTCATGGCGGGGCTGAACCGCCACATGCGCGACCTGCTGATGGCCAAGCGCCCCGAAACGCTGCGGCTGATCGAAATGACCGGGACGCTGCTCGAACGATACCGGACGCAGGCGGGCGCCTGCGATGTCGAGTTCCTGTTCGGAGCCATCTCCTGCCTGACGGAGCTCGACGGGAAGATCCGGCAATCGTCCAACCAGCGGTTGCTCGTCGAGCTGGGCCTGATGAAGATCGCAGGACTCGGCCAAAAAAAAAATGACGATCTGACCTCCTCCGGGGAGTATTCCCTCCCCGCCCTCTCACCCCGTACGGCCGCAGGCGCGGCGGCGACTCCGACGGCTGCGGCACGACCCGCGCCGCAGCAGAGCGCGTCTACAGTTCAGGCGCAGACGGTTTCCGCGGCAGGACAAACGACGCCGGGTACGCCCCAGTCGGGTGCGGGAGCAACGGTGCAGGCCGCAGTTCGGCCGGAAGCCGGACAAACGGCACCAGCGGCAGGACAAACGGCACCGTCCGCAGTTCAGCCGGGAGCAGGACAAACGGGGCAAGGCACTGTACGGCCGGAAGCAAGACCGACGGCATCGGCCGGCATACCGCAGGTATCCGGATTTTCCGTACGCGGAGCTACGATGCAGACGGCGGGTCCGCAGGCAGCGGAAGTTTCCGCTCAGGACAACGCTCCGCAGGCTGCGGCAGCCGGACAAACGATACCGGGCGGAGCGGCGAATCCCGCGGCGCAAGGAGGAATGGCGAATCCGGCGATGCAGAGCGGGACACCAAACCCGACCGCGCAGGGAGGAGCGGCGGGACCGACGGTACTGGGCGGAACAGCGCATCCGACGGCACAAGGCGGAGCGGCCGTCCCGGCGGTGCAAACCGCAGGCGGAACAACCGCAGAAACGACTCCGCAGCCCGCACCGGCAAGACCCGCAGTGCAGACCGCACCGGCTCCGGCACGGCGTCCGCTCATATCGGGCGCTTCGCTCTCGGAACTGCTCGCCTCGGCGGGCAGCGATCCCGACGAAGAGCTTTCGGACGGCGAAACGCCCGACGAAGCCGAAGTCGTAACCGTCGATCCGGAGTGCGCCGAAAAGCTGGAGCATGCCCGCAGCAGGATACTGAACCTCATCAAGGAGAAACGCCCGCGCTTCGTGCCGGCCTTCGAGCTGATGACGTTCCGCGACAACACGATCTCGGTGAGCGTGCCGACGACCGAACTGCGCGAAGAGATTCTGCGCAGCAAGACGGGAATGCTGATGCGCATCGCCGAACTGGCCGGAATAGAGGGAATGATCGAATTGGAGGTCATCGTAAACGAGGAGATACGGGCGGTGCGTCCGATCAAACTCGAAGACCGGGTACGGTACATTACGGAGAAAAACCCGCTGGTGGCGGAGCTTCGCAAGGCACTGGATCTGGAGGTGGAATAACGCACCCGACTTACGGCGCACGCCGCAGAACGGGTTCAGGCGAACGGCCGCAGACGAAGGCGCATGCTGACCGCCGGCACGACCGGCCGGACGCCATACAATATTGATAATCAAGACAAAGAAACAATAAAATGGCAACAAAGAATTTCATCGAAGAACTCGAATGGCGCGGCATGATCCACACGATCATGCCCGGCGCAAAGGAACAACTCGAAAAAGAGATGACGACGGCCTATCTGGGCATCGACCCCACGGCCGACTCGCTGCATATCGGACATCTGGTGGGCGTGATGATCCTCAAGCATTTCCAGATGTGCGGACACCGTCCGCTGGCGCTCATAGGCGGCGCGACGGGCATGATCGGCGACCCCAGCGGCAAGTCGCAGGAGCGCAACCTGCTCGACGAGCCGACGCTCCGCCACAATCAGGAGGCGATCAAGCGGCAGCTCGCCAAACTGCTCGACTTCGAGTCGGACGCGCCGAATGCCGCCGTGCTGGTCAACAACTACGACTGGATGAAGGACATCTCGTTCCTCGAATTCATCCGCGACATCGGCAAGTGCATCACCGTCAACTACATGATGGCTAAAGACTCGGTCAAGAAGCGTTTCAGCGGCGAGGGCGACGGCATGTCGTTCACCGAATTCACCTACCAGCTGGTACAGGGCTTCGACTTCCTGCACCTCTACCAGACGATGAACTGCAAGGTGCAGCTGGGCGGCGCCGACCAGTGGGGCAACATCACCACCGGCACGGAGCTGATCCGCCGCAAGCTGGGCAACGAGGCCGAAGCGTTCGCCATCACCTGCCCGCTCATCACCAAGGCCGACGGCACGAAGTTCGGCAAGACCGAGAGCGGCAACGTATGGCTCGACCCGCGCTACACCTCGCCCTACAAGTTCTACCAGTTCTGGCTCAACGTCAGCGACGAGGACGCCAAGCGTTACATCCGCATCTTCACGCTGCTGGACCGCGAGACCGTCGAGGCGCTGACCGCCGAACATGAAGCGGCGCCCCACCTGCGCATACTGCAGAAGCGGCTGGCGCAGGAGATCACCACGATGATCCACTCCAAGGAGGAGTACGAAAAGGCCGTCGAGGCTTCGGCGATCCTCTTCGGCGGATCGACCTCGGAGGCGCTGCGCAAACTCGACGAAGAGACACTGCTGCAGGTGTTCGAGGGCGTGCCGCAGTTCCGCATCGCCCGCGCCGAGCTGGGGCTGCCGTTCGTGGACCTCTGCGCCGAGAAGGCGCAGGTCTTCCCCTCGAAGGGCGAATGCCGCAAGATGGTGCAGGGCGGCGGCGTGTCGCTCAACAAGGAGAAGGTCGCCGACGCGGCGCGCGAGGTGACCGAAGCGGACCTGATCGCCGGCAAGTACCTGCTGGTGCAGAAGGGCAAGAAGAATTACTTCCTCCTGATCGCCGAATAAGATGGAGTACCGCATCGTTCTCTCGCGGATGGAGTTCCGGGCGCTGCACGGCTGCTACGAACTGGAACGCAAGGTCGGCAACCGTTTCACGGTCGATCTGGAACTGACGGCAGAGCTGGGCGACGCCGCCGTGCAGGACGACGTGCGCAAGACGGTCAATTACCTGACGGTCTACGAAGTGGTGCGGATGCAGATGCGCATCACGCAGCACACCATCGAACGGGTGGCGATGAACATCATCGAAGCGATTTACGCCGCCTTCGCGCAGGTACGGCATGTAAAATGCACCGTATCGAAACTGGCGCCGCCGCTGGGCGGAAAGCTTGAGAAGGTGAGCGTCGTGCTGGAGAAATAGGACGGGTGTGCGCCATGCGCGCACCCGTTTCCGATAATAAACAGGTTAGGTTATGCATCATAAGGAGAGTCGCGCCACGCTGGGTGGCAAATTGAGCGCCGTGCTCGTCGCGGCGGGCAGCTCCGTGGGGCTGGGCAACATCTGGCGGTTTCCGTACGTCGCCGGAGACAACGGCGGCGGAGCCTTTCTGATTATCTACATCCTCTGCGTACTGCTGCTGGGGCTGCCGCTGATGATCGCGGAATTCTCCGTGGGACGGGCGTCGCACCTCAATGCGGTGGGCGCCTACCGGAAGCTGAACCGCCGATGGAGTTTTCTGGGCTACAACGGCGTGCTGGCGGCATTTCTGATTCTGGGATTCTATTTCGTGGTTTCGGGATGGACGGCCGAATACATGGTACACTCCGCCACGGGCGAGATCGCCCGCTACTCTACGGCCGAGGAGTACAAAAACCTCTTCGAAACCTTCATCAGCAATCCGTGGCGGCCGGTTCTCTACACCTGTCTGTTCGTGCTGGCGACCCACTTCGTGATCGCGCTCGGTGTGCAGAAGGGCATCGAGCGTTCGGCCAAGATTCTGATGCCGCTGCTCTTCGTCATCCTGATCATCCTGTCGGTCCACTCGCTGCTGATGCCGGGCGGCGAAGCGGGACTGAAGTTCCTTTTCGCTCCGGATTTCTCGAAAGTGACGCCCACGACGGTGCTCGTCGCGCTGGGACAGGCGTTCTTCTCGCTCTCGATCGGCATCGGGACGATGGTCACCTACGCCTCGTATTTCAAGCCCGACACCAACCTGCGCCATACGGCGCTCAACGTCACGATCCTCGACACGCTGGTAGCCGTTCTGGCCGGCGTGGTGATCTTCCCGGCGGTATTCAGCGTGGGCATCGAGCCTTCGTCGGGTCCGTCGCTGGTGTTCATCACCCTGCCGAGCATCTTCAACGACATGCCCCTGAGCATGGTCTGGTCGTCGGTATTCTTCCTGCTGCTGGTCGTGGCGGCGCTTACCTCGACGATCTCGCTGCACGAAGTGGTGACGGTCTACCTGCATGAAGAGTGGCACCTGAGCCGCAAGACCGCGGCATGGCTGACGACCGCCGCAACGGCCGCGCTTGCATCGCTGGCGTCGCTGTCGCTGGGCGTGCTGAGCGGCTGGACGATCTGCGGACTTTCGCTTTTCGACTCGCTCGACTTCCTGACTGCCAACATCCTGCTGCCCGCGGGCGGATTCTTCACCTGCGTCTTCGTCGGCTGGAAACTCGACCGGCAGATACTCAGGGACCAGATCACCAACAACGGGGAGCTGAAATTCCGCATTTACGGCGTCTTCATCTTCCTGCTGCGCTACGTCTGCCCGGCCGTACTGCTGCTGATCTTCCTCGACAACCTCGGCGTATTTTAACGCCGGGCCGACGGCAATAGCAAAAACCTGAAACCAATAACAACCCGAACCATGAAACATCCGCTACTTCTACTGCTGATCTGCTGCGGGCTTTGCACCGCAGTTTCCGCCCGTCCGATCCGGGGAACCGTCAAATGCGGCGGCAGGCCGCTCGGCGGAGTCGCCGTGACGGACGGCTACACCTTTGCGCAAAGCGACGCGCAGGGGGCGTTCGCCCTCGATGCCGACGACGAGGCGTTATTCATCAGCGTCGTAACCCCGGCGGGGTACATCGCACCGCTCAAAGAGGGCGTCCCGCAGTTTTTCCTCCCCTACACCCCTTCGGCCAAACGTTTCGACTTCGAACTGCAGGCGTGGCCCGGAACCGCGGCATGTTACGAACTGCTGGCCATCGCCGACCCGCAGCCCAAGACCGACGAGCATTTCGAACGGCTCCGCACCGAGATAATCCCGCCGCTGCAGGCCGCAACGGCCGCAAAAAAAGCGCAGGGAGTCAATCAGGCCGCGATTCTGCTGGGCGACATCGTATGGGACTCGCCGCAGTTGTTCGCCAAAGTCAGGGAGCAGTTCGCATCGCTCGGAATCCCCGTTTACGGCGTGATCGGCAATCACGACCACGACCTGAACAAATTCACCGACCGCGAAGCCACCGAAAACTACCGGTCGCATTTCGGCCCCACCTATTATGCCTTCGACATGGGCCGCACCCACTACGTCGTTCTCGACGACATCGTCTACCACGGCGCCCGCAAATACGACGAGCAGATAGACTCGATGCAGCTGCGCTGGGCGGCGGCCTACGCCGAACGTCTGCCGGCGGGTTCGCGCGTCTGCTTCGCGATGCACGCTCCGGCCATGAAGTCGTGGCGCGACGAACGCCGCGTCATGGAGTCGGCCGAAACCCTGATGGACGCCTTTGCTGGCCATGAAATCCATTTCATATCGGGACATACGCACATCAACTCGAATTTCGACATCCGCGAAGGCGCGATGGAACACAACGTGGCGCAGATATGCGGCAACCTCTGGCGGGACCCGATCAACCGCGACGGCACGCCCAAAGGCTGGCAGCTTTTCCGCGAATGCGGCGAGGATTTCGCGTGGACCTACCAGAGTCTGGAGATGCCCGAAGCCCGGCAGCTGCGCGTATGGGGTCCCGGCACGGCGGAGGACTACCCCGCTTCGGTGATCGCCAAGGTATGGAACTGGGATTCCTACTGGACGGTCGTATGGTATGAGGACGGCCGCTACCGCGGCTCCATGCAGCGCATCTGGTTCAACGATCCCGACTACATCGCCAACATCGACTCGCTGAAGGCCGCCGGGAAGACGGTATCCAAGTCGCAGCGGCCGCGCACGACGCACTTCTACTTCAAGGCCCGGCCTTCGGCGTCGGCCCGCGAGATCGAAGTCGTCGCCACCGACCGTTCCGGCCGCCGTTACTCGGAGCGCATAACGCTCCCGGCGAAGGAATAGGGACTAAAGGCAGACAGGCCGCCGCAGACAGACAAGGCGGACGGCAAACAGACCGCAGACAAGGCGCTGCGGACAGACAAACCTGACACAGACAAAGGCAGACGGCAAACAGACACACAGATAGCCACCTCAGACAGACACGCAGACAAGGCGCTGCGGACAGACAAACCTGACACAGACAAAGGCAGACGCAGACAAATAAGGCTGACGGTAAACAAAGACCTATGCAGGCAGATAAGGCGGACGGCAAACAGATACACAGACCGCCGCTGCGAATGCGGCCGCCTGAGAACGAAAAAAACGGAGAGTCGTACAACTCTCCGTTTTTCATGTATCTGCATCGCTGCCGATCAGTTGATATTCCGCCGGTCGGGTTCGTGGTCCGGCGAAGCGGCTTCCATCTCGATCTGCAGTTTGACCATATTGACGGCCGTGGCGGCGGCTTCGTCGCCCTTGTTGCCGTGACGGCCTCCGCAGCGGTCCAAAGCCTGCTGCATGTCGTTCACGGTCAGCACACCGAAGGCGATGGGCATGTTCCACTGGATTTGCAGCTGCGTGATGCCCTGCGTAACGCCCTGACAGATAAAGTCGAAATGACGGGTATCTCCCTGAATGACGCAGCCCAGCGCGATCACGGCGTCCACGTCGGTATATTCGGCGAAGAACTGCGCGCCGAGGGCCAGTTCGAACGTCCCCGGAACATACTTGATCTGGATGTTCAGGTCGGGACATCCGGCGGCGCGGAGCGTCCGCACGGCGCCTTCGAGCAGAGCTTCGGTGACCTCGCGGTTCCACTCGGCCACGACGATTCCGAACCGCATGTCCGCGGCCGAAGGCAGGGGTGAGTCGAATTTGGAAAGGTTGTGATTCTTGGTCGCCATAGTCCCGGTTATTTCACGCTGCCGAGGAGCTTCTCCGCCTCACGCGCATCCGTCGATGCGGGATAGGAGGTCAGAATCTGCTCGTAAAATGCGGCTGCCTTTTCGTTGTTGCCCTGAGCCTGCTCGGCCAGACCCGCCTTGCGCAGGTACATCGGTGCCGTCAGGTTGTTGTCGGCGGCCTTGACGGCCTGCTCGTAGAATTTCACCGCCTTGGCGTAGTTCTGCTGCTCGACGGCGATGTCGCCCTGCAGGCCCAGATTCTGGGCGTTGATGAGCGCTCCGGGGATGCCCTTGACCGGCGAGTATTTCGCCAGATATTTGGCGGCGTTCTCCAGATCGCCCGTCTTCAGGTAGCAGATACCCGCATAGTGCTTGGCGAGGTTGCCCGAAGGAGTCGAACCGTACTCTTCGATCACGTCGAGGAAGCCGGCACCGTTGGCGTCGCCTTCGAGTGCGAGCTGATAATCCGGATTCTGCTCCTCAAAACGGTACTGAGCCTCGGCGATCCGCTCGGCGGCTTTGGTGGCGCGAGGGGCTACGATCAGTGCGCGGTATCCGAAAATAAGGGCTGCAAGAACCAGCAATCCCAGAAAAATATACGCCATGTTACGGCCGTTTTTCTCGAAGAAAAGCTCAGTTCTGTTCATTGCTTCGCCGAGGGTCTCCTGCTCGGCTACATGCTGCTTTGCCATATGAAAAATATCTTGTTTTAGTTAAATTTCGGTATGTTAGTTTGCAAAGATACAAAACTATTCAGAATGTGCAATGCGCTGTCCGCTTTTTTTGTATCTTTACAAAAAACAGACGGCGCCCCGCACGGGCGGCGCTTCGGCAAATCGCAAACAAGTTTGCATTTGCACTCACCTTGCATTATCTTTGGGCTATGTTTCTGAAGAAAATATCGCTGCTGAATTTCAAAAATATCGAACAGGCGGAGCTTGCCCTCTGCCGGGGCGTCAACTGTCTGGTAGGCGACAACGGAGCCGGCAAGACCAACGTCATCGACGCGGTCTACTACCTGTCGATGTGCAAGTCGTCGCTGCCCATGACCGACGGGCAGAGCATCCGCCACGGCGCCGACTTCTTCCTCGCCGAAGGGCAATATCTCACCGACGGGGGAAAGAGCGAAAACATCGTGTGCTCCTTCTCGCGCAAAGGCGGCAAAGTGCTCAAACGCAACGGCAAGGAGTACGAACGGCTCTCGGACCACGTGGGGCTTGTTCCTGCCGTGATCGTATCGCCGGCGGACAGCGCCCTGATCAGCGACGCCTCGGACGAACGGCGCCGCTACCTCAACGCCTTCATCTCGCAGCTGGACCGGAGCTATCTGACCGCCGTGATGCGCTACAACGCCGTGCTGGCCGAGCGCAACCGGCTGCTCAAGAACATGCCCGACGAGACGATGCTGCAGATTTACGACATGCAGCTCGTCGAACAGGGCGAGCGGATTCACGCCCGGAGGCGGGAGTTCGCCGAGCGGCTGCAACCCGTGGCGGCGGAGTATTACCGCATACTTTCGGGCGACCGCGAGCAGGTCGAACTGCACTACAAATCGGAACTGAACGACCGTCCGTTCGGTGAGATTCTCCTCGCCGCGCGGCAGAAGGATCTGGCCAACGAGTTCACCACGTCGGGCATTCACCGCGACGATCTGGTGCTCAGGATCGGCGGCTACCCCTTGCGCAAATACGGCTCGCAGGGCCAGCAGAAGTCGTTCCTGATCGCCCTGAAACTGGCCCAGTACACGATAGTCGCGCAGGAGAAAGGCGAGAAGCCGATCCTGCTGCTCGACGACCTGTTCGACAAGCTCGACGCGGGGCGCGTGGAACAGCTCATACGGCTGGTGTCGGAAGATTCGTTCGGGCAGATCGTCATTACGGACTGCAACCCCACCCGTCTGCGCCGGATTCTGGACAAGGCCGGCGGGGCGTACTCCCTCTTCACGGTCGAAAACGGCGGCATCGGGCAGGAGACCGCAACGGCCGGAGCGCCGGCTTGCGGCGGGCAGCTTCCGGCCGAAGAGAGCACGAAGGAAGCAGCGGACCGAACGCGGCATGCCGGGCCGCAGGAGGCTGGGTCTGCGGAAGGAATCCGGACGGCAGCGGTGCAAGGCGAAGTTTCGGAGGATTTACGCAACGCGGCGTCCGCAGGCGAAAAATCCGGCGGACAGGACGCCTGCGTGACAGATACGGCAGACAAAACATCCGACGGAAAAGAGGGAGCGCGATGAGACGGACCAAGACGATGCTGATGGGCGACCTGCTGGAGGAGTTTTTCAAACGCCCCTATGTCGCGGCCAAAGTCGCCGAAGGAAAGCTGCCCGACACATGGCGCGCCGTCGTGGGCGACCGCGCCGCAGACTTCACCACGGAACTGAAGCTGGAAAACCACATTCTCTATGCCCGCATCCAGTCGAGCGTGCTTCGTTCGGAACTCTTCTACCAGCGCGAAGCGCTCAAGGAGGAGCTGAACCGGCGTTCCGGCGTCCGGATCGTCAATGCGGTGATTATCAGGTAGATTTCCGGTACGGAAGGAACGGAAGATACG
>OLWJ01000664.1_pt1 | contig 12885 bp, 23 predicted proteins | sample 1674291 | NCBI WGS metagenome assembly OLWJ01 (sample SAMEA103958159, study PRJEB25191) | human gut metagenome | biome: human-associated habitat [ENVO:00009003]; feature: intestine environment [ENVO:2100002]; material: feces | place: Germany | collected 2013/2015
GTAGATTTCCCAATAATCGGTTTTCCCTCCCGAGCGGCGGATGGCTTTGTTGATGATTTAGAATTGAGAGTAACCTCGATAGCGAGCGGTTCAAGAGCGCTGATATCAAGCTTTAAGAAATCAGTTTCATCATACGAGAAACCTGTTGCGAATGTTTTAATTGTGTATACACGATTGTCTTCGAGAAACTGGTTCTGATCAGAGTATTCGAGTTTACCGCCCTTTCCTGTCGATACGCAGGCTTTGTATTTAGAAAGCTGGCCAAGAGCAGCAGTGCCTACTGCAATCATTTCAGACTGAAATACTCGTGTAGGATAAGGAAAAATGTTGTTTTTATAGCTACCGTCAGTAGCGAGAACAGTAGTTGCAGGAATAACCTTGGTGAGGTAATCAACAGGATTGACAATTAAGTCAACAAACGGCACTGACTTGGTTTTGCCGCCTTTGCCTTTTGCAATCTTACCGATCAGAGGCATATATGACTTAATATCGAGTTTTGTAACTTTAGTCGCCGTCTTGTCAGGATATGCACCTGCGGTTACTGAGCCGTTAATATTCTTGAGAATGCCCACAGGCTTGTTCTTGCCGTCACCATTGATAAAACCGTCTTCAAGTCCGTAAGCAAGAGCATCAGCAAGAATTCTGCGAACATAAGCGTCAATGTATGTAGCTCCGAGTTCAAGCATATCCTTTGGAACAGGAATAAATGCTGTAAGCTTTGATGTGGAGAAGTCTTTTTCTTCAATGGTTCCAGCAAGCTCCTGTGCAATCTGAGAATTAAGAGCGCCCCAAGCCGCCATTTGTTTTGTATCAGTTGCAAAAATTGCTTTCACTGAGCCGTAAGTGTTTTCAATATTGATAGCATCAAGAAGTGGATGCTCATTTGAAATGTCTTCGAGAACTGTATCAATTACAGTCTGCGGAATAGTTACATCAAGACCTGCAAGGCTCTGCTTAACATCAACAGCCTTTGAAGCTGTCTTAATGTTATTGTAAAAGCTCTGTTCCGCCGATGTAAGCTGTCTGAAACCCCTTTTGGCGAGAATGGCATTGTCAGCAGTTGCACCTACTTCTGCTGCTGTGTCAATAATAGCCTGCTGAAGACTTGTAGCGTACTGCTCAAACGCAGATGTCATCTTAGCTTCGTCTTTGTCTGCGAACGCTTCCTTCAACTGCTTTGCAAAATTTGTTTTTGCATTGTTAATAAAATCAAGATTTTTCATTTTTAATCTCCTTTATAAATAATTTTTGTTTTTGAAAAATGTTTCAAAAAAATCAAAGCTGTCTTTTTCGTGCTGAGTGGTGTTTGATTCCTGTGGCGGCTTTTTACCGAGCATTTTCGTGAGTTTTGCCGCTGCTTGTTTTGCTTTAGGATTTTTTCTCTGTTCTGCTTGTTCAACAACTTCTTTTGAATCCGTTAAGTCAACAGGGTCGAGAATTTCATCACACAAGCCGAGTTCGAGCGCCTCCTGTGCAGTAAGGAATGTTTCAGCGTCAAGCAGTGGTTCAAGGGTTTCTCTCGTAAGTTTATCACCTGCGTGTACGAGATAAGAATTAGTGCTCGCTTCGCTGATTTTATCAAGCTGTTCTGCATATTCTCTATGTTCTTTAGCGTTACCGTAGCAAGCACCGATAGCGTGATGAATCATCATAGTTGTATTAGACGGCATTATGATTTTATCCGCTGCCATAGCTACTACACTTGCGATTGAACACGCCATACCGTCAATATACGCAGTAACAGGTACATTCTGCCTTTTTAACAGATTGTAAATAGCGACACCTTCGTCAACATAACCACCAACTGAATTGATGTACAGTTCGATACTGCTAATAGCCCCCGCTTTATCAACGGCTTTTCGGATATACTCTGCACTTGTAGTTGAACCATAGTAATAACCCCAACAGTCTAAATACCCCGGTTCAATTTCACCGTACAAATAGATTTGCAAGACATTTTCATCCGCAATCTGCTTGATTTTGTAGTTTCTTTCTTTCACTGAGTTTCACCACCTTTCAACACCTCATCTGATGTCTGATAGTTCTTTGTAATGTAATATTTCTGTGCCCATTCTTCTTCGCAAGGCAGCATATTACAATACTTTTGAGCCTTTGCAGGGGAGAGGACACCGCTTGCTATTGATTTGTCAAGGTTATTTGCATTGCTTATAGCGTCTATATGTTTAACTGTTGTTGTATCGATAAGCATATAGTTGCCTTTTAAAAATTCGGAATTTCCGAATTTCTTTTTTGTAATTTCTTGTTCAAACATTTGTGCAATAGGATCTACCGCATTTGCGATAGCACAATCCATAGCGTCTGAAAGCATAGATGCCTCGCCGCTAAGAATAGCCGGCGGAATGTGTAAAGCGTTTCCAACAGTTGCATATGCCTCTGCTCTTAGCTTTTGAATATCGGTGATTTCACTGTTTGTAGTTTTCCCTGCCTCTAGTGCAGGCTCTGAATACTTCATTCCTTTGAAAACAGGTATTACAGCATTCTTTGACTCATAATATTTTTTGAACTGCTTTCCGAGAATTTCAGAAAATGTTTCGTTAAAATCTTTATCGCCAAAGTTGAAGTTTTCAAAAGTTACTATACCTTTATGCCCTGCGGCTTCATTGTAGCGCTCTTGAGCAGACATCATAAGCTGCTCGTATGTAGTGCACATTTCGGCTAATAAGCCGCTGAGAGCGAAGCTGTTGTACTTTAAATAAATTACTTCACTTTCACTAAAAGTACGCTGATATGTAAAATTTCGGCAAGTTACACTTGTAAAAATATCATCAAAAACAGCATATTCAGTTTTGCAATAGCTATCTGCAATGAGCAACTGATTATCAGCAGTTGAAATAATTAACAGTTCGTTGTCAAAAATTAATTTTGAAATCGCCTGTGTTAAAAACTCGACTTTCGTTTGATGTTTGTTCGGTGCATAATTCCATAGATAGTATTCAAGACCTTTGTACTCCTTGTTATCAATTACAGTAACAAATTCGCACTTGGCAATGCTTTTGGCTATAAAATCAATTGCAGTAAACAGTGCAAGCTCTGTTAGCCTAAACCGCTGCTCGGCGGCAGAATAACTATCATCAAAGCTGTTGTCATTTTCTTGAGGGGCTGCTTTAATTTTTCTGCGAAAAAAACTAAAAATATTCAAAATATCACCACCTTATACGCTATACGCTGATAGCTTTAAAAAATTTTTTAAAATTGTCTGTTGAAATAGGCTGGCTTTGTCTGAGCAAATCTAATTGTGTATATGCTGCTACAAAAGCCATAAAGCCGTCTGTTTTTCTCGACTTTGGCTCGATTTTGCCGTAGCTGATATTGCCATTTTTATCCTCTGTTGCAGATGTATTGTTCGTGTACCAACGCATTAATGCCGAATCACCCCATACGATTTTATGGTTTGCAAAATCAGACGCTATCAGCGGAGCTACCAGCATTTTATCTGACGGCCGAACGAGTTTTAAGTTATTAAGACCCTTGCGGTCACACTCAAATCCACACTCCAATAGAGGACTTTTGAGCAAAGTGTATCGGTAGTTATCCAACGCTCCTGCTATTATGTTGTAGTGCTTTTTCTGTTCTTTGAGCCATTCTGCAACAATTTGTGGCGGTATTTCTGCACCATCAACTCGTTGTAGGTCAGGCTGTTTATCATACGGAAATTTAATTCTGCTGAGGTCAGCGGATTGTGAGCAATACCACGACATCGGTTTCCAAACAATTTCGTTATCAATCATAAACAGCAAACCTGCTCCGAGAAAATCTGTTGTTTTAGTATAGTCAAGACCAAATACACAAGTTTTGCCTTCCAAATCGGGTAGCGGTCTGTTTGTGGCTTTTATGTTTTCCCACGCTGTAACCGGGTGCATTTCTGTACCTTTGGGGATATTCATACGCTTAGTCATAAAAGATGAATTGTTTACTTTGTCACGCTTCCAATCCTCAAATTCCTTTTGAATTTCTCTTAACAAATTTGGAAAATATTGCAACGACGGATTTGCTTTGTACCAATTTTCTTGCTCATATACCTCTTTTTCATTGTCTAACCTGCATATGAAATAAAGAGTGCCGTTGTCAGGTGCATCACCATTCAACACTTCAAGACCGGTGGCAAGCTCGTTGTCAAGTGGTCCGTCCCGAACTTCTCCCATGGTTGTAATTGTTGTTCTGCGTGGCATAGCTTTTTTACCTAAGCCTGTTGTGAAAACATCAATAAGCTTATAATTTTCGTATGCATGCTTTTCATCAAAGTCGACTTTACCGGGTCTGCCTCCGTCTTTCGTTTTGCTGTTTGAAGTTCTGTATCTGATTGTTGAATTAGTCTTTATGTTTGTAATCTCTGTTTTGTTCCACTTAAAATGCCGCTGCATTTTTGTAGAATTGTTTTCCAAAATTTCGTAGATGTCATTAAAGGTTGTGCTTGCTTGCTCTTCTGATGTTGCACAAATGTCAATATCGTAATTGCGTATGCCGTTGACAGGCGTGAGCAGAGCAAAATCTTCAAATGCAAGATAGCCGTTTTTTCCTGCGCCTCGCCCGACCACACAAACTAAATCGGGAAATCTTAATACACCCGGTGCGGAATATGTGCAATTATGCAGAATAAAACAAAACTTTTCCCACGCAAATAATTCGTATGGAAAATATTTCTGTAGAGCAAAATACTTTTCAACCTGCTCACTGTCAACATAGACTTGCTCATTTTCGAATACTTTTTCTATGAAATTTACAAGCTGTATTTGCTCTTTGCATACACGATATTGACCACTTTTTACTTGCTTTATGTAATCGTCAAGGTATTTACAGTTCGTCATTTACATCACTTTCGACCTTGTCGATTGATAGCCCCATTTGCGAAAGAATAGCAAGTCTTTGCTTGTTGTACATTATTGAATTTTTCACTGAAGGATTGTCTTTAGTGTATTCTTTACCTGTTGAAGAAATCGCCTTGTATGATAAGCCGTTTTTCTTGATATCAGCTTGCATTTGTCGTTCAAGTTTAGTGTAGAAAATGTAACTTTCGATTAAGTCACGATACACATCAATGTCTGCTCCTTTTAATGTGAGTTGTTCAATTAAGCTTTCTTTGATTTTTGCCATTTTAACTTGTGCCATTTTATTGCTCCTATCACAAAAATTTCTCATGCGTGCGCACGAGGATGAATTGTCTTCCCTATACACCGTTATCCATACGCTTGAGGTAAGTGCGATTTTTGACCCCGGGGGGTGCTACCATTTCTCGGAAAATTCTTCTGAAAAAATTTTTTCTTGCAGTTTGTGATGCTCTTTGTAATGACAATCTTTGCACAAACATTCAAGATTGTTGATGTCAAGAGCAAGGTCCGGCCTTGCTTTAAGATATTTCTTGTGATGTACAGCTTCGCAAGGGGTATATTTGCCTTTAGCTCTGCATCGTTCACATTCGTAATGTTCTTTTTCTTTTTTCTTTTCACGCACTTGTATCCAATCTGCTGTCAGATAAAATCTATAAGCTTTACCGCTTTGTACTTGTTGTATTATCCATTCCGTTGTTACATGTCTTTTTATCATTTTCAAATAAATAAGCCGCTGCAGTAACAGCGACTTAAATTAACCTTGTATTTTTTAGAGCTTTGCTCAAGTATAGTCTAACATACATTACACCGAACAAACGAACAACTTTGCTTAAATTTACCATTCGTAGCGATTACACATTACTCTTATTCCGTCTTCTGTATTTCCTCCACCTACTTTTTGAGCTATTTGTTTCCATTCGTAGCCATACTTCAGGCGCAGCAAAAGACAACTCCCTTGCAGAGTTGTTGGAGGTATTGAACTTATAGCGTTTGCTTTTTTTGTTTCTGCATTGTGTAATTCTTCTCTTAAGTCTGCTATTTTGGGCACTATTTTTTCAATGCTATTTGACGCACTTTCTCCGTCGATAGCACTTGCAATATTTGTTGTTATGTGCGTAACTTTAGCTTCAAGCATAGCTATTTGCGCTCTATAATAGCATACATCATTGTCCATATCTCTAATTTGCTTTAGATTCATTTTTTGCCTCCTTTGTGTATTCAACTGCATATCGTTTATGATTCATTCTCAACTGCATAAACACGAAGTGATAGTTTGCTCCAGTGAAGTCATTAACCCACATTTCGTCACGCACAAGATAATAGCCTTGTGGAATTTGCAAAGCCTCGCCTTTTTCAAGTTTTTTGAATTCACGCTTTTTGCCCTCTGTTACCGTAACTGTAGGTTTTGTAAGATTGCGAGAAGTCTTGAGCCTTTTAGTGCCTGTTACATCTTTGCGTATGTATTTTGCAAGGTCAGCAAAACTGCCGTCTTCGTACAATGGTGTGAGATTAATTCCGTTGCTCCACTGCCACATCTTCATGGCTATGTCTTTTACACAATCCTCAATGATTATGTGCAAATGCCAGTTGCTACCACGCTTGCCACACTCGCAGAAACCGATGTACTTAAACTGCAAGCCTTGTTTTTTTGCGTGATACTTAATGCGTTTAAAAAAATTGCTTACAGTCTTTTCAAATTCTTCTTCAGTGAAATTTTGATACGGCGCTGAAAATCTTACCCACCAATCGCCCTGCTTGAAGTTTGCAAGAATTAATCTCTGTGTGTGCTGTTCACCTCTTATGCGATTAGCCATTGCCATTTTTTCCGAGGTGATGGCTCTGTTGATACTGCGTGATAAATTTTTCTTATTACGCTTTCTCAAACTTTTGTAGTATTTAATTTCAAGCATCGGTCCGGACTGGATCTCACATTTGTATGTAAACATATTTAAACTTCCTATTATATATATAAAAGTAATTTTCGTCACTTAATTAATTACTTGAGCAGGATATGCAGGGGCATTTCAGCCCCTGCGATTTTTACTTGAAATATTCAAGATATGATTTTGCGATACCTTGACAATTTTCAGACTTTACAGGTACACGGTGAGCAATAACATTGAGATTGTCGCAATCAAGCTCTTTGTATATTTCCGCTGCTCTGTTCTCTTCTGTGGATTTATAGAATTTAAAAAGCAAATCTACAAAAGGTATATTGCCAAAGCGGTCGAAGAAGAGTTTTTCATTTTGTGTAAGAGCTTGTACACATTTCTGCTTATACTCTTCATCAGCTTCTGCTTTTATAAATAATTGATTATATACATCTTGTTTCGTGAATAAGTCAATAATCTCGACAGCTGTTTTTAATGCATCAGTATCTTTGTTATTAATTTGATGTGCAAGTTCTGTAAGTTTGCAAGATGTTTCTCTCGTTCGTTTAATCCATTCACGGTGCTCAATCTCTGCGAAATATGTTTCTGTTCTGAATCGTCTGTATTCGCTCAATAACTTGTATTTGACCTGCACACAACTTTTAGCCGAGAGCAAGCCGATTTTGCCGCAACTATATATAGCTGACATCGACAGCACAAACCAACGGTTGTATGTATCAAGACTGTTTATTATATCTGTATCAATTTCACCTGCGATAAATCCGACCGCAAGCTTGTCAAGTTCACTCAGAGTGTCAAAGTTACTCTCTTCTGTGACTTCTTCGACTTTGGTTTCTGCATTTTCATTTTCCATTGTTATTCTCCTAAATTCAGATACTTGAGAATTTTATCCTGCGCTTTCTTGTAGCCGAGCGGCTCTGCGTACTTGAAAACCAGTACCTTTTCCTCTGCCATCGTTTTTATTCCGTCCTTTCTTCCTGTATATTTTCCCCAGCAGTTGCACACCACTCCTCTGCTCCTCGCTGAGCAGCGTGTAAAATGCCTGCAATTCTCACAGCTTTTCATCTTCACTGTCCGCCTTTAGCTTTATGTACTTAAGCAGTACAGCCGAGGCTTCCTCCCAGCCATAGCAAACAAGCGCCAAATTGCCCTGCTCTCTCAGTCTCTTTATCCATTTTCGCTGCTTTTCAGTCGCTTTGTTGTTACCCACCTTGAGTTCAACGTAAAGTGCGTGATATTTCCCCCTCGATACAGGCAGGCACAAATCCGGTACACCTGCACGCACTCCTTGACGCTTAAGATTAAAAGCCTCTTTTTGATTTCTCTTGCCACCATTTGGTACATGATACAGCAAGTCAAGCTGCGGATAAGTATTTCTCGCATATGCAACCCAGTTGAATAGCTTAATCTGCTCATACGCTTCATTTGTCATTCAAGCACCTCCAAATCACCAAGATAATCAGCCGCAATTTGAAATGCAATCAGCATTCCCTCGCTTATGTAATAATGCTTGTCTTTTCGGCTTTTGCTGTCATTAAATCCGTTCATCTTCTCCTGCTCGCTTTCTATGCGTTCGGATATTTCAGCTTTCAGTTCGTCAAGTGTCATTACTCATCACCTCCTCCTTGTTCTCTGCAAGTGACTGTAATCCCCTATAACAGCTGTAACATATGTCTAACTTAACAGGTTTGATTTTATGCCCTTGCGTAGCTTTGACCCAAAAGGTTATACGCATTTCTTTTTCTTTAAACGCTTTTCTGCAAGCGTCGCAATGATAGACTTTCATTCTTGCTCACTCCTTAATTTCAAAATCTCGTGATATTCTTCATCGTTTAAGTTAAGTCCTGTTTTTACATATACGCAATCAACGCAATAACTTGAGTATTGCAATCCGCATTTTTTACAAGGCATTGTTTTTACTCCTTATCCATCTTTGCACCGCAATTGGGGCAAGGCTTAATTATAATTAATTCATTCATCGTTCTTCGCCTTTCTCTTTTCGTTAATTCTTCTTGCAAGCCGCTCAATCTTTTTCTGTTTCCATTTATTCACTTCTTTATCACATTGAAACATTATCTTGCATTGTTCAAGCATAATTTCAACATCTGCCATTTCTTCAAAAATATTATCAACAGATTTCAAATCATCTTCAGGTGATATTTTTTCTTTAGTATAATTTAATCTTATAAGGCTTTTACACAAAGCCTGCGACAATTCAGACAACTCTTCGACCGTCTTTATCATCTGATTTTCCACACCGTATGTATTGATTGCTTTATACATAGTCTCTTTTGCGGTCATTCTTCTGCCTCGCTTTCTAGCCAATGCTTTTTGCAATCAATGCAGTTACCGTGAAATTTATTACAATATTCCATCGGAACATGACCGACACACCCGAGCAAAGTAATATCACCTTGAACCATTTCGTCAATTGACATCTGTTTGATTTTCTCGTAATTAGTCATTGTTTTCCTCCTTATCCATTCTATCCATTCTCGCACCGCAATGAGGGCAATAGTTTTCAAATTGATAACGGTTGTTAATGACTTGATAAACAACCTCTCTCCCGCAAGTTAAGCAGTATGCTTCCGCTTCACCTACTTTTCTGTCTTTCTTTTTTACCCACTTTGAGAGTTTAACTTCTTTAAGTTTAATTTTTATACGACTGATTTTTTTAATGTGGGACAATCTAAAAACACAATTACTAACAACCTTATCCCCACAAGTGCAGAAATATCGTAACTTTGGTATTGACAAATTAGCGTCATTTTCAAAAGCTTTTTCACCCGTCTTATGTAAAGTGCCCTCAATTACAGTGTTATCTAAAAGAGTAATTGTCACACATTTGCCTAAATACCTTTCAAGTTCATTTCTTGTCATTGCTTTCACTCCTTATCCATTTTCGCACCGCAATAGGGACAATACGGATACAACTCGTCATCCTTGGAATCTAAAAATAAATAATTATAGCATTCTGAGCAATGATATTCAGTGTACCCTAAAGCATTTCCGGTCGATACCCACTTTCCGTATTTAATCTCTCGCATATCACACACGGTTGCTTCGTTGGGTTTACTACCGTCAACTTCGATAATATGCTTAACTGTTTCGGCATTTCGTTTTGAATTAAAGTATATCGTGTTTACACTACCGTCCGCGAACGGTATATCCAACGCATAATCACCGCAAAAATCACGAATTTTTAATTCTTTTTCAATCATTGTTTTTACTATTCTCCTTTTTCGGCACCAATCCACCAATAAGATTCAAGCCTTTGTAGCATTCATCACATAGATGTATTTTAACTTTTCTCCTGCTTTCGATAGGAATTGCAATCCCATTGAGACAGCCAAAATCAACTCCTAGATAGAACTCCTTCATTTTAACTGTGTACGGATCTGAGATAATTTCTTTACAACTATCACACTGATAAATTCTCATTTACTTTCACTCTCCTCAATAGGCTGATTCCAGCACTTAACGCAGTCACCGTCGTTTCGGCAATCACCTGCACCCATAAGCCCTAGTCTATAGGGACAAAAATTGGGTGTTCCGTCATCTTCAAGCAAAACATTCGGATATTTTTTTAAAAACTCACTTAAATAAGTTTTCTGTGGGTGTTCGTCACTCCACTTCTGAACGATTTTGATTGCTTTTTCGGGATAGAGCGTTTCAAAGTCCGAACACAACATCGTAGAACCATTATTTAAATGGCTCAAAGGGCAGTCAGCACAATTAAGTTTACATGAATATCCACCGTGATTTAGTTTATGTTTTTTCGTCATCCTTTGCTTTTCCGCAAAGTAATTTTCAGTTCTTGAACAATCAATCATTTTTCTTACCTCTCTTTTCACTCACAACATCTGATATAATCTTTCCTGCACGCACTAAAGCTGTGTATTCGCCGTAGCTGTAATATGTGTTATGTATTTTGTTATACTTAGCAATCTCAAGACATACCAAATCAAGATGATCAAGTTTTTTCCGTTTCATATTCTCACCTTACCAATCATTTTCTCCGTCTATTGTTAGCTGCCCTGGCAGAACATTGTCCTCCATCCACCAGTGATACACATCTATTCCTGATTGCCACGTATTAGTTGTTAATCCTGCTTGCTTGCGAACTTCTAACATTCTGTCAAACGCTCTGATATACAAATTTCTGTATTTAGGATACAGTGCAAATTCTTTGTATCTTCCTTTTCCTGCTATAGGGCAGCCAACGCAACCTACTCTGTGAAAGCCACACTTATACAAAGGATTTAAATTTATATGTTCTTCTTTGATATAGTCTTTTACATCGTCATTTGACCAATCACATATGACATTGAATACCGTTTTCCCTTGTAGTTGACAATGCTCAACGATTTTTCTCTTTTCGTCATTATCATTGTTAATGATAATTCTCTTTGAGATGTCTTTACTCCAAGTCTGAATAATTCCGCTTTTAGCTCTGTTGGTGCTTTCCGCTCTTCTTACGCCTGTCACAATCGCTCTGTTGTGTCCTGCTGTTTCTTTCAGTATTGCACAACAATATCGTGCATGGCGAGTGGGTGGGATTTTCTTAGCCGGAATCAAGCTCCACATACTGACAGATTTACCTTTGAAGGTTGGCATTTGCGTTGTACACTTAATTCCTTTAGACTCCAGCTCTTTGAACTTTCGGCGAATGTGATAAACGGTTTCGGGCGCGTCGGCAGTTGTATGACTATGTAAAACCTCAAAATCTATACCTGACTTAAGCGCAAGGTCTAAAATTATTTCGCTATCTTTGCCGCCGGAATAGCATAGTAGCAAAGGCTTATTATAATAATATCTACTAATCTGAGCACCTTCTTGCAATCGCTCAATACTCATCTTCTCTAAGTCTTTCATTTTCTGCTCCTCAACAAAAAAACTTAGAGCAGCCGCACCTGCTCTGCAGTAACATTATGTAATTACAAGTCAGTATTATATTTTAAGAAGAATAATCAACGAAAGTTGTACTTTCTGATATATAGTAAAGCTGTGCGGAGCTTACTAACTGATTAATTAAGATTTGCAATAGTATTGCTCAAGAAGTTTTGTGCAATCTGCTTGAGCTTTTCACCTTGCGCCGAATTTGTTTCACAAATTTTCTCAACGCTGTTAATAAATTTATCAAGCTGTGCTTGCAATTCATTGAAATAAAGCGTTGCAGTGACAAGCTCGGCATCTGCATTTCTTCAACGTTTAAGTCCTGCAATACAATCTCTGCACTCTCCGGCTGTGCTGTAATAATGTCGATAAGCTGTTGCATTACATTCCATTCGTTAGAGTATTTTTTATAGTTCTTGCCTTGAGTTTTAATGCATTCAACTGCATTTTCTAAAATATTCATATAAATTCACCTTTTCTCTTGATTTTTGTGTAGTGAAAAGATATAATTAATATGGTAAATATTTTATATCTTTTCACTTTGCCGCCAGCTGTGCATTAGCTGGCGGCTTTGTCTTTTGCGCTTAAAATGTAGTCAATCTTCGACTTGCAAGCCTTGATGTGTTCTGTTGTTGGATTTTCAAGGAGTTCCGCCATATCTTGTAAAATATACGGAATAGTGTCGATGAAGTCGGGATTGTAGTCTGTGTTCTCGTAGTCGTAAAGTTTGCGAATACAGCCGTAAAACTCATTCGGCACATCTTTACAATCGTGCATTTTGCCGTAGATGTCCTTAACCTTGATTTCACCGTCTTGATTTAAAGTTAATCTTTTCATCAGCTACATTCCTTGCTTATAAAATCTGTAGCACGATACAATGTCACGCAGTCGCCGTCAAGGTCATCGTCGTAATACTGTGCTATCTCATCGCTCATTGCTTTAATAATCACAGCGTAGTAATCTTCTTCCCATTCTTTCGCCGCTTCAATTATTTCATCAAGCGTAAACTTGCCTTTAGCTTTTCGAAGTTTCAGACACCAGCGCCCCGAAGCATCGTATCCGCTTTCGATTGTTGTCCCTTTTTTCATCTGTTACACCCCCTTAATTTTTCGCTGCGTATTTGCAGCACTTAATAAACTTTTTGCAGTTTTGTGCAACACGCTTAATGCCTGTTGCTCTGTTGCTGAGCTTATGTCTGTCAAGACTTTCCTTAACTTCTGCAACATAATTAAGTATGTCCTCAAGCCTGT
>OLWJ01000665.1_pt1 | contig 12882 bp, 17 predicted proteins | sample 1674291 | NCBI WGS metagenome assembly OLWJ01 (sample SAMEA103958159, study PRJEB25191) | human gut metagenome | biome: human-associated habitat [ENVO:00009003]; feature: intestine environment [ENVO:2100002]; material: feces | place: Germany | collected 2013/2015
CATCCAGGTACAGCAGGATACCGTTTGGAGCCATCATGGTGTCCACATCCGCCATGACATTCTTCACATCCTGGAGGGATGCGGTGGTGGCGTTTAGGGTGTACAGCGCCTTTTTCGCCTGCCTGGCAATAATGTTGGCCACGGTGGTCTTTCCGGTGCCGGAGGGACCGTAGAAAATAAGGTTGGCATCGGTGCCGTTCTCGATCAGGCGGCGCAGCAGCGCCCCCTCGCCCAGCAGGTGCTTCTGTCCGGCCACATCGTCAAGCGTCTGGGGCCGTATCTCGTCTGCCAGCGGACGCATAGCGGCACCGCCTCCCTTCTGTGGAAAATCTTATGAAACAGTATAGCACAGATTGCCTTTTTCTGCAACCTCTGTTACAATTGGGATGAGGTGATGTCACATGAAGTCGAAGGAACAGGTCGGCGCCATTATCGCGGCGCTGAAGACGCTGTACCCGGACGCGCTGTGTTCGCTGGACTATGAGAAGGACTATGAGCTGCTGTTCTCCGTGCGTCTGGCGGCGCAGTGCACCGACGCGCGGGTCAATCTGGTGACGCCGGCGCTGTTTGCCCGCTATCCCACGCTGGAGGCCTTTGCCGCCGCCGATGCGGACGAGGTAGGTACATATATCCAGTCCTGCGGCTTCTGGCGGGCCAAGGCCCGGGACATCGTTGGCTCCGCAAAAATGCTGGTGGAGCGCTTCGGCGGAAAGGTCCCGGACAACATGGAGGACCTGCTCTCACTGCCCGGTGTGGGACGCAAGACCGCCAATCTGATCCTGGGCGATATCTACGGAAAGGACGGCTATGTCTGCGACACCCACTGCATCCGCATCACCGGACGGCTGGGACTGACGGACGGCAGCAAGGACCCGCTGAAGGTGGAGCAGCAGCTGCGGAAGGTCATTCCACCGGAGGAGGCCAATAACTTCTGCCACCGGATGGTGCTCCATGGCCGCGCGCTGTGTATGGCACGGAAGCCGGACTGTGAAAATTGCGCCCTGCGGGCGCTGTGTGACTATGGCAGCACCGCAGAACGATAGATGACAGAAGGTGCCCCGCGCCAAACGGCGCGGGGCATTTATCTGCATTAACTGTAATGCGATATTACTTTACACGATTTACCATGTGGTCGGCAAGCTCCAGCAAAAACGAATTATCAGGCCAGGCGGCAATAGCGGCCTTGGCTCGCGCGGTGTATTGCTCCACGTCGCGCTGGCACTGCTCCAGGCCCTTCACATCCACCAGCGTGACCTTGCCCTCCGCCTTGTCGGAGCCGATGGGCTTGCCGAACACCTCCTGTGCGCCTGTCACATCCAGGATATCGTCACGGAGCTGGAAGGCCAGACCAAGGCCATCGCCGAATTCACGGGCCTGACGGCGCTTGTCGGCGTTCATTCCGGCGGCCACACAGCCCAGCTCCGCTGCGGCGGAGATCATGGCGCAAGTCTTGAGACGGTCCAGCTGGGTCAGGCCGGCTTCATCTCGGACATCGCAGAGGGTGTCCAGCACCTGTCCGGCCACCATGCCGTCGGCACCGGCGGCGTTGGCCAGGATCTCGACCGCCGCGATACGGCTTTCGGCGGGCAGTCCCGTCGCCTGGGCAATGAGACGAAAGGCCTCGGGCTGGAGGGCGTCGCCGGCCAGAATGGCCAGCGTCTCGCCGTAGACCTTGTGGTTGGTGGGCTTGCCACGGCGCAGATCGTCGTCGTCCATGCAGGGCAGGTCGTCGTGGATAAGGGAATAGTTGTGCACCAGCTCCAGCGCGCAGGCATAGGGCAGCGCCAGGTGCCAGTCGATACCGCCCAGACGGGCAAATTCCAACGTCAGCACCGGGCGGATACGCTTGCCGCCGGAGAGTACGCTGTACCGCATGGCATCGTAGAGACGGTCATAGGGTGCGCTGCCGGCAAAAAGGGCGGAAAGGTAGTCCTCCACCGCCGCGCGGTACTGCTCATAGTGTCTTTCGTAGTCCATGGCTCAATCCTCCGCAGCAAAATCATGCTCCACCGGCGCATCATCGGGGCCCTTGGACAGCTTGACCACCTTCTGCTCGGCGGTGTCCAGCTCCTTGCGGCAGGCGTTCACCAGCTTGGTGCCCTCCTCAAACAGCGCCATGCTGTCGCCCAGCGTGGCATCGCCCCTTTCCAGCAGGGAGACGATCTCCTCCAGCCGGGACATATTCTCTTCAAACGTCTTTTTTGCTGCCATGTTCGTTCTCCTTTTCCTTTACTTGGCACCGCAGGGCGCCGTCGGCCAGCCGCAGGCGCAGGGTCTCCCCTATCCGCGCCTGGTCGGCGCTGCGGAGCACCGTGCCGTCCGGCTGCTGAGCCAGTGCGTAGCCGCGGCCCAGGACCTTCAGCGGGCTGAGGGCATCCAGCGATGCGGCCAGCGCGCCGAAGCGGCGGTTTTGGACATCTGTCACCACACGCATGGCGGCACAGAGCCGGTGGGTCATATGGTCCACATCCTGGCGGCGGTCCGCCAGGTAAGCAGTCGGGTCCGTGAGGACGCGTTTTTTCGACAGGGACTCTAAACGGCGGGAATGGGCGGCGATATCGCGGCGTATCGACTGTGTCATGCGGGAATGGGCGGCATCCAGCGTCCGCAGCAGCTCGGCCATGTCCGGCACGGCGATCTCGGCGGCGTTGGAGGGCGTGGAGGCCCGCCGGTCCGCTACGAAGTCGCTGATGGCCACGTCCGGCTCGTGGCCCACCGCCGAGATGACGGGAATATCCGAGTCGTAGATGGCGCGGGCCACGCGCTCGTCGTTAAAGGCCCACAGGTCCTCCAGAGAACCGCCGCCGCGGCCGGTGATGAGCACATCGGCCAGGCTGCGGGCATTGGCATAGCGGATGGCGCCGGCGATCTCCGCCGGGGCCTCAGTTCCCTGCACGCGAACGGGCAGCAGAAGGACCTTGGCGATGGGATAGCGGCGGCGGAGGATGCGGATCATGTCGTGGACCGCCGCGCCTGCCGGGGAGGTGACGATGGCGATGCGCCGGGGATATGGCGGCAGGGGCTTTTTATGGCTCTCGTCAAACAGGCCCTCCTTCCGCAGCTTTTCCTTCAGCTGCTCAAAGGCCACGCTCAGGTCGCCGGCGCCCTCGGGCGTCAGGCCGGTGCAGTACAGCTGATAGGCGCCGTCGCGGGGATAGACGCTGATACGGCCGGAGGCGATGACCTGCATACCGTTTTCCGGGCGGAAGCGCAGGCGCGCGGCGCTGCCCCTGAACATAACACACTTCAGACTGCACTGACTGTCCTTCAGCGTAAAGTAGTGATGGCCGGAGGGGTATAGTTTGTAGTTGGAGATCTCGCCCCGCAGCAGGACCTCCTGCAATGGCGGCACGTTATCCAGCAGGTCCTTGATAAACTGGTTGACCTCGGACACCGTGAAAATATACTGGCCCGACGTGGCGATCACTCCTTTCTGTATGCGACCTGAAAAGGCAGAGCTTTCACGCTCTGCCTTTCGTGTGTGGTTTTCAGTCCTTTTCCTTGACCTCGCCCCGGGCGAAGCTGCCCAGAATACCGTTGATGAATTTGGCGACCTCGGGCGTTTCGTACTTCTTGGCGATCGTCACCGCCTCGCTGATGGCGGCGCCCTGCGGAATGTCCGCCATATAGAGTATCTCGTACATGGCCACACGCATGATGGCGGATGCTACCAGTGAAATGCGCTCGAAGCGCCAGCCCCGGGCGTACTTTTCAATGTCGGCGTCCAGCTCGGCGGCGTGCTCCGCCACACCGGAGACCAGGCGGCGGATATACGCCTCCTGCTTGGTGTTGGGCCGGTCGGCGTAGAGGTCATCCTCTGCCGCCAGCTCGGCAAAGCGTTCATCGCTGAGCTGCTGGTCCAGAAACTCCTCCACCGGCAGTTCGGTGAAGCTCAACTGGTACGCCAAGTGTATGGCGATCTCCCGTGCGGTGCTGCGTGTCATAAGCGTTCGTCCTTTTCTCTCTCGTCTGTTGTTCAGTTGAAGCTGATGCCGCCCACGTGGACGTTCACCGCCGCCACCTTGAAGCCGGTCATACCCTCCAGCGCGGTATGCACATTTTTCTGGACCTTTTTGGCCACATCGCTGATGGCGCAGCCGTAGCGCACCGCAACAAAAATGCCCACAACGATCTGCTCGCCGTCCAGTTCAACACGGACGCCCTTGCAGGTCATTTTTTTACCGCCCATCAGGTCGGATACGTTGGCGCTCATCAGAGCGCTGACGCCGTCCACCTCCAAGGCTGTGGTACTGGCAATGGAGGCCAGCACATCCTCTGAGATCTGGATGCTGCCGTCATCCTCCTGGTGGATCATATATTCCTTATTTTCAGCCATGGTCTGTTTGTCTCCTCACAGTTGTCATTGGTACTCAGCTAATTGCAGTATAGGATTATACCATTTTTTACGGTGAAATACAACACCTATTTTGCACCGGACGTTCCCGCTTCCATGATCTTGATCTGGCCGGGAGTGTAGGATGTCTCCGCGATGACGATATCCTTGATCTTCGCTACGTCCTCCGCCTCCAGACCGTCGGGCGCCGATACCACCACGCTGATGGAGTCCGCGCCCATAAAGGCCACGCAGTCGGCATAGCCTTTTGCCACCACCAGGTTCTCGATCTGTGTCTCCGCCACGGTGTAGCCCGCCAGCACCTGAAGCGTCTCGGATGCCTCGTTGGCTACCTCCTCTGAGGCGTTCTCCTCGCCCTTGGCCTCCTCCAGCATACTGATGGCGGTATCGCGGGCCTGCTTGCGGCTGAGCCGGGCAGTGGAGAAATAGTCGTCTCCGGCGGTATCCGCAGTATCCGCCTGTGCCTCCGCAGTCTCGCCATTGACCAGCGTGGACTGGCCAAGCACCTTGGAGGTATCCGCCACATCCCCGGCATAGCGCCAGTTCAAATACACCGATGTACCCACCAGCACCACCACGGCCGCCGCTACGGCGCGGCGCTTCCATACCTGCTTCATACTGTCGTTCCTCCCATTTATTGTTACTGTTTCCATTGGACTACCGATATCTTATCGCTGCTGAGTCCTGTCAGCACAGACACCGTCTCCAGCACCCGCAGGCGCACACGGCTGTCGCCTGCCCCCTGACAGACCACCACCGCCCCCTGATAGGTGGGGTACAGCCGCCGGGTGACCACGACCTCCTGCTTGCCGCTGCCGCGGTTCACCGTCAGGATCTGACTGTCCTGCCGCACATCACCGCCGCTGCCCAGAGTGGCGCTGCTATCCTCCGCCAGCGACAACGTTTCACCGCTGTGCAGCGTCAGCATCACCTGCACCCGACCCACGCCATCCATGGCGGACAGCACCTCCGCCATACGGCGCTCCGTCTCCTCCAGAGAGAAGGACATCTCCTCCCCTGCCGTGTCGGCGGCTTCGATCTCCTGCTTACCGGCGGGCAGCAGCATCAGCACCACGCCGGCCAGAGCCACCAGCACCGCGAAGCGGTATTTATTCAGTATATCTTTCAGCTTTTCCATCATTCGTCTGCCTCACGCCAATACTGGTGCGCGTCGTCGATGGCCAGTTCCGTGCTGAGCCACGCGGACAGCGCCTCGTCCTTGGGAATGTCCAGCGTCACGGCGCTGGGCCAGGGCACGCCATCGCGCTCCTCTGTCTCTACCTGAGGGGTGCACGTCACCCCCAGGTCATCTCCCTTGCTGGCAATATATGCGGCGGTCTTGTCCGCTATGAGCGCGGCGAATTCCGCATCGCCGGATCTGCGATATTCCTCTGTCAGCGCCTGGATCTGCTGCCGATAGTCCTCATAGCGGAGGGCCAGCTCAGTCAGGTCCAGGCCCAGCAGCGGCCGGACGATGACCAGCAGCAGTACCATGCCGCCCACGGTGTGGGCCACCGCCTTCATACGCCCACGGGGCAGCAGGGCGTAGAGTATCCCAACGATCATGCCCGCCGCGATGACACCGAGAAGCCAGGTACGCAGGGTTTCCGCGATCATGTACTCACCACCGATACAGAAGAGATTATGGAGATCAGCAGGGCCAGCGCACAGCTGCCGGTCATGCCCAGCATCAGGCCGAAGGCGGAGCCCAGCGCGTCGATCAGCTCCGCCAGGGGCTCCTGGGTCACGGTGCCCGCCAGAAACGCCGCCAGCTTATACAGCAGGTACTGCACGGCCATGGTGATAAAGGGCGTCAGGCAGATGGCCAGCACTGCCAGCAGGCCGAATACGCCGATGGCGCCCTTCAGCATCCCGGCACCGGCCAGCACCGTGCCGGCGGCATCGGAGATGATGGAGCCCACCACCGGCACCGCTGTGGCGATGGCGGTGCGCGTCAACTGGGTAGACAGGGCGTCCGCCGCGGAGGTGGCCGCACCGGTCACCGACAGGAAGCCGGTAAAGACCAGCATCAGGGCCGTCAGTGCCCAGGCGGCGCACTTGCGGAGGCCCTGGCCGATCTTTTGCAGACTATGGCCGGGAACCACGGCGTCCGCGGCGGCAGCAGCAATGCAGGCGTACAGCAGCGGCAGCAGTACCTGACGGATAAGGCTGATGAGCAGATCGGTGAAGAACACCGTGGCCACCTGCCTGGCACCGGCGGTGATATAGCCGCCGCCGGCGGCCACGGCGGCGGACAGGGTGGGCAGCAGTGCCTTGGAGAACACCTCCAGCTGGGACATGGTCTCCACACCCAGGCCCATCATTCGGTGGAAGTCGCCCGCCGCCACAAGGGTGATGGCCAGCGCTCCCGCCACGGAGACATAGCGGGGAACGCAGGGACTGTCCGCCGCCGCAAGGCAGCTCTCCGCCAGACTGCACAGCAGCACCACGCCCAGCAGCAGGGCCGCACCGGAGGCCTGGGTCTCCAGCGCTGTACGGACATAGGCGCAGGCGCTGTGCCACAGATCGCCCAGACCCTGCCACAGTGTCTCGTGGGAGGCGGAGGTGTCCATTTCCGGCAGGATATCCGCCGCCTCCGGCGGGACGGCGTCCTTCACGGAGTCGGGCAGTTCGGCAGCCCAGGCACAGTCCAGACACAGAAGAAGCAGTGTCAGACAGAACAGGACTTTTTTCATAGCAGTGACTCCAACAGGTCCCAGACGGCGCGGAACAGCGGCAGGGACACCACGATGGCCGCCACGGCACCGGCAGTCTCCAGCACGGAAGCGAGGGCGCCCTCGCCGACATCCCGGCACAGGTCGGAGCCTGTCCGGCAGATCAGGGCGATGCAGACCGTTTTCAGCAGCGGCTGAAACAGCTGCTCCGGCAACTGACCCCAGGCCGAGGCCTCTTCCCAGAAATCCCGGAGCTGACCCAGCGGCTCCAGCAGCAGGGCGACCGCCACGCCGCAGACAGCCAGGACAAGCAGCAGCGCCAGCTCTCCCCCGCCGCGGCGCAGCAGCACCGCCAGCAGGGCCCCCAGCAGGCACAGCGCCGCCAATCGCAGTACCGTATCCATGCGTCACAGGGAGAACAGGGTCTTTACCAGGTCGAACAGGTCACTGATCTGCTGCACCAGCATCATCAGCACCACGACCAGGCCCGCCAGCGTGGTCATCATGGCCTGCTCCTCCCGGCCGCTTCGCACCAGCAGCAAATTCAGCACCGCCACCAGGATACCGATGGCCGCTATTTTGAAAATCAGGTCAACATCCATTGTCTGTCCCTCACAGAAGTAAAATGATCATCAGTCCTGCACCGCACAGCGTGGCCGTAGTGGTCACGCGGCGGCTACGCCGATCCGCCTCGCGGCGCTTTTCGTAGAGCTGCTCGGCCTCCATCCGGGCGCGGGCGAGGGTGCTCTCCAGGCGCTGGGCATCGCCACTCCAGGAAATGCGGCAAAGCAGGTCACGGAGTTCTGCGTCTGAAAGCTGGTGAAAGGTATTCTCCCAAGCAAGCTGTAAAGTCATATCGCTTTGAACTTTGTCCCGTATCTGACAGAACCAGACACCGCAGTGCTCCCGGGTCTGCAGCACCTCCAACAGCGGCAGGACCGGCGTGCGCTGCCAGCGGATGGCACTCTCCATCTCCCCCAGGGCGGCGGCAAAGGACCACAGCAGGTCGCGGCACCGGCGCTGGCGTGCGTAATAGCGCCGCAGGGCCAGAATGGCGGCGCTCAGTACCAGTACCGCACCGGCCGCCGCGGTCACAGGGCCTCCGTGCGGTACTGCCGCCGACCCTCTGCCGTGCTGATGGTGATGAGACGACGGAAGACGCCGGCCTCCGCCAGCTGCCGGAACAGCGGCTTGCGGCGCAGCTCTTCTCCGTCCTCGGCGTGGATCGTGGCCAGCAGCTTAACGCCGCAGTTAGCCGCCGCTGTCATTGCCAGAATATCCGCCGCCTCGGTGATCTCGTCCACGGCGATGACCTGAGGATTGGCGCTCCGCAGCAGCATGGGGATGCCCAGTGCCTTGGGACAGCCGTCCAGCACGTCGGTATGACAGCCTACGTCCAACTGCGGTACACCGCGGTACATCCCGGCCAACTCACCGCGCTCGTCCACCACGCCTACCCGCAGAGGACAGCGATCCTCTGTGCCGTTGGACAGTGTGGCGATCATGTCGCGCAGGAGCGTGGTCTTGCCGCCACCGGGTGGCGCTGCGATCAGCGTACTGTCAAAGCCGCCTGCTGACCATTCCGGGACCTCCTGCCACAACCCACGGACCTGGCGGCTGATCCGTACCACGGCGGAGGAGATATCCCGCAGGGCTGTGCCGCCGTCCCCCCTGACCGCTACGGTGCCGCACAGGCCGATACGGAAGCCGCCCCGGCCGATAAGATAGCCCTTGCCCATCGTCTCCGCCGCCGCGTAGCGGGAATAGCCCGTTACCGCGTCGCAAAGCTGTTCCAAGTCCGCCTGAGTAACACTTTGGCGCGGCAGCTCATCGCTGACAAGTAGTTCCCCTTCACATGTTAGCAGTGTCATCGGTCGTCCTGCCCGCAGGCGGAACTCCTCCGCCTGGGCCTTGCGGTGCTCCGGCACACGCCGGGCAGCCTGCTGCCAGCGGCTGGGCAGCAATGCAGCCGCCTGCTCATAGCGTCCGACCGCCTCTCCGATCTCCATGATGACGCCCTCCTTTGTTGGTCTTGACCCCAACGTATGAAAGCTCGTCCCGGAATATGCACAAAAGCCCGCCGGGCAAGGCGGGCTTCTGCTGAAAAGCGCCCCCTGCCTGCGGCAGAGGGCGCTTGATAGACGCTTTTGTTATATCTTATGTTATGCCTGCTGCGGCTGCTTCGTCTTTTTGGCACGGAAGAAATGAATGACCAGAAATACCAGGAACGCAATACTGATATAGCCAAAGATGGGATAGACAGTGCCGATGATCTCGGCAAACCCCAGCAGGCTCGCCGCCCAGGCCAGCACGGAAACTGCCAGCAGCACCGTGTTTTTGTGGGTACGGACAAAGGCGGACTTCTGCTCCACATAGGCACTCATGCCCACCAGACTGGCCAGAGCGTTGCAGAACATGGCCACCAACAGCATAATGCCGTAGATCGTACCCAGCGTACCGTTGAGCCGGGAGGCCAACGCCACCATGGGCAGCTCCGACTGCACCGCCTCGGGATAGGTACCCAGACTGGTGAGGATACTGCCCGCCACCGCCAACAGCATAACACCGGAGAGAGCAATACCCACATAGACGTGCTTTTTCTCCCGCACATACTGCCCCACCGGGGACATGATGCCGATACCGCCCAGAATGTTATAGGCCACGAAGGTCAGCGTGGCGATAAACCAGTTGGGCATCAGAGGATTGGTATTGGTATATTGCAGCTGCAAGATGCCCTCCGTGCCAAAGGTGTACCAGGCGCCCACGGCGAAACCAACCGTGGCCAGCACCAAAATGGGGATCATGGCAGAGAAGGCATTGACCATACCGCTGACGCCAAGAAGCGCCACCAGGAACACCGCCAGCATGAACACGGCGCTGCCCAGCCAAGTGGGCACACGAAACAGCTGGGTCAGCATGGCGCCTACACCGGCGGACATACTCACCACCACAAAGAAGAGGAACAGCGCCCCAATGACACCGGTGGCGGCACGGAGCCACTTAACGTCCCACGGTACCAGCAGCTTGTCCATTTCGGCGCATTTCGTCATCTGCGTCAGCCGGACGAACAGAATGCCGATGACCGTAAACAGCAGCGCCGCCAGGACAAAGCCCACATAGCCCCAGTTGCCGAAGGCGCCAAAGAACTGCCACAGCTCCTGGCCGGAAATAAACCCCGCGCCCAAAAAACAGCCGACGTAGGTAAACGCCAGCGAAAAGGTCTTGATCTGCTTCATACCACACCTCATGTCGAATTTGCTCTACCAATATAGCTTATTTCCCCCGCCGCGTCAACCCCCGCCGACCCTGCGGGAAAATTGGATAGGCTATGAAAAACTTTTTCACTGAATGCTTCGGCTTTTCGTTGACGATGGGCGCAATATGTTGTATACTATTACCGGAAATTGTGCCCGTTTTGGCAGAGATATTGCTTTAAACGGCAAAAGAAATCGTACAGGAGGAGCGTATATGATAAACACGATCGACGGCATCATCGCGGCGGCCAAAGGCGGAAAGACCGGCGTTATCGCCGTGGCGGCGGCCCACGACCAGCCTGTTATCGAGGCTGTGGTCGAGGCCCGCAGGGAGGGTATTGCCACGCCCATTCTTGTGGGACATGAGGAAGAGATCAAGGCGATGCTGACCGGCCTGGGTGAAGCCCCTGCCGACTACGAGATCATCGCCGGCGATACCGACCAGGACTGCGCGGCCAAGGCCGTGGCCATGTGTGCCGAGGGAAAAGCCAACTTCCTGATGAAGGGCATCCTGGGCACTGCCGATCTGATGCGCGCGGTGTTTAACAAGGAGCACGGCCTGCGTACTGATCATCTTACCACCCACTGTATGCTGTATGAGATCCCCGCTCTGGGCCGTATGCTGGTGCTGACCGACGGCGGCGTCAACACCTTCCCCGATCTGGAGAAGAAGGCAGATATTCTGGAGAACGCAGCCATGGTCCTGCAGGCGCTGGGCTATGAGCACATCAACGCCTCCTGCGTGTGCGGCGCAGAGCAGATAAATCCCAAGGTGCAGTCCACCGTGGATGCCGACGCGCTGGCCCACATGACTGACCGCTGGGCCAAGTACAATATGGACGTGTGCGGCCCCGTAGCGCTGGATCTGGCCGTCAGCGAAGAGGCCTGCCATCACAAGCACTATATCGCCCCCGGTGCCGGCAAGGCGGATATCCTGCTGGTCCCCAACTATGAGGTAGGCAACGGCATCGGCAAAGCCGCCAATCTGTTCGGCAACGCCAAGAACGCCGGTATCATTCTGGGCGCCAAGGTGCCCATCGTGTTGGTCAGCCGCGCTGACAGCGCGTATTCCAAGCTTGCCTCCATCGCACTGGGCAGTGTGTTGTCCAGTCGGATGAAGCTTGCATAAAGTCGTATTGCACAAGAATTTGTTTCGTCTGACTACATTTTTTACAAAATTATCTCGTCAGATTGACAATTGCTTGACAATTTGCACGGTGAAGCCTATCATGGAGATGGTTCATCTGCCGCGCCGCGGCATGGACATAGTACAATAACGTAAAAGAGGAGATTATGTTATGGTCAATCAGGAATACTACAATCTGGGTACGGCGCCCTCTGTGATCCGCCAGCTGTTCGCCTACGGTCTGGAGCAGGCCGCCAAGGTCGGCGCGGACAAGGTGTATGACTATTCTCTGGGCAATCCCAGCATTCCCGCCCCCAAGAAGGTCAACGAGTCCATCAAGAAGATCGTGGACGAGATGGATTCCATCAAGCTGCACGGCTATTCCATGGCTGCCGGCTTCGATACCGCCCGCGCCGCCGTGGCCAAGGATCTGGCCGAGCGCTTCGGCCTGGATGTGAAAGCCAGCGAGCTGTTCTTCACCTGCGGCGCTGCTCCCGCGCTGATCTCCATCATCAAGGCCCTGATCGTGGACGCCGACAGCGAGATCATGGCAGTGGCCCCCTTCTTCCCCGAGTATCGCCCCTTCGTCAACGCCAACGGCGGCAAGCTGGTGGTGGTTCCCGCCGACACCAAGGCATTCCAGATCCATCTGGACGAGGTGGAAAAGCGCATCACGAAGAACACCCAGGGTATTATCATCAACTCCCCCAATAATCCCTCCGGCGTTGTGTATACCGAGGAGACCCTGAAGGGTCTGGCTGCCCTGCTGGAGCGCAAGAGCAAGGAATACGGCCATCCCATCTACATCATTGCCGATGAGCCCTACCGTGAGCTGGTCTACGGCGGCGTGAAGGTCCCCTTCATCCCCTGCCTGTACAAGAACACCATCGTATGCTACTCCTATTCCAAGTCCCTGTCTCTGCCCGGCGAGCGTATCGGCTATGTGTACGTCCCCGGCTTCGCCGAGGATGCCGACGCGGTGTACGCCGCTATCTCCGGTGCCGCCCGTATCATGGGCCACGTCTGCCCGCCCACGCTGATGCAGAAGGTCATCGAGTACTGCGCCGAGGAGCGCCCCGATCTGGTGGCTTACGACGAGAACCGCAACCTGCTGTACAGCAGCCTGCGTGAAATGGGCTATGAGTGCGCCAAGCCCGACGGCGCGTTCTACCTGTTCGTCAAGGCCCCCAACGGCGATGCCAACGCTTTCTCCGAGAAGGCCAAGCTGGAGCACAACCTGCTGGTAGTGCCCGCGGACGGTTTCGGCTGCCCCGGCTATTTCCGCCTGAGCTACTGCGTGGCCAATGACATGATCCAGCGCAGCCTGCCCGCCTTCAAGGCCATGATCGAAAGCTATAAATAAGCTGATTAATTCCTACCATCATCAGAAGCGTCCGCAGCATGAGCTGCGGACGCTTTTTGTAATATAGTTCACAAACATACGATGGATATCCTGTAAATTTTTGCGGTTAT
>OLWJ01000671.1_pt1 | contig 12822 bp, 12 predicted proteins | sample 1674291 | NCBI WGS metagenome assembly OLWJ01 (sample SAMEA103958159, study PRJEB25191) | human gut metagenome | biome: human-associated habitat [ENVO:00009003]; feature: intestine environment [ENVO:2100002]; material: feces | place: Germany | collected 2013/2015
CCCTTGGAACCTGACCAACTTTTTGAAAAAAGTTGGATCAAAAACTTTTAGACACGCTTTCACGTAAGCTTTGTGCTATTTCTTGCCCGTATAATACTTCGCAAGCCCGCCTTCGCCGGTTTCTCTGTATTTGGAGAACAAATCTCTGCCGGTCTCGTACATGGTGTTGACAACGACGTCGAACGAGATTTTTCTTGTATAGGTGAGGAAATTCGCAAGGCTCAGCGCGTTGATGGCGCGCATGGCGGCGACGGCGTTGCGTTCGATGCACGGAATCTGCACGAGTCCGCGCACGGGGTCGCACGTAAGGCCGAGGTGGTGCTCCATAGCGACCTCGGCAGCGTATTCAATCTGGTCTAACTCCATGCCGTGCAGCTCCGCGAGGGCTGCCGCCGCCATGGAACATGCGCTGCCGATCTCCGCCTGACAGCCGCACTCCGCGCCGCTGATGGAGGCGTTCGTCTTGATAAGATTGCCGATGATGCCGCCCGCCGCGAGCGCGTGGAGGATCTCGGTATCCGTAAAGCCGCGGCGTTCCTGCATATACAAAAGAACGCTCGGCAGCACGCCGCAGGAACCGCACGTGGGCGCAGTGACGATGATGCCGCCCGCCGCGTTTTCTTCGCTGACGGCGTAGGCATAGGCGCACACAAGACGGTTTTCGCGCGTTTCGGCGCTTTCATCGATGTGATTCTGACGGTAGAGCATTTTCGCTTTGCGCTGCACGTCTAAACCGCCTTTTAAGGTGCCTTCGGTCTCTAAACCGCGGGTGACGGCTTCGCGCATGCAGCGCCAGACTTCCTTTAAATAGTCCCAAATCTCCGTGCCCTCGCACTCTTCCGCATACTGCCAAAGGCGCATGTGACGCGAGGCGCAGTAAGCTTTGATGTCGGCGAATGTGGAAAGCGGGTAAACGTCTGCGGGGGCGTCTTCCGTTTCGCCCTCCGAGAGAATTTTACCGCCGCCGACGCTCATGACGCGCTCAAAGCCGATCTCTTTGTCGTTTTCAATGGCGGTGAGCTCCAGCGTATTCGGGTGGGGGAGAGGCTTATCCGAAAGGTCGAACCGAATTTCCACCGGCAGCGGTGCAAAGGTCTTGACGAGGATGTCGTCCGTCAAGTGGCCTTTGCCCGTTTTGGCGAGCGAACCGTACAGTGTGACGAGAAAACGGTCTGCCTGCGGGTATTTTTCTTTAAAGCGGCGCGCGGCGCGCTCCGGTCCCATGGTGTGGGAGCTGGAGGGACCTGTGCCGATGCGGTAAAGTTCCTTGAGTGATTCCATGTGGGGGTTCCTTTCAGAAAGCGAAATGATAAAAAGAGGGCTTGGGAGGCTCGGCGGGCTGAATGACACCGTTGATGATGCAGCGGCCGTCGTGGCGGAACAGCGCGTTTGCAAGCTCTTTTTCGGTTTTAATGCGGTACGGGAACGCCATGCCGGCTTTGCCGATGTTTGATTCGTGTTGTTCGTGCGTATCGCCGCCGCTGGTGCCGTAAAGATGATTTTCTTTTGCAAAATCATAGCCGCGGCTGTTGTCTTCATCGGAGTTGCCGGCGTTGTAAATTTCGGCGGCGTCCAATAGCTCCGGCTGCGGGAGTACGTTGGGGTCGATGTACGGCGCACGGCGGAACGGATGCGCCTGCGAGATGAATCCGCCCGCTTCGTGCACGGCGTCGCAATAGTCTTTGATGGGCGCAACGTCGATATTCGGGTGTGCGAGCAGAAAATCGAGATTGATGCCGTAGGTGAGCACCTCTTTGCCGGAGCCGTAGTGGTGCTCAAGGCCGAACAGAATATCGAAATCCTTATCCTTTGCCCAGTCCTTTACGCGCAGATAGGCGTTCCAGTAGGCGCGGACCTTGTCTTCCCACGGCAGGGTTTTATCAATGGCGGTGCTGCCCTGCAAAAAGTGATTTGTAAAGCACATGCCGGCGTAGCCGCGGTCATAATAGACCTTGGCAATGACCTCCGGCGGGTTGTGTCCGCAGTGGCTGCACAGGCTGTCGTGCACGTGCATCTCGTATTTATACAGCATAAGAATGCCTTCTTTCGCTTATTTTTTCGGCTTTAATTTACGGCGCTCGCCGTTCGGCTCTACGATGACCATGTTATCGAGCTGTGTACGCAGGTTTTTGCGGTAGGCTGCGATATATTCTTCGCGCAGGGCTTTGCGCTCTGCGGTCTCCGCTTCGGTGAGACCCTCGGTTTTCGCTTTCTTTGCGAGGGCGTTGATGCGGTCTATCTTGCTTTGTTCCATAATAAATTCTCCTTCATGTGAGATCAGTCAACGTCGGAAACCACGTTGTTCGCCCAAATGCCCGAGCGCAGCAGGATGGAGCCGATGATGACCTTGACGATATCTGCAAACTGCACGAGCGCATAGATGCCGATGATGGACAGCGCTGTGTAGCGGCTGCAGAAAAACGCGATGGGCAGCGGGATGAGCCAAGTAAATACGCAGTCAAACAGAAACGTGATGAACGTTTTGCCGCCGGAGCGAATGGTGAAGTACGTGACATGCGCAAATGCCTGAATGGGCAGTGCTGCGCCGGCAACGAACAGAAGCTCGGTTGTGAGGCGCTGTACCTCCGGTGTGGTGTTGTAAATGAGCGGGATAAACGGCGCGGTGATGGCGATGAGCGCGCCAACGCCGATGTGCAGCACGACGGTAAAGAACAGAAGCTTATTATCCGTGCGCTTTGCTTCTTCAATCTCACCCGCGCCGAGCTGCTGGCCGATGATAATGGAAACGGCGTTGCCCATGGCGAACATGATGACGCAGAAGAGGTTCCATACTGTGCCGGCAATGTTCGTGGCGGCGACGACGGTCAGACCGCGCGTGGAGTAGCTTTGGCTGATCATCGTGGTACCGATGCTCCAGAAGAGCTCGTTAAGCATGAGCGGCGTGCCGGTGAGGAGGATCTTTTTCACGACGGCACCGGGCAAATACAGGCTTTTATATAAGCCCTGTGCAAAAATAAATGTTTTTTCGCGGCGGTGGGTATGTATGATGAGATAGATTGCTTCGATATATCTTGCGATAACGGTGGCGATGGCTGCACCGACGACGCCGAGGCGTGGTGCGCCAAAGCTGCCGAAAATGAGAATGTAGTTTAAGACAAAATTTGTGACGATGGCGATGATGCTGGCGGTCATCGGGGATACGGTCTCGCCGGTTTCACGCAGAGTGCTGGAATAGCTTTGCGAGAAGCTGAACGGTATGAGACCGATCAGCATGACGAACAGGTAGTTTTTTGCTTCGGAAAGCGTTAAGACGAGGTCGCCGCCGGATTCGCTTTCCGTGAGGAACAGCGAAATGAGCGGGTTATTGAAGAACAGAAGCGCGACGATGGCGATGACGGCCATTAAAACGCTGAAAATGAGCTTGAAGCGCAGCGCATAGCGCACGCCCTTGTGGTCGCCCTTGCCGTAGAACTGCGCGCCGAAAATGGACGCGCCCGCAAGGCCGCCGAAGATGGTGAGGTTAAAGACGAACAAAAGCTGATTGACGATGGCGACACCGCTCATGGATTCGGTGCCGAGGCGGCCGACCATGACGTTATCGAGCAGGCTGACAAAGCTTGTGATGCCCTGCTGCACGATCATCGGGATGATGAGGCGGATGAGGTTTGCGTAAAACTCTCGGTCGCCGATGAATTTTTCTTTGTATTTTTTGAACATAACTCCTCCAAAATATCCTAAAGCTTGATTTTTAAAAATTTATATCATCAAAACAGAGCTTCGCGTGACACGGCTGCGTGCGCCTGTTCTGTTCCCAAAAGAGAACCGTCCGTTTGACGGTTTTTATCGGTCTTCGGGCGGCAAAAGCTCGCCCAAAAGCGCTGTGTAGTCTGTGATGCAGCGGTCGCAGAGCTTTTGAAGCGCTATGCGGTCGCCTTCTTCCACAGCTTCGCTCAACACGCCGATGACCGAAAAGCCGGCGGCTTTTGCCGTTTTGGCGGCGTAGAGCGCGTCTTCAAACACAACGGTCTCATGCGGGGCGGCCTTTAAATCGGCCGCGCACTTTAAATAAATATCCGGGTGCTCCTTGCTTTTGCCGATGGTGGTGCAGCTTTCGATGACGGAAATGTACGGCGACATATCAAGGCGATCGAACGCGGGCCTTAAGGACGCAATGTCCGAGGCGGTTGCGACGGCTGCGGGAATGTGGCGCTCTGAGAGCGCTTTTAAAAACGCCGCCGCGCCGGTGATCTCGGGCACTTCTTTGGCGTAGCCCTCGCGGGCGAGTGCGATGATGCCCTCATGAATTTCCTCAACGGTGCCCTCGACATGGAGCACGTCGTGGTAATATGCCGCGCACTGTTCGAGCGAGAGGCTGTTTAGGGTGCGGAACAGATCGTCGGGTGCTGTGATACCCATTTTTTCGGCGAACGCGAACGTGAGTTTATTCCACATGGGTGTGCTGTTTAAAAGCGTACCGTCCACATCAAAAATGGCGGCGCGGATCTTTTCGGAATCTTTGAACATGAAAGCTCCTTTCAAAAAGGCGGACAAAAAAGCCCGCCCGCGTGCATACACATTAGGAGTATACCACGCAGGCGGAGGTATTTCAAGGATATAAGGGGCGTTTTACGGAGCTTTTCGACACAAAATTACTCCATGCCAATGACCTTTTTAATGGCGTCTATGCCGTGTTGTACTTCTTTACCGAAGGCCTCTGCCATGCCCTCACTGCTTTCACCGCTCGTTTCCGGCTCGCCGAGCAGAAGGAAGAATACGTAATCGCCGTCGGCGTAAATTTCGGCGGCCTCTATTTTGTCTTTGCTTGCGGCGAAATCTTCATCTGCAAGCAGGCGCTGCTTATAAGCCGCGAGCTTCTCTTTGACTTCGTCCGTTTTGCCTTCTTTGACTTTTACGGCGATGAACGTATCCGGGTGGGCCTTCTGCGCAGTGTTTTCAGCGTATACCTCTTCGTAAAGCGAGTCATCCATGCCCAGCTCTGAGCGAATTTCATCTTCGGTCAGTTTCGTATCGGGGTAATATTTGTCGCCATAGGCTTCACGCAGGGCATCGCGGAAGGCGGAAAGGCCGAGCGCGGTCTCCGGCATAACGGAGGTGTCGTTCGGGGATTCACTCACATCCGGGGAAGGCGACGCAGACTGCGCGGGCTTTTCACTTGCGGCAGATGAGGAGGACGAGCTTTCGGTCGTTCGGCTTGCGCAACCCGTGAATGAAAGCACCAAGAGCAAAGCAAGCAGAGCGGGAAAAATTCTTTTCATATCGGATCGATCCTTTCTACAAAAATAGCGTGCGCGGCGGTATGCCGCGTTACCTATAGAATGCCCGTCTTTTTGCGGAATAAACGCCGAAAACGATGCGTTTTCTTCGGTTTGCCGGAAATGATTGAAAAGTTCAAGCTTTTATAGTATACTGTGAACAAAGCGGCTGAAAACAGCACGTTTCGCATTTGGAGGTGGGAAGTATGGCGCGGCATCATGCTGCGGAACGGGAGAAAAGCGTCTCGGTTTTGGCATCGCTGCTTCCGTTTTTATCGGTTTTATACAGTGAATTTATTTTTGCATATTTTGCGCATATGCCCATAACGTCTGTGAAGGTATGGATGGCGCTGGGACTTGGCGGCATCGCGCTGGCGCTTTCGCGCACGACGCCGTTAAAAGGGCTGAACTTTCTGCTTTTAACCGTGTGGACGGTGGGCCTTTGGGGCTTTACGTTCGTGCAGTTTTTATACCGGCAGATGTTCGGCGTCTGCATGGGACTGAAGGCCGGTATAAAAGGGCTGGAATTTTTAGCCGGGCTTGTGCAGATCATCGGGCAGAATTGGCTTTTTTCGCTTTTGATGATTGTGGTGCCGGTGCTGCATTTTACACTGACGCGCAGCCTTTTAAAGAGACGCGTGAGTGTACTGGGCAAGCTTACGGGTGCAAACTGGATGGCCCCGCTCGGCGCGTGGCTGCTTTCTGCAATCCTGATTTTCGCGGGCGTTGTGTTTGGTCTGCGCGGTACGGCGGGCGAGCCCTCCGACCGACAGCTTCTAATGACGCGCTTTGACGCGGAGGCGTCATTACAATCCTTCGGCGCGGCACCGGAATTTTTGCTGGATGTAAAGTACAACGTGCTGCGCATAGCGGGTGAAGAGACGGTGGAATATTACCTTGTGCAGGACGGAAAAGACCCCGTGCAGGTAACGCCGACTCCTGAGTCGGCGAATTCCTGAAAAAACTCTGAAATTCACCCGGAAGTTCTTGACCCGGGTTTCAGAAAAACGTACAATAATAGAGTAAAGTCGAATAAGTGGGTGTGTCCCGGCTTTGCCGGGACACACCACAGCAAAAATGGAGATTTATGAAGCATTACCGTTAGAAAGGCGGTGCCAAAAACGAACACACAAAATCCGAACGAACAAAACAGAAACACGAATATGCCGAACGGCGCGAATTACACGAACCCGCTCCAAAACGAGTTTGAAAACTCCGCGACGTACCGCGTTATCCACAAGGTGGGCGACAAGGTGACGGAGAGCGTGAATAACCTCGATGGGGAGAAGATTTCCCGCGAGGTGCAGGGTGCGGTGAACGGCGTTGTAAACGAAGTGAGCCGTGTGGCGGAGACCGTAAACCGCAAGTTTAACACGAACGCGCGGACAAATTATCAGTCGCCGCAGGGGCAGAATCCGGACGGTACGTACCACTATTCCTACACGCAGACGGCGTACTCGAATTACAAGCGCCCGAATACAAACCCGAATCAGGCTCCGAGCAGCGCGCCCGTGCAGCAGCCGAAAAAAGCGCCGCGCAAGCAGGACATGATCGAAAAGTACAAGCCCTCAAACGGCCGCTATTGGCTGACGGGCATCGTGTGTATGCTGTATGCGCTGAACGGCCCGCTTTACCGCTGGCAGGACCTCATCACGTTTGCTGTGGTGGGTGCGGCGGCGTTTTTCATCGGCGGCAAAATTTTCAAGGGCAAAAAGTATTATGTGCCGGCGGAATCCGTACAGCCGGAGAAAAAGCCCGAGCCCGAAAAGAAGCCGGAGCCGAAAGCGGAGCCGCAGAAAAAGGTCTCCACCGGCGATCCCGAGGTGGACAAGATCATTGAGGAAGGCTACAAATATCTGCATGAGCTGCGCGACGTGAACATCCGCATCCCGGACGAGGTGATGACAAAGCGCATCGACCGCATGGAAGTGGCTTCTGCCGATATTTTTGCGTATATCGCGGAGCACCCCGAAAAAGCAGCGGAGATCCGCCGGTTTATGAACTACTATCTGCCGACAACGCTGAAGCTTCTGAACAGCTATGATAAGCTGAGCCGCCAGAGAGTGAAGGGCGAGAACATTCAAAAGACGATGTTTGAGATTGAAGGCATGATGGAGACGATTGCGGGCGCGTTTGAAAAGCAGCTGGACAGCCTGTTTGATGACGATGCGCTGGACATTGCGGCGGACATCAGCGTGATGGAATCCATCTTGAAGCAGGAGGGCCTTTCTGGCGAAGACATGAAAATGCCGGGCCTTGACCCGAACGACACAAGCAAAACACAGACAAAGTGATTTTTGACCGTGTGACGCACACGGTGAATATAAGGAGGACGAACAACATGAGCGACGTGAAATTGACCTTAGAGCCCGAGCTGGAGACCCCCGCACCCGGCATTCCTACCCTGACGCTGGACGGCGTGGAGGAAGAAAAGCCCGTAGCCCCTGAGAAAAAAGAAGAGGAACAGCCCGAAGTGCAGCTTACGCCCGAAGAACAGAAGGTCGTAGACGACTTTGCGGAAAAAATTGACATTACAAGCTCTGCGCTCGTGATGCAGTATGGCTCCGGCGCACAGAAGAAAATTGCAAACTTCTCCGACACGGCGCTTGCAAATGTGCGCACGAAGGACCTCGGCGAAGTGGGCGACGAGATCGCGAACCTTGTTGTAGAGTTGAAAAGCTTTGACGCGGGAGAGGAGGAAAAGGGCTTCCTCGGCTTCTTTAAAAAGCAGGCAAACCGCCTCGATGGCATGAAGGCACGTTACGACAAGGCCGAAGTGAACGTGAATAAGATCGCGTCTTCCCTTGAGGGCCACCAGGTGCAGCTGATGAAGGACATCGTGATGCTCGATAAGCTGTACGAAACGAACCTTGCGTATCACAAAGAGCTTTCCATGTACATTCTGGCGGGCAAAAAGCGCCTGAAAAGAGAGCGCGAAACGACGCTGGAAGAGCTGAAAGCAAAGGCACAGCGCTCCGGCCTGCCGGAGGACGCGCAGGCGGCAAACGACTTTGCACAGCAGTGCGACAGCTTTGAAAAGAAGCTGCATGACCTCGAGCTGACCCGCATGGTTTCCGTGCAGATGTCGCCGCAAATTCGTCTTGTGCAGAACAACGACCGTTTGATGGCGGAGAAAATTCAGTCCACCATTGTGAACACCATTCCGCTTTGGAAGAGCCAGATGGTATTGGCGCTTGGCGTGGCGCACTCTGCAGATGCGGTGCGCGCACAGCGTGAAGTGACCGATATGACGAACGAGTTGCTGCGCAAGAACGCAGAAAAGCTGAAGATGAGCACCATTGAGACGGCGCGCGAATCCGAGCGCGGCATTGTTGACATGGAGACGCTGCGCCAGACAAACCAGTCGCTCATCTCGACACTCGATGAAGTTGTGAAAATTCAGGAAGAGGGCAAGACCCGCCGCCGCGAAGCGGAGCAGGAGCTCGGTCGTTTGGAAAACGAGCTGAAGCAGAAGCTTTTAGACATTCGCGCGTAAATAAAGAGAACACCGGCCGGGTTGTGCTTGCAGTGCTGCCCGGCTGTGCGTTTATAGGCTCTAAATTTGCATGTAGACAGAAAAAGCAGAAAGGAAATTTTTATGAAAAAGAAAAACGATGGCGTAAAAGCCGTGGGCCGTGTTTCGGCGGTCATTGCGATGGTGGTGTTAATTTTGGCGGCGATCCCAGTCGGCGCGTGTATATCTTTGTCGCGCGAGCGCAACAATGTGACGGCGGAATACTACGGCTCCGACGATGTGTACGGCGTTTTGGACCAGGTCTCGATGATGGTTTCCGAAGCATCGAATCTGGTGACGATCGCGGAAAAATACAGCGAGACGGATTTGACGCTTGTAGATGCCGTGCGTACCGCGCAGAACGCGGTGAAAAAGGCTGAGCGCCCGGCGGACAAGTACACGGCTTTAAACGACCTGACGACGGCGGTGAAGGCGATGTATCGCCAGATCAAGAATATCGACATGAACGAGGAGGACGCAACGTACCGCGAATCGCTGATGTCGAACTACAATTCCGACTTGGATTATCTGATGCGCGACGATTACAACGATAAAGCCGCCGCATTCAACGACGCGTTGCACAATTCGCCTGCGTATGCACTGGCGAAGCTGGTGGGCATCGGCGACGTGGAGCTGTTCGCGTAAAAGTTTGAAACGGACAGGGAAAGGAAATGCTTATGACAAAGACCGTACATCCTGTTTTGAAAAAGACGGGCGCTGTGCTGTTTACGGTGCTGGTGCTCGTACTTATGGCGGTGCCGGCGTTTGCCGTGGCGTTGCCGGATGCCCCGACGGGCTATGTGTATGACGGCGCGAATGTGCTTTCGTCCTCGACGGAAAGCTATATTGAGCGCACGGGCAGCGCGCTTGCCGAAGCCTGCGGCGCGGAGGTCGTGGTGGCGACCGTGGATTTCACCGACGGCGAGGACATTGCCGATTATGCGTATGACCTCTTTAACAAGTGGGGCATCGGTGACAAGAAAGCGAATAACGGTCTCTTGATTCTGCTTTCCATCGGCGCGGAGGATTACTACGCCGAGCCGGGCGTGGGGCTGACCGATGTTTTTACCGGCGGCGTGCTGGACGCGATGCTGTATGACTACCTTGAGGACGATTTTGCCGCGAAAGAGTACGACAGCGGCGTGAAAAAGGTCTACGCCCGCGCGGTGGAGATTTTGGAAGACCACTACAATGTCTCGTATTCCACGGGTACGACAAACAACACGAATGCGAACACCAATTATAATTATGCGAATAATAATACATCCGGCGGATTTTTATCCGGATTCCAGCGCTTCTTCCCGCGGGTTTGGCGGTTCTTCTTTGTGGTTCTGTTTGTCATTTTGATTATTGCGCTGAGCGTGCTGCGTCCGCGCAGACGGTATTACCGCAGAGGTTGGGGCGTGCCGCCCCCGCCGCCTCCGATGGGCGGCTTCTGGCGCGGACCCCGTCCGCCGCGCGGCCCGGGCGGTCCCGGATTCGGCGGCCCGAGACCGGGTGGATTTAGCGGCTCGCGTCCCGGTGGCGGACGCTCCGGAGGCTTTGGCAGCGGCCGTTCGGGCGGCGGTGCGCCGCGCGCAGGTGGAGGCTCCACGCATGGCGGAGGTGCAGGCAGAAGAAGATGAGTATTTGGGTTTTGTTTGATTTAGACGGCACCCTTGTCGATAACAGCGAGGGCATCACGAAAAGCACGCAGTTTGCGCTCGACAGCTACGGCTATCCGAACCAGCCGATGGAGACACTGAAAAAGTTCATCGGCCCGCCGTTGCATGAATCCTTTATGGAATTCTACGGCTTTTCCAAAGAGCAGGCGTTTGAGGCGGTAGACCGCTACCGCGTGCGCTACAAAGAAAAAGGCGTGTACGAAAACCGCTTGTACCCCGGCATGAAAGAACTGTTGGAGGCGCTGAAAAGCGCAGGTGTGAAATTGAGTGTTTCCACCTCAAAGCCGACGGTGTTCACGGAGAAGATCTTGAAGCAAAACGGGATCTTTGAGCTGTTCGACCAGATTGTCGGCGCGAATCTCGATGGCTCCATGACGGATAAGACCGAAGTGATGCAGGAGGCCATGCGCCGCGCGGGCGGAAAGGAAAACAATACGTTTTTCATGGTCGGCGACCGAAGCTTTGATATGATCGGCGCGAAAAATTGCGGCGTGCCGGGCATCGGCGTGTACTTCGGCTTTGCGGAACCCGGCGAGCTGGAAGAAGCGGGTGCGGATTACACCGTGGAGACCACAGAAGAACTGAAAACATTGCTGATGAAGCTTGTGACGGAAGCTGAGAATTGAAATCTGTTGACACTCCGTTCGCTTTTTGATAGAGTGTAGTTAAGAAGAACAAAATGACTTTGCGGGGAGGGAAAGCCGCTTGATCTGCATGAGCTTTCCGTCCTCCGGCAACGCGAAAAGAGAAAGTGAGATGCCGGAATATGTCGTCACGGTGATGAGCTCGCCGCGGACGGTGACGGTTCCCGTTTGGGTGGTTATACCGGCGGGTCTGGTGATTGCTTTAATCGTAGTTTTTGTAAGAAAAAAGCGCGCAGCTTGAGGGCTGTGCGCTTTAATACTATGTTCCATTTTGAAGAACTCGCGTGGCGAGTTCTTCAAGAAACCCCTTGATAGGGTTTCTTACGGTGGAAACGTCCACTGAAAGTTTCCGCCTATCTTCCTGATCTATGGTAGGCAAAAGAGTTTCGCTTTCTGCGGAAAGCGACTTGGGGCGTTGCCCCAAGACCCCACGACCTTTTTGGAAAAAGGTCGATCAAAAACCTTTAACCACGGTTGCCGGAAGCTTTAGGTTTCGCTTTCCATACCCGGGAAAGTGCGCTCGGGGTGGATGGCTTTATACGCCGGGCGGATGATTTTACCGGCATTGATGAGCTCTTCGATGCGGTGGGCGCTCCAGCCGGCGATTCTTGCGCAGGCGAAAATGGGTGTATACAGCTCCATCGGCAAATCGAGCATGCTGTAAATGAAGCCGCTGTAAAAGTCCACGTTTGCGGAAACACCTTTATAGATGCGGCGCTTTTCGGCGATGACCTGCGGCGCGAGCCGTGCGACGCGCATGTATAGTCCGTACTCGTCCTCACGGCCTTTTTCTTTGGAAAGGCCCTCTGCAAAGCGCTCCATGATGCGTGCTCTGGGGTCGGAGACGGAATACACGGCGTGGCCCATGCCGTAGATGAGCCCGGCGTTATCGAACGCTTTTTTATCAAGCAGGCGGGTGAGGTAATCGCAGATTTCATTCTCGTTCGTCCAGTCTTTGACCTGCTCCTTCATGTCCCTAAACATGCGTACGACCTTGATGTTCGCGCCGCCGTGCTTTGGGCCTTTTAAAGAGCCGAGTGCCGCGGCAATGGCGGAATACGTATCCGTGCCGGAGGACGACACGACATGTGTTGTGAACGTGGAGTTGTTGCCGCCGCCGTGCTCTGCGTGCAGCATAAGCGCGATGTCGAGCACCTTGGCTTCCAGCGGGGTGAACTGTTTATCGGAACGCAGAATACGCAGAATATTTTCGGCGGTGGTAAGCTCCGGCTTCGGCTGGTGAATGTAAAGACTTTTGCCGTCGTGATAGTGGCGATATGCCTGATAGCCGTAGACGGAAAGAAGCGGAAAAATGGCGATAAGCTGAATGCACTGGCGCAGCACGTTCGGGATGGAGATGTCATCCGGGGCGTCGTCATAGGAATACATCGTCAACACGCTGCGGGCGAGGGTGTTCATCATGTCGCCGCTCGGCGCTTTCATGATGATGTCGCGCACGAAATTTGTGGGTAATGTGCGGTAGAACGAAAGCTGTTTGATGAACCCGTCAAGCTGTTCTTTATTCGGCAGTTCGCCGAAAAGGAGCAGATAGGCGGTCACTTCAAAGCCGAAGCTGTGGTCGCTCGGCATGCTGCGGACAAGATCTTCAATGCTGTAACCGCGGTAGAAAAGCTGCCCTTCGCAGGGGATTTTCACGCCGTTTTCCATGCGGCTGGAGCGGATCTCCGAAATATCGGTAAGGCCGGTCAGAACGCCGTTGCCGTTAATGTCGCGGAAATAAGATACAGCGACGCCCGCGTCGGTTA